>Ga0307947_1002704_pt1:5000-14237 | contig 14237 bp, 11 predicted proteins | sample OrgLakmetagen232_FD_201840 | JGI IMG/M metagenome (GOLD analysis project Ga0307947, IMG submission 201840) | Saline water microbial communities from Organic Lake, Antarctica - #232 | ecosystem: Environmental > Aquatic > Non-marine Saline and Alkaline > Saline | place: Antarctica...
CAATACTAACTAACGATAACAGACAATACATTGCAGCCTTAAACACATCGCCTCGTGCAAATGCATTGAACACATGCATGCATCACAGCCTTAAACACATGCATGCATTGCAGCCTTGAACATGCATGCACATTAGACATGCATGCATCGCAGCCTTAAACACATCACCTCGTGCCATCCTATGAGCACACAGATCACCTCGTGCCACAGATCACCTCGTGCCATCCTATGAGCACACAGATCACCTCGTGCCACAGATCACCTCGTGCCATCCTATGAGCACACAGATCACCTTGTGCCACAGATCACCTCGTGCCAGCCTATGAGCACACAGATTACCTCGTGCCACAGATCACCTCGTGCCAGCCTATGAGCACACAGATTCACACGCTCGTACACACCCCATGCATGCACATAGAAGTGATACAAACGCACACATATACACACAAACATCACACACATATGTACACAAATGAACATTATCATAACACATGTGCGTACGTGCAGCTTGCGAGCCATGTAACCGCGGTAGCAGCAATGACAGCGGCGGGACTCAGAGTGAGCTGCTGCCACCAGGCTCCAATTTAGATCTTAATATGATTCGACAAGGCTTTGAGGTGAGAAACAACACACACACATACACACACACACATACACACAAACACACGCTATGTACACACAAATATAAGCACAAATATAGAGAAAGAAGTATCATAGAGACACAAAAGGACTGTGACATGTATATGTAGGGTTTGTAATGTTCCGTGCAAAGCCACAGATGGGTTTATGTATGCTTGCACTGAGCGCATACGTTTGTGTTTGTGTGTGCCATATCCAGGGTCACACATCTGAAGTCCTTTCCTGTTATATACAAGCATGGCTCATGCAAGTGTGAGTTGTGTGTGTGTATGTGTGTGTGCGCGTGTGTGTGTATGTGTGCGTGTTTGTGTGTTATATCCAGGGTCATCCAAGGTCATATCCAGGGTCGTATCTTGGAATCTTTCATGTCAAGCAAAATCACAGCTAATGCAAAGTGTCAACCAGCAAGACAGCTGCACTCATCAAAATTGTGTGCACTGCATGTTAAGGCTAGCTAGTTGAGCAGCTCATGATTGCATACCAAACAGGCACACGCATTTGAATGTGAGGTACAGGCACGCGTAGACGCGTGGGCGGGTATGTGTGCTTGTGCGTGTGTGTGTGTGTGTTTGTGTGTGTGTGTGTGTTTGTGTGTGCGTGCGCTTTACAGTACCTGCTAGAGTCAGATCTGCAAGCAAAAGGCATATGTTGGTGCAAAGGTACATATACACATGCGCGCACACATACACACACACACACACACAAACGCACACGCATACATGCACACACATACAAACCTATGCACACGCACACAAACACGCACACAATGCCTCACTCAAAACACAGGCCGGATACACACTAGCCGTGCGTGCCATGGGCAGCCGGGATGTTGTTATAAACAGCCACTTGGAGGGAGCTCTGAGGGGCACCATGGGCTTGTCTCCAGGGGCCAACTTGTACTTGACACCTGCTGGTACGTTACTCCTCCTGGTACTTGACTCCTCCTGGTAGATTACAAAAAAAAGAGGCAGCGTTGATACCGCCCGCGCCGTCGTTTCCTTTTCTTTCTTGTTTTTTTGCTTGAGTTCTCCGTGCCTGTCACGCGAGAGTGATTGCCTCGCCGTTTTCTTTTCCTTTTTTTTAAAGAACTCTGCAAGTGTGAGCACTAGGTGCATGTTTCGTTGATGCGCGCTTTTCCTGACCTGATGCAGTCAGTAGTTGAGAAACATGCATTATTTGATATTGCTGTTTCGTTTTTGAGACACACATGTGCTAAACTTCATTACCAATAAATGTACCAGCATCTGGAACTGCATCTGTAGCGGATGATATCAAATGACTATCAGCACAAATTACAGGTAAACTAGTCGTAAACTTATACAGTGTAGGTTCTTGCATCTATATTTTTTTGGCACGGGCAATCAAGGCCCGGCACCCGGCACCTCACTTTCACCTCCACTGCGTGTCAGTGTTTTTGCTCACGTGCATACACGGTTTAAGGCTCTGTGAGTATCGCTTACACGCACGCAGATCCAGTGAAGTTCAGGTTTTACTTGTGTGGACATTATTGCACAGGCAAAAAGCCGAGGCCTAGCACCTCACTTTGACGACCACCGCGTGTTTGAACACACGCATACATGGTTTTGAGGCGCTGCAAGCACTGCCGCTTCAGCATCTTTTCTCAAGCACGCCGATCCAATGCCGTGAAAGAATTGCTTGTACGTTGTTGTTGTTGTACGGCAATCAAGGCCCAACACCCCATTTCTGCGGCCACTGCGTGCTTGTGTTTCAATTGCAGACTTATGTACGGTACTGAGGCTCTATGAGCACCGCTTAACATCTTTTCTCAGGCGCGCTGGTGCAGTGTAGAAAAGGATCTGCCTGTAACACTTTTGCACAGGCAATCAAGGCCTGGCACCCCATTTTGACGACCACTGCGTGTTTGTGCTTCAGCTGCACGGAGCTAAAGTATGGCTGCTGCACCCCCCAAGGCCTGCTGAGTACATGCCTCTGGCTTACCACCAAGCCCCTGTCGCCGTACAACCGCTGCAACGGTGCGTGAGGGGAGATGAGTGTGTGTGTGTATGTCTGTGTTTGTATCTGCACTGTGCCACTGCTGCAACGGTGCGTGAGGGGAGATGAGTGTGTGTGTGTGTTTGTCTGTGTTTGTCTTGGCACCGTGCCACCGCTGCAATGGTGCGTGAGGGGAGATGAGTGTGTGTGTATGTCTGTGTTTGTCTTGGCGCCGTACAACCGCTGCAACGGTGCGTGAGGGGAGATGAGTGTGTGTGTGTTTGTATGTCTGTGTTTGTCTTGGCGCCGTACAACCGCTGCAACAGTGTGTGTGAGGGGAAATGAGTGTGTGTGTGTGTATGTCTGTGTTTGTATTTGCACCGTGCCATTTCTGCAACAGTGTGTATGAGGGAGATAAGTGTCTGTTTGTTTGTGTCTGTGTTATTCAGGCGTTTTTACACCTAGAAAGTGTGCATTGTCACTTGCACACACAGCCACACACACACACACAGACACACACACACACACACCCGTGGGCTATGTCACCATCTGGTCAAAGCTCTTTTCTGCCATGCCACCGTCTTGCCAGTCCATTTTGTTGGGTAGGTTTATCACAGGGCTTGGAAAGGTTTTGGTTAGATTTTGCATTACCGGTAACACACGCACATGCAAACATGGTCACACAAGCAGGGAAAGAAATCTTCTGCACATGTTGTGCAGGCCCAGGAGTTAGGAAAGTGTGCACATGCACACACACATACACACACACATGCGTACACACACTTACACACACCCGTGCACAAACACACACACATACGCGCACACATACACACAAAGACAAACGCATGTACACACACACATAGTCACGCAACCAACATATATATATTTGTAATTTCTGTATAGGGACCAGGAGGGAGTCAGGGAGGTGTGCATGCAAGCAGGTGAGGGTTTGAACTGGAGTACAATAACCAAGCCAACAGATTGCCACGTTCATGGGGAAAAGGAGCTGTTTAGGCAACTGTCTCATCTATCCCACCATTATTCTGAGCAGTACGAAGGTTCCGAAACGTAAGCCCATTCCTTCCCCTGCTTCCCGCTTCAGCATGTCTTGATTGAGCTGATTGCTGCCTTGCGTAAAGAGTGTGTGTGTGTCCCTGACCTTGCACGTAACAACAGCAGGGAAAAGGAGCTGCTTAGGGCCCTGTCTCGCTTAGGCACCTGTTTTGCATCTACCGAGATCTTGAGGAGTTGGAAAAGTATGCTCAAGTCTGCAGTAGAAAAAGTATATGTAGGGTTAGCCAGAACCCTATATATACAATGTATATACGGTATTTTTGGCAGGGAAATCACCAAATATACGGTCATATACGGTGCATATATACGGTTCTGGCCGACCCTGTGTATATGTAAAAAGTGTGCTCGCTCCTGCAGTTGGAAAAGTGTTCTCAATCCTGCTTCAGCATGTCTTGGTTGGATTGATTACTGTTTGCCTCACATCAATAATTCTGACCTTGCACGTAACAACACAAGCAAGGAAAAGGAGATGGATCACACTCTGCTGTCTTATTTGTAGGGTTGGCCAGAACCGTGCACATATAGAGTTGGCCAGAATCATATATATACGGTGTGTTTACGGTATGTTTGGCAGGAAAATCACCAAAGGGAAACGATATGTACACGGTATTTTAGGCAGGAAAATATACGGTCAAAGACGGCGAATATATACAGTTCTGGCCAGCCCTGTGTACATTCCGGTATACTTTGGTACACATTTGTTATACTTCCAGTGTACACGTAAATACCGCTACACGTTGTATGTGTAATATTTTTAGCAGGGAAATCACCAAATATACGGTTATACATGGTGCATATATACGGCTCTTGCCCAACCCTTCTTATTCGTAATGCCTGCTGTCTATCAAAGATACCTCCAAAACACGTTGCATAGTCCGTGCAAACTAGACTGATAGCCTGATAGCTGAACAAAGGCCCCGAGGAGGAATGAGTGCAGCTCATCAGCTCCCGCTTGTTAAAAAAAAGCGTCCAGGCCTGCCCGCAGTCTGCACCATTATAAGCCAACATCAGCCGATGCTGATTATCAGCCGATTATCAGCCGACATCACCATCTTTTACAACGATTGCGACTGATCATCATGTGCAGCGCTCAGATCTGAGCCTGGTTCACCACACACATGTGAAGTGTCACCACATACATGTGCACATGATGATCACCACACACATGTGCACATGATGACATGGGAATTGTCACCACACATGTGAATTGTCACCACACATGTGAATTGTCACCACACATGCGAATTGTCAATGTGAATTCTCAATTTAAATTAAGTTGTCATTAATGGGAATTGTCACCACACATGTGAATTGCCACCAATGGGAATTTTCAATTTGAATTGTCACCAATGTGAATTGTCACCAATGGGAATTGTCACCACACATGTGAATTGTCACCACACATGTGAATTGTCACCACACATGTGAATTGTCACCCATGTGAATTGTCACCACACATGTGAATTGTCACCACACATGTGAATTGTCACCACGCTTGTGAATTGTCAATGTAACTTGTCACCAATGTGAACTGTCACCACACATATGAATTGTCACCACACATGTGAATTGTCACCACGCATGTGAATTGTCAATGGGAATTGTCACCACACATGTGAATTGTCACCAGCACATGTGAATTGTCACCACACATGTGAATTGTCACCACACATGTGAATTGTCACCCATGTGAATTGTCACCACACATGTGAATTGCCACCAATGTGAATTGTCATCAATGGGAATTGTCACCGCACATTTGAATTGTCACCACAAATGTGAATTGTCAATGTGAATTGTCAATGTGATTGTCAGCACACATGTAAATTGTCGTACGTCACGATGGGGTGCCCCCCCTACCCTACATGATCATAATACCTATGCTGTGTTTCTGTTTGCTCCTAAAGACAGACCTTCCAACTTCCCACTGCGCAGTTGCCCTGCTATAGAATTGAAAAGAATGCCTTGCCTCCCCCGCGTGATCACAATATGCTGCGTCTCTGTTTGCTCCTAAAAGACAGACCTTCCCACTTCCCACTGTGCAAGTGCCCTGCTATAGGTTCCAACACCAACAAAGAACGTGTGTTGCGCTCCCGCTCGCTCCTGAGATATTGACCTTTTTCCACTGTGTACAGGTGCCCTGCTTAGAATCCAACAAAATATCCCACCTTCCCTGCACAACAGAGGACGTGCGTGGCGCTACCGCTTGCTCCTAAGATATTGACCCTTTTCCACCGTGTACAGGTGACCTGCTGTACATTCCAAGGGGGTGGGCACACCAGGCCCACACGCACACACGCAGCGCTCCATGCTTCCATGCATTCGATCTCTGTTCCAGCGCTGGTGCTGGTGCTGGTGATGGTGATGGTGATGGTGATGGTGATGGTGATGGTGATGGTGATGGTGATGGTGATGGTGATGGTGATGGTGCTGGTGATGGTGCTGGTGCTGGTGCTGGTGCTGGTGCTGGTGCTGGTGCTGTAGCTGGCGCTGGTGTGGATGCTGCTGCCGATTCGTCTTGTGGGGTGTCTGCTTCTTGGGCAGGGTCTGCAGGCTCTTCAATGCACCTCACCTTTGGGCTGGAGGTGAGTTTTGATTTTTGATGCGGTGCTGTAGAGCAGCTCTTCTTGCTGCCCTGCTTTGATGCAGTGCTGTAGGGCCCTACTGCCCTACTTTTATGCAGTGCTGTAGAGCAGCTCTTCTTGCATAAGCCTCAAAAATACCAGGGTTGGCTAGAACCATACATATACGGTGTGTATACGGTATATTTGGCAGAGAAATCGCCAAATACACATTCAGATACGATGTTTACATACGGGTCTGGCCAACCCCACTCATGACCATTTGAGGCAAGTGTGTGTGTGTGTGTGTCGGTCAAGTAAAGATCCTAGCGGCTTGTCGCTGCACGAGTCCATTGGAGCCTGTATGGCAGAAACTTGGATTTAGTGGCTGAAAACCCTAGGCCTCAACCTCTTGTATATCTAGAGGCTTGCCACAGCACAAGTCCAGCATGTAAGGCTTAATGGCTTAGGGTATGCAGAGGTTTCAAACCCTGAATCCTAACCCTGTGTGTGTTCGTGTTTATTTGTGTGTGTGTGTGTGTGTGTGTGTGTGTGTGTGTGTGTGTGTGTGTGTGTGTGTGTGTGCGTGTGTGTGTGTTCCTAACCCTGTGTGTGTTTGTGCGTTTTTGTGTGTGTTTGCTTCTGAGTGCGTGTGTGAGTGTGTGTGTTCATGTAGCTTGTCACTGCACGAGTCCAGCCTGCAGTGTGTGGCGACGCGTGAGGCACTTCAACACCCAACGCTCCTTCGATCCAATTTTTAAGACCACTGGTCCAAGGAGCAAAGCAAACGTGCTGAGGCTAGTCGTGAGGTTGGGTCAATGGTAGCTAAATTGATGAGGCTAGGTCATTGATGAGTTTGGGTCAATGAAGATGAGGTTGAGTCAATGATGAGGTTGGGTCAATGATAGGTTGGGTCAATGATGGGGTTGGGTCAATGATGAGGTTGGGTCAATGATGGCTATCATGTTGCTGGAGGGTCCCGCACATGGTAGGCATGATCTCCAATCAAAGCAGGCCTGTTTGCAAGCAAGGCTGTGGAGTAGTTCTTTACCCTGCTTGCTCGTGTGCTTTACTATTCATCCACACATGCAGTGTGCAAAGCTGTACCATTCACACATGCAGTGGGCGAAGCTGTACCATTCACACATGCAGTGGGCAAAGCTGTACCATTCATACATGCAGTGCGCAAAGCTGTACCATCCACACATGCCGTGCGCAAAGCTGTACCATTCACACATGCAGTGGGCGAAGCTGTACCATTCACACATGCAGTGGGCAAAGCTGTACCATTCATACTTGCAGTGGGCAAAGCTGTACCATTCACACATGCAGTGCGCAAAGCTGTACCATCCACACATGCAGTGGACAAAGCTGTACCATTCATACATGCAGTGCGCAAAGCTGTACCATTCACACATGCAGTGGGCAAAGCTGTACCATTCATACATGCAGTGGGCAGGGCTTGAGTGTTGTGATATTTTGATGCAATCCCCTTGCTTGACGACACTTTCTTCATGTGTAGTGCTTGCTTGGGCTGTTGCAGCTGACTGCCAAGCACACCCACTTGCAGCTGACTGCCAAGCACTCTCACTCACTCTCACTCAGCTGCCACTCGCTCTCACTCAGCACTCTCACTCAGCTGTTGCAGCTGACTGCCAAGCACACCCACTTGCAGCTGACTGCCAAGCACTCTCACTCACTCTCACTCAGCTGTCACTCGCTCTCACTCAGCACTCTCACTCAGCTGTTGCAGCTGACTGCCAAGCACACCCACTTGCAGCTGACTGCCAAGCACTCTCACTCACTCTCACTCAGCTGTCACTCACTCTCACTCACACTCTCACTCAGCTGTGTTGCAGCTGACTGCCAAGCACTCTCACTTGTAGCTGACTGCCAAGCACACCCACAGCTTGTACGCCCCTTAAATTACGTATGGCCACGCATTCACTCGTTGGCAGCTGACTGCGAAGCACACCCACAGCTTATACGCCCCTTAATCTGAGTGTGGCCACGCATTCACTCGTTTTGTACCTCAGGTTGAGGGCAGCATGAGCTGGCTGGGGCTGGCGCAGCAGGTTGTCAAGGAGGCGTGCGACCTCGCCCTTATGGCTGCCGACAAAGCTCCCTCTCGTACCCATGCAACGCAAGCACAGCCGTCAGCTTCTCATTGCATTGCATCGGATGCTTGTGGCGTTGACGATGCTTGCATGGCTCCTGCCTCTGCAGTCAGCAGTGGCCTTGTAGTGGACGTAAGGGTGTGCCAGGTGGGTGTAGGAAAATTTTTTGTCATTTGATGCTTTTGCTCTGTGGACTGCCCTCCTGCCTTTGGTTGCCAGGGCCAATGATCTTTTTTTACATTGCTGTACTGCGCAGGAACATGTGCGTAGATGTGACGCACTTACTCTATTGACTGCCTTTTGCCTCTGGTTGCCAGGGCCAATGATCGTTTTTCTTACATGTACTGTACTGCGAAGGCAAATGTGTGTAAACGCGACACGTTTGTTCTGTGGACTGCCTTTTGCCTCTGTTTGCCAGGGCCAAGAACTTCTTTCTAACGTGTACTGTACTGCGCAGGAACATGTGCATTTGGCATATTTGGTACTGTTGCTCTATTGACTGCCTCCTGCCTCTGGTTACTAGGGCCAATGAACTTCTTTTAAACGTGTAATTACTGTACTGCGCAGGAACATGAGTGTAAATGCGATACATTTACTCTGTGGACTGCCTCCTGCCTCTGGTTGCCAGGGCCAATGATCGTTGTTTTCAGCGTGTAATGTACTGCGCAGGAATATGTGCGTAATTGCAACACATTTACTCTGTGGACTGCCTCCTGCCTCTGATCGCCAGGGTTAAGTGAACTTCTTTTAAACGTGTAATTACTGTACTGCGCAGGAACATGTGCGTAAATGCTACACATTTACTCTGTGGACTGCCTTTTGCCTCTGTTTACCAGGGCCAATGAACTTCTTTTAAACGTGTAATTACTGTACTGCACAGGAACATGTGTGTA
>Ga0307947_1002705_pt1 | contig 14234 bp, 13 predicted proteins | sample OrgLakmetagen232_FD_201840 | JGI IMG/M metagenome (GOLD analysis project Ga0307947, IMG submission 201840) | Saline water microbial communities from Organic Lake, Antarctica - #232 | ecosystem: Environmental > Aquatic > Non-marine Saline and Alkaline > Saline | place: Antarctica: Organic Lake...
AACATCTTAAAAGAAATGAATCCATATGGCTCAAAGCAAGCAACGACCTTATTGACTAAGACCCAAACCCAAATTAATAATACATGGTGAATAGCTTGTCACTGCCTGCAGAGGTTTATCTTAGTAGGTCACTAGGTAAGTCCTCGTCCTTATATACGAGAAGCAATCATGCCAGGCTGAATGCCATTGTTATCCATACTTAAGTATTAGCAGGTAAATACGACATGTCCTCTATAAATACAGCCTTCTACGTTTTTACTAGCAAGTGACATCTCTTACATTATGGAACCATTACCGTAACATCCTGAAAACGTCTTGAAGTCCTATCGCGTCCAAACGATGGGAGAAAACTGAACACCTTAAATACCACTGTACACCTAAACATGAATTGACCAGTGTCTGGCACTCCATCCTGACTAATAATCGTTACTTGGGGTTGCTAAAAGTGGCATCACCTGCAACCTTGCGCATGCAGTGCAGGTGTACAGGAAGGAATGCAGTGGCCACAGCCATATAGCTGCCGTACGCCGCAGGCGGGATATCTAGAGCGAGTTCAGAGGGCTTGCGACAGGCTAGCAGGTTGGCCTCCATCATTGCAAGCAAGGCCTTCTCTCCCACGGAATCATCATCCACCAGCTTTTCCCAGCTGACGGCACCCGACTTGCTCTCCAACAAGCCCTTCATCACGATTCTGAACTGGGTTGCACTGAATCCGTGCATGTCTCCACCCCCCTCGAGATGAGCATTCAAGATATCCTCAAGCACCAAACTTTCAAGACTTGCCAGTGCTGCAGAAAGAAGCAAAGAAGTATATACACAGAAGTTGTGTTGAGATTTGCACCCAATAACAATTCCTTGCCAAACATGGCTTTCTGCTCCCACAGTCAGGCCAGCCATCCCTGTAAAGGTTCTTGCCACAAATCAGAAAATTAAATTTGAGTATGCAGGAACCTTAGATGTATCTAAGCACCCCTGCACACTCGGTTTGTGGCGGGGACTTTTTGGTCCGAGGGTCTGGGATGAAGGTCCGGTTTCGGACTTCCTTTTGGCAGGGAAGTTTTGAGATGCTAAGGCTTTTACTACACTTAACGACGTCCAGGCGCGTTATTTGCAATGAGTTTGACAGATGTGGCCACCCAGGTGAATCAGAGTTCAATTTCTTTTGCATGTTGTTCATGAGAGTTGTTAATTGTGTATCTGGAAGGGGTCGACTGCAAAAGTTGAGAGCAGATGGCTTTTGAAAATCTCAGCTGTCGCTGCCCACCACGGCCCAACCCAGAATTCCAGACCATAATACTAGACACGGCATGCCTTAGGAGCATGATGAAGGGCCCTTGACACTCAAGTGGTGGCAAGACAGCATGCTTCCAGAATTCCTAGAGATGCACCATTTTTGCCCAGCAAGTAAATAGGCCCATGCGCAAAGTCCTTCAGGGGAACATTTATAACCCCTTTTTCCCGCTTAAATGGGTATGGTTGAAGCCTAAAAACATCTGGGAACAAAATGATTTGGACCAAACCCCGCATTCTACACCCATGCCACCTTTTGGCACGGAATGGCACAAATCCAGCCCCAACTCACCACTCACACCCTTGGCCCCAAAACCATTAATGTTAATGCAGAAGTGTTACATTTATGTATTGGGACCATTGTATGACTTTAGATGTGCATTTCAGGAAAAGGGCATTATGCATTTCAGGAAAGGGGCATTAATCCCCTCTTTTGGGGTGGGGCTTGGCTGGGCTGACCCACAGAAAAAAAGGGAGCAAAATTGCAATACCGAACATAAATGGTACTCGGCAATGCAACAGTTAGTAGCCCTAGGAAGTAGAGGTCAGTGAAAGGAGCAGGTTGTGTGAGCATTACCACGGTTAGAAAAGCACAAATATGCTAACTGCTTAATGTAAGGGTGTTCAAAATGCTTAAAACATTCCGGTGTACAACAAAGGGACGACAAAAGGTTTATACATAATTACGGCAGACTGCAGGGGTGCAATCACGTGGAGGCTCTCCCCCCAAATCCTCAGCACGCTAGAAAAAGATATCAGTCACGACCTACTGCCTTGGCTTACACTACTTGCACCATTTCATGCCAGCTATAGCTGTATGGACATCCTGGACGAACGCTCTTTCCCAGCTGAGGCACCATTTCCTGAAGCAAGCTCACATTTCATAAAAGTGCATGCTCAACTGCTTTGGCTGGTTACAGTTAAGATTGCTCCCAACCTCATAACAAGAACGTTTTGATGACCATGGATCAGAAAGATCCTCGACAATTAGACTACAACAGTTGTGCAGTTGTATAAGTGCATGTCCAATGGTTACCACGCCTGGATCAGCCTGTTGCCATCTTTGTAAACTACCTGCATTGCTTTTCCCACAACAGCTTATTTCCGGACAGGCCCTAATCAGACCTCTCACCTTTATCCAGACCTTGGAGCACATACTCCCCTGAAAAGCGTCTAAGTAAGCCTGCATTCCCTCCACAGACCTGCATTGCAGCACACACCTTGAGTTCTCAGCTGCTATGTACAATTGAGGTTGCAAGACTGTCAGCGTTGCAACAAAGGGAGGCAGCCATAAGAGTCATGCCAGCTAAGCAATGCCAGAGATGAGCTCCGGCCCGCAAAAATGAGTCGGCAGTTAAAGCATACATGGCAGCTCAGCACAAAAGTTATGCTTAGTGAATTATTGCAAGGTAAGAGGCCATGTCCAAGCTTGCTAAAGTATAGCACACATTTCTCATAGTAGCTAACCCACAGCTGTTTTTACATGTGTCTTCTTTTCAAAACCTTGTTCGTATGCACCTTCCGTCCCTCCCTCTCTTATTTATTCTTAAACTTGCAACAGTGGATCTTTGGCCTCCTTGGGTCCTTTGGAAAGAATTATATTGAGAAGGCAGGTCTTCCTTCTGCCTACCATTATGCTTTTCAGTCCTTGGTAAAGCAAGCCAGTGGTACTGAACAGATGTAATTGCCTCGGGGACTGACATAATGGCACATTGAGATAGAAGAACAGAATAACGTACCTCAAACACTTGGCTCCACTGATCCTCTGTAAGGGGGAAGGAGGGCACACCGTCATTTTTGAGCTGTACGACCAAGAACTCCTTAGCATCGTCCCTAGAAAAATCACCAAGCATCAAAAGCTTAAGAAACTCCGGCCCAAGTTCTGTGTGCACGCACATGGTGTGAAAGGCAATATTTATTTTTGTGCATTGATAGCAAACGGAGGATTGTGTGAACTGGTAGGGCTACAAAATATAAGAAGGTTCCCTTATTCAGCATGGGTATGCTCAGCAATTGTTAGGAAGAACAAATAGGAGGGCTTCCTTATTAGCAAACTAGGTACACCTCAGCAGGATTCAGACTCCACACATTTGCACTCAAGGTGCCAAGACAGAAATATTTCACAATGGCACTTTCCTGTCAACATATTGAGCATGAATGCTTTAGAAAGGTTCCCCTTTTACAGCTATTCGGGAAGTGCACCATTCGTTGTAAAGCCCTCAAAACAACCTGGTACCTTGAAAGGCTGCCCGGGTAGCATGAACATTGTTTTATTATGATGAGAGGCGGTCTATTCTACATGGTATTGTTTTATTAAAGCAATTAAGTACAACATTTCGATCAGATGAGCACTGCGGCACACATCTACGCAAGGCCACTAAACAAAGAGCGAGCACCAAAGCACACACCCTTGCGGATCCAATTTATGAAGCCATAGTCACTGGTGGCCATAATGACGTGAGAATCACTGTCCTCCTTTGTCACCTGCAGTAAAATAATGTGCAGATCACGCACGTCTTGTCAAGAGGTCTGTAAAAGCAATGCCTTAGGTGCAACCATATGCAGATCACCTACATCTTGTCAAGGGCTATCTAAAAGCAATGCCTTGGGTGACCAAACAGAGCTAGGTGCTTTTGTGGCTGAGAAGGACGACCTTGTTAGACCTTTGCACAAGCGCGTGACGAGCTGCAGTGCTTATCCATGCTTTACAACACCATCTTATACCACCATGTGCAATAAGCTGTTGGAGCTGCCGGTTTAAACATCCATTTGCCTATTCAGCTTAACAGAGTAGAACTGTTTGCTTGTTTAATATTTGCCTATTCAGCTTAACAGAGTATAACTGTTTGCTTGTTTGATTTCTGTCCAGCTGTAACTGTCAAAAGTGTTGCCAAAATGTCGGCTATTCGTGACAAAAACATACGTTCCGCATAATCACCTGCACAAAGAACTTCAGTAGGGACTTGCGCTCAGAAATGGCATCGCCAGTAAACTCGGACCATGTTCTCAGCTCTTGTGCCTGTGCAGAGCACCAAAGGCAGTAAACATGCTCTGATGAAACGCTTTTCAATATGCTGCAAATCCACCTACGCCGTTTGCTCTACTGGCGCTCAGTTGCACCTGCTGCGCAACTACCAAATTAAGAAATAGTCAAGAAACAGGCACAGAGACTTGAGATGGAAAACTTTTCACAGGACTTAATTGGTAAGGTGCAGAAAATCCAACATTCATTTATTCAATGCCCTTAGAGGCACACGATGAAGGCAGCCAGGCTTCCCCCCCCTCTCCTTAATCATGATGGCCATGTTATCACTACCAGCTTAAATTCCCTTCCCTTTTCATCCACTCCTGCACAAAAACTTTCTCAAAGGTCAGTGTAAGGGCAAAAATGATTGAGCCATACAAGCAACAGCAAACGATAAGCACAGAGAGCCTCAGAAGACAAGCCCCAAAACAAGTAAGAAGCCTGGATGAAGAGGGAGCAGCTGCTAGAAGTGTCAGGACAGGGAGCAGCTGCGAGAAGTGTCAGGACAGTAAAAAGTTGAAACCAGCGATGGAGGTACTGTCAGACAAGCAAAAATAAAGAATCTGACTTTAGGTCACTCCTATTGTTAACAAGTAGGGGGAAGCATCGCAAGCGATGCTGAGAAGTCGGCGAAGCCTTTTGCGCTGTGAACTGGCAACTTGTGTGTGCTTTGTGCACGCTTATACATGTGTGTGTATGTTTGTGTGTGCGTGTGTGTGTGTGTGTGTGTGTGTGTGTGCGTGCGTATGTGCGTGCGTGCATGCCTGCGTGTGTGCGTGTGTATGTGTGTGTGTGCGTGTGTGTGTGTGTGTGCGTGTGTGTGTGTGCGTGCGTGTGTGTGTGTATGCGCGTGTGCGCGTGCATGCATGCCTTAAACCTGCTCACATCTGTCAGTCAAACATGTAGACTTGCATCCTCAGAACAAGCTCCCATCGTCATCGCGTCATTAAACATAAATTTTTAAGTCCCTTGCATTTTGAATTGTGGAAATCCGTGCACCCAGTCGTGTGCTTGCATGGAGCAGCGAACTTTCCGTCCGCGCCTCTATTTGCCCCGGACCCAGCAGGAACACTCAAAAACGTTTCCTGTCGACGCCTGTGCTTTCAGATGCTGTCCGGGGGGCATGGGCTGGGCTGAGCGCCGGGCAGCTTCCTCCAGCTACCAAACATTCAGTTCTTTCCACAGCACTGCTCACTGCACCCCTGTTCACCAAAACTTGTATGCCCCGACAGCATGGCCCCGACAAAAAATTTTGCTTGGCCTGTCTGCCAAGCTTCAGACCTGGACGTTGGCTGCGTGGCTCTGGCCAGGCCCTGATTCTCAACTTTCCAAACTTTCGTTCCGGGGTGCGCCCAGCAGCACCACCCCCTGCCCCTCCCCATCCCCTGACACCGCAGGGCTGCCTGGTTAGTCAGTCTAAGGTGCCTTGCAAAGTTTGGAGACAGGGGGTGCGCTGGGCGGGCCTGCACACCCTGGTGTGAACTTTGGTGGGAAGAAGACAAACCTAGGGGCTGCGCCCCATGACTGGGGCTTCGCCAAAAATTACCATTGTAACCAGAAACACTTGCACATCAAGACTTGAAGGCCAAACAATCAGGAGACTGCGTCTGTATCAAATGTATTAACCATTGCTGAACAAGACATGTTTGCATTTCTTGGGAAGACATGCAAATGAACACTTCAATCACCTACCCTTACACATCAGGCATCAGCGCCATATTGGCTATGCTAAGTAATGCACAGCGCTCAATCATGGTTAAGGTAGCAAACTAAGATGCATGTAAGAGATCTGTTTTTCCCTCACTTCAATTTGCGCTTGTAACATGTCCTTCTCGCTCAAGTGCTGTAAAGCCCTCCTTAGAATTTACGCAATTAAGTCATTGAAAGGTGCTGATGGTCCACAATATCCACTTTTACTGACTGGGTACTTGTGTGCACTGAATAAACAATGCAGTACAAGGTCTTAGGCGCTTGCCTCACATACAAAGCGTCTTTCTTCTCAGAAGGACGAAATAAAAAAGAATCAATGCTGCACACAGCAGTTTAACCACTCTGAATTGAGGAGAAAGAGCCATTACAGCATCGAGCACTGTAAAACTACTGAGCACTCTGGAGCTGCAGAAGTAATCGAGTATATGGAGGCGAGTGTGACCGATTGTCAGTTAGAAATGTCTTGGCTCAGCTTGCGCTGTGCAAACCATCCTTTCATGCTTGGGCCCTAGTCAGCGTTAAATTTTAGTGTCTCCCTATTGCTGCTCCTGTGCCCCTCGACTCCAGCAACTCTCTCTGTTAGCATTCTCTGTATGAGTGTCAACAGCCCACCTGCTTTTCCCCCCGTTCTTTTATTCCAAGGAGGTCTTAGTTTAAGTCACTTCATTATTCTTCTCTGTTAACTATTCAGTCAGAGTTCCCCTATGGTTTTCTTACAGTGTGTTCTTCATGCTGCGTGTTTTTGAGTCATTTTTTTGGGTGTTGGCCTCTAGTGTAAACCCCCCTATAAATGATGGAATCAAGCAGGAATAGCACTCTTTCACATTGTAAAGCGCTATATACACTGAGGGCTGAGGGCAGCTAGCAAAGCTTGTGGCGTTTATTACGGAAAGAGATCCCCTTTCACAACCCTTGATAACTTGTTGCTTGACATGAATTTGTGAAAAAGCGGCATTCTGTCCTGCCTGAAGGCAGTTGCACCTTTTATAACGTGCAGCATTTCAGCGCACCTCATCAAGAACCAAAACAGGGAACGGTTGAACGCTTGGGGACTGTAAGGCTTTCTTAAGCGGCTCCAGGACAGCTTGTAACCCTGACGGAGCAGGAGAAGCCTTGGGCTGAAGGAGCTTCAAAAGCCCAATGATGGTCGTGAAAGGGACATCCTTGCTGATTCCTTCCATTGCAGGTACGTTGCTCTGAAGGCTGGCAAGGAGGTCAGAAGCTGTTTACGTGCAACAAATTTGCTTCTTGTAAAAGGGGGTAAAAGGGATGCATGCTACGTCATGCATGTACATGCCCTCCAAGCGTGCACAAACAAGTGTGCGTGCATGCGTGCGTGCCCACGTCCTATGTGTAGGTGTGTGCGTGCGTGTGTACGTGCGTGTGTGTGTTGTGTGTGTGTATGTGTGTGTGTGTGTGTGCGTGTGTGTGTTGTGTGTGTGTGTGTGCGTGTGTGTATGTGTGGGTGTGTGCGTCTGTGTGTATGTGTGTATATGTGTGTGCGTGTGCGTGTGCGCGTGCATGCGTACGTGTATGTGTGTGTGTATGTGTGTGCGTGCGTGTGTGTCAAAAAGAGAGCAAGTGCTTGCAAGATGCACTGCGCACCTGATGGGAAGGCGTTTGCAGCACCCAAGGCCAGAGCTCTTGTCAGGTCCTCGGGCGTCCTTAATGAACCAAGCCTGCCATTCAAAGAAACACAGCTGCGTCCCTCCTCCTTCAGTTCATCTATGACGTGCTGGAGAAGCCTGCACAGTAGAGGGGAAATAGGTATATTATGGCGGGTGTGGCGAGTAACTGCAAATGAGTACAATCCATTCCCTGACAGCAACCCGTGCAAATGCTGTTTAGGTGCGAGTGTATGTTGTGTGCGGATGCGTGCATGCGTCGTGTAATTGGTGTGCACATACGTATCAGGATATGCATGCGCAAACCAAGTAACTACCTTACATGACCGAGGGCCCACCAGCACGTGCACAGCTCTGGGACTTGCCACCAGTATGCTTTTGAGGGCCGTGGCTTCTTTCTCGCGGTTCAAGAGTGGTGGTTTTGGACGAGATGTTGCTTGGCAGTTGAGGCTGCTCCTGAGCAAACAAGGTCTTGTTGTGTATCTTGAGGCGAGGGCCCTGGAGGAAGTGAGTTTGCCATTAATCATCATGATGATTTAGATTTAGTATGGGTTGGTTGCGAGTTTCAGCCCGTGGGGTGGCCTGTGTGAAGCGTGGTGGGAATCCGACAACGCTACGGGCTCATGCCCCCACGAGGGGGGCATCGCCAAAAAAGAAAAGAAAAAGAACACAGGTAGTGAAACGCCACCAACATGAATAGGTCGACGTTGTTTTGTGTTCTGCACCGCCACCAATGGATGCAGAGACAAACACAACGAACAGGAGAATAAAAGTAGAGAAGCTTTTTAGTGGGGATCAGTTGGTTGGGAGGAGCCATACCACCAGGAGTGTTGCTCAGCTATTTTGGGGGTTGTTTTCAATTATAATCGGTCTCGTCTCATCTGCTGTATGTATGTATGAGTTTTATTGGACTGACTGGTTTGATTTTTCATGAGTACTGTGGCACATAGATACATTTGAGGCTGTGGAGTGGGTCCTTGTGTGGCTGCTGCTGTACATGGTGCGTGCGTGCTTGTTGGTTCTAGCAGGATGGTAGTGTTAAGGATTTTACGGTGTCCGAGTAAGTGAGGCATTAGCGATGTTGTTCTCGTGCTTTTTCTGCTTGTTGAGTAGGAAAGTGTCTACACAATACTTTATCCCGAATAAATTTATTTGGTGTTTGTTTGGTGAATGTGGTCTCGTGAACTCATCATAGCCAGGGGGCATGGATTGGCAGCGCCATCTACTAAGTTACCACGGGCAGCTCTTCTTGCATTATTGGCAGGTCTGCCTAGTTTGGTATGTGTTTGTTGAATTTCGTTTGGGGCGTGGTTGTTGGGTCAGATTAATATGATCGCATCTGGCTTGCTAGATCTCTGCCGCTGTTGCGCATTGTGATTAGAAGGTAAGAGCCAGATTAGAATCATTTTTATCTTTCTCCTCAAAAGGGTCCATAGTGCCTTGTTGTATCATTGTTGCACGGCTGCCTAATTGCTTGTGCTAGCATGCGAGCACCCTGAACCTTGTTGAATTGCTTCTGAATACACTGTTCAGCGACATTACGTCTTTTTGATAATATAAATATTAATTTATTTATAATGGGATGGCTGCAGCCTGACAGCATGAGGTAGGTGCCGTCTAGCTCTTGGCAGATGGGGCAGATTGGTGGGCCTTCTATATGGTTGCACTGAGCGGCACGCTTTTTGCTATATATTAAATGTGAGCGGCAGAGCATGACACTTTTCTCTTCTCCAGAGGTGACACTTGCACTTTTTCGAAATGTGTCATGTCTTTCTCAATAATGCCTTCATTGATCAGTTCTTGGTACTATGTGTAGCATTTTGTGGACTGATGGTTTGGAACCTTTTTTTATTTAGGACCTATTTTGTGTTGGACGTGCATGTGTGCTTTAACAGCATCAGAGTTTGTGCTGTACCCATAACGGGCTCACGCAGCCATGTCCCGCTACCGTGCCAAGCGCAGCTGTTGCCGACCTCCTGAGGCGGGTGGCCAAGGTGCGTTTCTAGTTACACAAAAGAGGGTGATTAAGCATGCGTTTTCTTTTAAACTTTCCAGCACGGCTGCCAACCTCTTGAGGCAGATGGCCAAGGTATGTTTTGGAAAAGCAAATGATCAGGCATGTGCGTTCTATAATGCTTTAGGTCTAGCCGTCTGGGGGTTTCATGGTCTGTCATGCCACTGTCCCTACGGGCCGCACTTTAATTGGCATTTTAGCTGCTAGAGCGTTTTGTGCGCCACAGGCCCTTCACCGAAATCTTCCTGGAATGCTTTCAAATTTGCAGCTGCAGGACCCTAAAGGTCCAAAGGCCCTGTGCCAAGCATCAGTGCCCCAAAAACGCTGACGTTTTCTGTGTACTGCTGTGCTGCTCCTCTGGACGTGCTTGGAGGGACCTAAAGTGCGCCTAAATGGCGTCAAGTGTGACCGCTAAAGCGCACTCTGCAATTACAAAAAAATAGTTTTTATATCTTAAGCCACCAGAACCCAGAGAGGGTCGCCAGCGTCTGTGCTAACGACCTGAGAGACACGGTTTGGTCACGATTTGCGTCCATGCGCCTTAAGGATTGATGAGGTTGATGCCCAACTAGCGGGGTGCTTCCAACACATTGCCAAGCGTTACACTTCTGAGCTCGGCAAGAAATCCTCAGCTGTGGTCAGAAGATCCCCATTTGACTTTTGGAGCTGTGAACAAAGCTGACAAGTTTGTGAAGGCATTTTAATCTTAAAGCAAAAGAAGGTCATTGCATTGCTTGCTTGCTAAGGTGAATAGTGCGCACGGAATTTGTGTTACACTATGATGCCAACTGCCTACCACCTTATCAAAATTTTCACCTGTGTCCTTGTGTAGGCCAAGATTGTGATGGAAGGCGAGGACTTGGGGCCGATGCCCGGGGCACGAACCCAAAAGAAGGCAGGAAAAAGGCCAGCATCTACGCAAGACTATGTTGGGATCAGTATAAAGCGTCAACGCTCGCCTTCACCGATAAGAGGATGAACACTATCTATATTGAAGGCACACCAGCTTGGAGGAATTATTCAATTAATTCAATTGAATTAAAGCGTTGCAAGCTGACCAGCTCACTTCCTAACCCTAAAAAGATAAATAGAAACGAAAGAAGAGCTACGCTAGTAGTGATAACACAGTAGTGATAACATGCCACAAAAGATTGACAATGCAAGTGTGTTTTGCGAGGGGCGGAAACTTTGATGCAGAGGTCAGCACACCCTTTACGCTCCAGTACGGCAAAGGACGTAATCCTAAGGATGAGCGGCAGCTTTAAACGCTGCTTTTAAGACAGGGACAGAGGACATCATGCCACTCTGTCGCGAGTTGCAACGATGGACACCGAGGTATGGCACGTGTTTTTATCTGCTTGATCACTGCTGCACTTGTGGTACGGTCTTTACACACTCCCTACTCTCGCTCCTCATTGTCAGCGATTTCAGAGTACTGGTTGCAATAGGGAGGACTCTCAGCCTTGTTTGCCTTCCTGATCTTGATTCACCACCGATAACTAGGTAACAAACAAATACAGTTGTTTTACGATCAGATTTAGCAAAGTAGGTCACAGACATTAAAAAGGTGCACTCCAATTAGTCATTTCTTTGCAGCAAAGCTCACAAACATGGTAATGTTAAAAACTTAGAGCGACCACGTGCAGCGTAGGGGACGAGTGCCATATATTTGCTAGCGTACACCTTGTTCTATACACTTCCATCTTTGCCTGGACACTAATTATAAACATAGAAACTACCATGCTGCGACTTTTGCGCGCACACTGGGACTTGCTGACATTTTCTATAGCTATAAAATGTGTATGCTTAGTTTGAGCAGGCACGTTTTTATATTTCAGGATGACCCGGATCGCGTCTGCTCGTTTTTACCTTCTAAATTTGTTGTGCAGATCCACATGCGCTTGATTAACCCTTGCCATGGCCAAATTTGGGTCCAAGCTTTTTACCTCTTTACGGAGATGTTGTTACACAGCGACGACCAGCCTGCCTTGTTCCATGTGAACAGCAACTGCACCATTGTCTTGACAGACACGTGCAAAAATTCTGTGTTGATGCACTTAAAGACCGCAAACGTCCAGCTCACAACCTATCCCTGGGCCTTAGCATGGTTCCAGCTGGATGAGGGCAGACAAAAGAGCTTCCAGTCCCTTGTAAGTCTGCCGCTAATTTTAGTGTAGCTTTTTGAGCACGCTTTTGCTAATCAAGCAGTTGCTCATTGAACTGCGCAATGATTTGCACATGTTCGCACATGCTCTGTGAATGTATGCTAATTATAGGGTGCATTTATCATTTCATTGCATCAATCACAATTTATTCCTATTTGTAAGTGGCTAAAACGATCTGACTGATTGGCGTACTGCAAATGGTCAAAATGGTTATGGATATTTCATTAATATTGCTCTTTTCCTAGCAAACGTTCTTTGCTGCATTTACGCTCACCTCAAAAATGCACACAGCAGAGAGCCATGGGCCACGTATCACACACGGGCACGTGTCTCGCTCATGAACAGACGTCACACACTGAGCCATGTGCTCATTCTGAGGTGTTCTACGCTGGCTCATGCACGTACTTGCTCAAGTCCTTGGACTAAAGTGTCTCCGCTGCAAGTATGGGCTACTGTTCATGGATGTGGCAGGTCCTACACACGCACTCCTTGCCTCTGCTCAAAAAAAGGGGCCCAAGCAGCGTTGGGATCAGCCTGCAGGTGGAACCAGGAAATGAAAATGTGTGGGAAACCTCTTTAAGAGGAGGGGGGAGGGTGAGCCTTTGGGCACAAGTCAACAGTGCAGCAAACATAAGCAAAGAAGCAAAATTAGCCCCACAAAGATTAACTCAGGGATTATCAGATTTTTTCAGTTTGTGAGCCTGCACTACAGGCTCTCTACTAACTTCAGTTGACTTAAAATTTAAAGTTTCTACCAATTCCTCCTTTTAGGACTCTGGTCTATGTATATCTGAGCGAGAAAGAGGCGCTGGCTCACCTGGCGCGACCGACAGCAGCATTTCCAATGCTCCTCTCACAGGCAAGAGATCAGGGTTGCCATTGGCAAGCTCCCAGCGGAGTTGTGGGGCAGAGAACGGATGTGCAGCCACATCTCGCAGCTTCTTCATTTCAAGCAAATGCGGCCACTGCAGCATGCTCCCCAAGCTGCCATGGTGCTGCTCTGCAAAAGCAGTGAGCAGCTGCTCCAGCTGCACAGCTTCTGCAGCTGCAGCTCGCTTGCGTCTCAGCTGCAGAAGGGAGAATACTGCATCTGAGACGTATGCGAAGGGCCCAAACTCGCTGGCCTCCAAAAAGCTGTTCAGATGCTTGCACAGTGTGGGCTCTAAGCAGTAGATAGCATCCACAGCTAGGAACTGGGTGTCGGTGCTTGCTCTTGCTGTGGTGTCGTGAAGCAGGTGGGGTATGCTGGCGTCTGGGAGTAGAGCGGTGCCTTGGATGCTTATGTGGGAGCGATTGCGCCTCAGCTCCTCGCCCGGCAGCATCTGCTCAAACACACCACGGAAGGGGGAAGGTGGCTGCTACTGCTGCTGCTGCTGCTGCTGCTGCTGCCACTGAAGGTGGTTCAGTGGATGCTCACTCGGTGCTACATGTTGGAATGTGCCCCAAAAGGATACTGGTCTCCACGCCATAGCCTGCATGACACAATACAAAGAAAATTGTTTTGTGAAAACTTACACTAAATTAAAACTTACACATTTATTACTGGCTTTAGGCCCAAAGCAGATGCAGGTGCAGCAGATACAGAGTAGATGCAGATGCTGAGTAGGCCATGAATGTGCAGCAGGAGTGCACACACAAGAGCAGACACAGAAGCAGATGCCGAACATGAGCAGGCCATGCATCTGCATGCGCACATGCGCGCGTGCGTAGTGCAGACCCAGAAGCAGACCCAGAAGCAGATTCAGAGGCAGATGCAGAAACTAAGAAGCCACGCATGTTCAGCGTGTGCACAAGCACGCACAAGTGCAGACACAGAAGCAGGTACAGATGCTGATGCGGATGCAGACAGAGAAGCAGTGCAGAAGCTGAGTAGGCCACGCACCGGCTCCGCTCCTGCTACGGCCTCCGTCTTTTGATAAAAAATATTTGACAAATGGCTGTGGTTGGCGGTTGTAACTACCCAACGATTAAAAACCACACAACAAACAATGCCATTGAAGTATATGAATGAATTTTTTCTATTTTGAATGCATAGGGTCTGGCAAGGGAAAGAATTCTTCAAAGAGTGGAAGTGTAGAGGATGCCATCAGGACTGATGGACATGTCCTGTACCTAAGCTCAGGGCCCACATCCTTAAGGTGCAAGGGAAAGATATCAGGCTATGTACACAGTCTTACTCCTCACAAGAAGTGGAGACCATGCAGCTGCTGGAGCAGAAGAAGCAGCGCGTGGAGGACTAGAGTGACCCTCTGCTTGACCCTGGAACCTCTACATAGGCTGCACCTGCCTCACAGCGGTCTGGCACTTCACAACAGCCACGCACCCCTGCCTCCGCACTTGCACGCACGCACACCTCTCTGCCTGCGCAAAGGCAGCTCACCCTTTCTGGCTCTCTGCTTCCGCAA
>Ga0307947_1002707_pt1:0-5000 | contig 14227 bp, 17 predicted proteins | sample OrgLakmetagen232_FD_201840 | JGI IMG/M metagenome (GOLD analysis project Ga0307947, IMG submission 201840) | Saline water microbial communities from Organic Lake, Antarctica - #232 | ecosystem: Environmental > Aquatic > Non-marine Saline and Alkaline > Saline | place: Antarctica: Organic...
TGTAATTACGGTATTTTTGGCAGGGAAATCACTGTATATACGGTCGTATACGGTGCATATACTCGGTATTTTTGGCAGGGGAATCACCAAATATACGGTCATTTACGGTGAATATATACGGTTCTGGCCAACCGTAGCTACAGTGCATAAGAACAAACAAGGGATAAAATACAAACGAATCGAGGCAAGCAAAGTGTGAAATGATAAAAAGGGGGTGGTCAGAGGTAGAGAGGTTGGCCAGGAACGCATACTTGCGCCATTATGTATGGCAACTGAAAAATCATTACGAGTATATATATATATATACGCATGGTGGTGTGTATGGGTATCTGGAGCAGTGGAATTGCACAACACATTTGGTCGTACATGCAGGGTCGGCCAGGGCCGTACACCCACACCGTACATGGCTGCATGTATGGCAACATGTCATAAACAGCGATGTGCCTTTTTTGTAGGGTTGGCCAGAACCGTATATATACACCGTATATGACCGTATATTTGATAGAATCCCTGCCAAAAATACCGTATATACACCGTACATATATGGTTCTGGCCAACCCTACTTTTTTCCCTTTCCAGGAATTGTTTTGTAGGTGCTACTAGTCTGGTGCTACAACAACAACCATCACAATTTCTACATGTTTTGCATATACGCAGCCTAGTAGTCGCACGCTTTCGACTGATGGTTAACGCTGTAAACTCTGTGAACTCTGAAGGGCAACTTGCCTGATAACAACAACACTGTGTGTGCATCTGTACACATGTATAGGGTTGGCCAGAACCATATATTTACGGTGTGTATACGGTATTTTTGGCAGAGAAATCACCAAATATACGGTCATATACGGTGTATATATACGGTTCTGGCCAACCCTACACATGTATGGTTTTGGCAGATCCTATTAGGTAGCATGCTATACTGGCTGAAGATTTTGCGTAGCTAGATATAGCATAGATATGGTACCCAACTCCCCACCTGCGAGTCACTACCTCCTAGTTCCCCAGAACTCTGAGCAGTTAAGGGCGAACAGGGGGGGGAGGCGGGAAGATTGGGAGAGGTGACGGAGCGACGGTACAACCAGCCTCTACCCCTCCCTCTTCGTTGTCGCAATTGCTCCTGCTGCTGCTGCTGCTGCTGCTGCTGCTGCTGCTGCTGCTGCGTGCTTATCTGTGCAGAGCCTGCATGTGTGTGTGTGTGTGTGTGTGTGCGTGTGTGTGTGTGTGCGTGTGTGTGTGTTAGCACATGCCTGCCTATCTGTGCAAAGCCTGTGGGTCAGGAGAGGACACATGCGTGTGTGTTTGTATGCGTGTGTGTGTGTGTGTGTGTGTGTGTGAACTCAAAAGTGCACAGCTCCCGACATGCACACCAACAGACATCTCTCCTACACTGAGGTTGAAACCAGGATTGACTCAGCATTGGGGTTGTTTCAGTACCATGCCGAGGTAACAAAAATTGGCAGGCCTTACACTGAGATTGAAACCAGGATTGACTCAGCACTAGGGCTGTTCCAGTGCCTATACATGCCGAGGTAACAAAAATGGCAGGCCTTACACTGAGATTGAAACCAGGATTGACTCAGCACCAGGGCTGTTCCAGTGCCTATACATGCCGAGGTAACAAAAATGGCAGGCCTTACACTGAGGATGAGTCAAGGATTGACTCAGCATTGGGGATGTTCCAGTGCCTAACCATGCCAAGGTAACAAAACTGGAGGCCTGTTCAAACAATTTGAAGTTAATTACAATCACCCTAAGGGTGGGTCATGACCTCGGTGAGCCTCACACTCGGCGAGCCTCTTTCCCGGTGTGGAAGACACTCGTCGGCCAGCGAGGGTGTCCACTTTTTGGGCAGAATCAGCCCCATCTCACCAGAAATCCCCAAAAATTCCCAAATCCGAATTTTCCGTGGTTAAATCGGCTGACAGGCCCATCTTTTAAACCAAGTATCTTCAGTAATAAATTAGTATAAAACACCAAAGAGGTGTGCAACAGGGGGGGTGTAAACGAAAACCGAATTTTCCTGGCTCACACGCCCATATTTTCCACCCGGTCTCAACGCTAATATTCATTGATATATATAAACGAACAACAGAAAATGTTTTGGCTCAATCTGTGCAGATTTGAGAAAGTGACTTTCTAACCGTATTGCACCAACTAGGGCCTCCTCAGCGAGTGCCGAGCCTCGCTGGCAAAATCAGACACCCTATTTACCCACCCTTACCCATGACCCATGACCCACACTCACACTCACACTCACATACACACACCCAACCACACCCCCATCCACCGACATACACACACCCACACAAACGCACAAGCACACATACTTTCTTCTCACCTGCCACTAAATCACTGGGTTGTTGTTGCTGTCGCTGCCTGCGTGAGGCTGCGATGAAGTTGCTGTGGGGGTGTGCATGCTCATGGAGGGAGGGGGGGTTGGGCTTGGCACCTGTGTGTGTGTGTGTGTATGAGTGTGTACGCGTGTTAGTGCATGTGACGACACAAAAGGCTGCTAAGCTAATTTGCTACGGGGGTGCACACACTCATGGGGAGAGAAGGGTTCTGTGTACGCGCGTTGGTGCATGTGGCGGTACAGAAGATGCTAAGCAAATTTGCTACGGGGGTGCACACACTCATGGGGAGAGAAGGGTTCTGTGTACGCATGTTTGGTGCATGTGACGACACAAAAGGCTGCTAAGCACAACAGTTACGCGTACAATCAGTATAACTTAAATGCAATGGAGCCGCGTACGCTGTAAATGTCTCTGCTCTGCTTAAAGACAACAGTTGTGCAAAACACGACTTTTGCAGTACAGCACCTTCTTGACCGGCTAGTTCAAATTGGAGCATAGAGTAGCGAGTAGAGGATGAGAAGAAGTGCTGGTACTTGTGTGTTCTTTTTTATTCGTGTGTTCCACTCCCCACATCAATTGCTTGAAAAGAAGCAGTTTCAGCAGCAGGCAGCAGAACCACGAAAGCTTGAAAAGAAGTAGTTTCAGAAGTGGAGTTATCCTACATCCCACAGAAAACGCTGCTGCCGTTTTAATAACTCTCAACTAGGGCCTGGCCAGAACCATGTATATATATATACCGTGTAAATACGGTATAATCGGCAGGAACATTACCAAACATACGATCATATACCGTCATATACGGTGTATGTATGCATATGGGTCCGGCCAACCCTACTGACAACACACGCTTGAGCTCTAGGCCAACATTGCGACAAACATTTCTTGGTGAGCCCTTCTTCTCCTAGAAGGGTGATCCCTCCAGGAGGAGGAGGAGGGCTCACGAAGAAATGTTTTACAGCAGTTGGTGACCGTCTGACTTCTGCAAGTGAAGCACATCTCTGCAGGTGGAGCACGCGTGCAGCTGATGGCCCTCTGGACTATGCATGAACCTATGCAACACTATCAGGGCTACCACTGGGGTGGTGCTGTGAACACAGCCCCATCCCAGGGCTTTCTCGTGCTGCCATCCCTTTGCTTGGTCAGCCAGATTGGTCAGCCAGAAGGGTAGGCCAGAACCATATAGAAGGTACTTAACCTGATCCGCCCTCCCACCATTATCTGGAGTGCTTTGGGCCCCAGTAAGCAACACACACGCTCCTACACACTGACACACACACATACACACAACACACACAGGTGGATATGTGCGACTACCCCCTACATTTGATCCAGCACCTCCTGTCCTGTTTTTAATTGACCTGCCTCGCTTAACTAACTTGCAGCAGGGAATGATTAATGTCACACACATCATTCCTCCAGCTATAACCAAACACACACACACATACACACACACACCTGCGCCATATGCGTGAGGGTCAGGGGCATGGGGGGCGCAGCGTTTGCGTCGGGTCTCAATGAACTTGGGGGTCTCTGTGGACAGCTTGCGCACAAAGCTCCACATGCCGTGCTTGACGGCAAAGCGGGCTAGGTTCTCGGGGATCTTGAACTGTGGGGGGAAGCATGCGTGAGTTTCATGTGTGTGTGTGTGTGTAAGCAAGGGTTGGTGGCCAGGTATAGGTAAAGTATTGACTTAGAAAAATGGTACTGTCCAGGGCTCTTTCTATTTTTATTCAGTCCTCACAAGTGCACCTCCTCCACATACCCACACCCATGCACACACACACACAAATACACACGCGAGCATACACACAAGCATACACAAGCATACAAGTACACACACATACAAACACGCACACACACAAACACACCAACGCGAGAGCACACACCAACACCCATACAAACACACACACGAGAGCATACACACAAGCATACAAGCACACACACACATACACTATCATACAAAAGCACACATACATATACACACACTTGCTCGTGGTGCAGCAGCACCGCCTTGCATGCAGACACACGCGTGAGCATACACAAGCACACACACATACACTATCATACATACACACACCTGCTCGTGGTGCAGCAGCACCGCCTTGCATGCAGGCTTGCCTGAGCCCCACGGGCATGGCACACAAGCACACACACATATATGCTATCATACAAATACACACACACCTGCTCGTGGTGCAGCAGCACCGCCTTGCATGCAAACACACACACACACGAGCATACAAGCACACACACATACACTATCACACAAACACACACACACACACACACACACACCTGCTCGTGGTGCAGCAGCACCGCCTTGCATGCAGGCTTGCCTGAGCCCCACGGGCACGGCACCGTCTGTGCCCCCCACATGGAGTGAAACACGTCCATCTTCACCACGCTGCTGTTCAAGCGGCCACGGGGGTGGTCCACAGCCTGTGTGTGAGTGTGTGTGTGTGTGCATATTTTGTGTCTGCGTGCAAGTGTGTGTGTGTCTGTTTGTTTGCGTGTGTGTGTGTGCGCATTTTTTGTGTCTGCGTGCAAGTGTGTGTGTGTCTGTTTGCGTGTGTGCGTGAGTGTGTGTGTGTGTTTTGTGTCTGCGTGCAAGTGTGTGTGTGTCTGTTTGCGTGTGTGCGTGAGTGT
>Ga0307947_1002707_pt1:10000-14227 | contig 14227 bp, 17 predicted proteins | sample OrgLakmetagen232_FD_201840 | JGI IMG/M metagenome (GOLD analysis project Ga0307947, IMG submission 201840) | Saline water microbial communities from Organic Lake, Antarctica - #232 | ecosystem: Environmental > Aquatic > Non-marine Saline and Alkaline > Saline | place: Antarctica...
CAAGTAGCTGCGGGTTGTGCGGGGCGCCTCCTCGTCAGCTGGGATAAATGGCTTGATCTCCGGAAGGATACCACAAAAATCCAAAGCCCTATGGACGCAGCCTGGTCCTTCCTTGGGAAAGACCAGGCTGCTATGGACGCCACGTACGGCCGGCTGGACAGGTGGGTGGCGCTTTGAGGTCTTGACAGCGTGCTAGTCGCAAGGCTCGGCACACATGCCTACAGAAATGCCTTTTACCTGCTTAAAGAACTGCCGCTGCTGCCCCTCTTCCTGTTGCTGTTGCTGCCGCTGTTGCTGCTGCTGTTGCTGCCGCTGCTGCTTCTTCACACGCTGCCTTGTGGCCCTCCAAGTAGCCTTCTCTGCCTGGTCTTGCGTGGGAGAAAAGGAGGAGCGCCGCCGTGTCTATGGCCCGTTTGCTCCCGTTGACAGGAAGTTCGTTGTACAAATAAGCAAATGGTGAATGAAAGAGAGAAGAGGTTGAGAGGCACAGAGGCTGAGAGACATGGGGGCTGAGAGTGGGGCTTCACCTGCACTGTGCTGTCATGTGTGCCTGACTTCCTCAGCTGGGTGCACCAAAACGAATTAAATGAATTTTCGGTGGCCCAGCCATCGTAATCTTTTACGGGGTGCCACTCAAGAGTTTCGGTGCTTACATTCCTGTGTCATCCCCCCTCGCCCTAGGTGCTGCAGCCGCTGGTGGCAAGACTGCAGAACGAGGCAAGGCAGGCCTTTCCTGCCCACTACCCCGCTGGCTGGAGGCAGTCAGCCCGGAGTCCGCAGGGAGGCATCAGGGCCTTCCTGTGGGTGGACCCCAGAGCCTTCAACGCCCGGAGGAAGCGGCTGGCCCAGCGGCGGCGGAAGCAGGGGGGGAAGAAGAAGGGGTGGAGGAAGCAAGGGGGTGGCAAGAAGAACAACCGGGGGAGTGGTAGGGGGTATAGGCAGCGGGGCAACAAGTGGAGGGGGCTGGGGCCGGGACGGGTGGACAAGGATGCAGAGGTGTGGGCCTTCCGCACAGACGGGCGGGGAGGGCGGATTCTGTATCGGAAGCCTGAGAGTTGGAGGAGCTACACAGATTGGTGCGCGAGGCCCCGACGTGCCAGCAGCAGGAGCGGCATCAGCCTAGGCGGCAGCGACTGCATTGCGAGCACCAGCAGCAGCCTCCCCGCCCTGCACCTCTGCATCCTGTGCAGGTTGTTGTGCGCCAGGTATGAAAGAGAATGTTATGTGCATCAATCCTTTTCATCCTGTGCAAGATGCTGTGCGCCAGGTAGGAAAGAGGGTGTCATATGCCTAAGGGATGCCACGCAGAGTCAAATATGAATGTGCTTGATTAATCATTGTATTGAAGTGCTGTTTGTGCATGTTTGTGCCTGATGGGTGCTACATAGGTATGACGTGAAGTGGGCATGTTGCTTAGAGTGCATGCTTGCTTGTGTTAAAATTAGGAAGAAATAACATGAAACACGCATTGCTTTCGCAGGGCCAGGGCATGGCTACAGATGAGGAGGAGCGTGCTCAAGAGCTTGCTCGCACAGCATCCTGGCACGACGTCGACAACGACGACGACGAGTCAGAATCTGGTGAAGAGAGTCACAGCAACACCGGCAGGTGGCAGTGCAAGCACTCTCTCGGGCCTAGGAGGTGTGTGGTGGAAAAGTAATTGCGTGGTCATGTGGTCTGGTCAGTAAGATGTCATATGCACAAGACCACCACTGCGTATCATTGTTAGCACGTATCATTGTTAGCACGAAACACGCTTTAAAAAGGGGACACATGCTGTTTGTAAACCTCCACCGAAGTGGGGCCGCTGCCATTGGTACGAAGCTATGATTTGGGGCTGCCACCCACTTGAGCACATACTCTTTGGCTCCTGCCGTCCTTGCTGTGCCCGAGCAGCTGCGCCTGACTCAGTAGTGTAATGCTGCGATCATGTATGCGGTAGTGACCTCTCAAGGGTGTTGTATAAACTTTAAGTTACGGTTCCTCACCTCGCCTGGTGCGTCAGCATGCAGCCACACTTTGCCTTGCCATTACACTCACGCAAGCCACTTTTTCAGAAGTGCACTTCTAATCCGAGAAGTGCATTGCAAATCTTGAACTGGATTCGACCCTTTTGAATTCAAACCTAGGAGATGACATCAAAAATAGCAGTGGATTTGTAATGTTTGAATTTTCTTCATCTTTGTTGCATGATGATGGCATGCTTCTGGGAGGAAAGCTGTCTCAATCCGTAATTGTGGGTTCCGATTGATCCTTCTCTGCTTCGGCATTAAACATGCTAGTTATGGCTTTTTAATGTTAACTTATTGGGCATCATCAGAAAAATAGAGGCACCGCACATTGACATTAGTAGGCCACACCAGCTGTGAGATGAAGCCTAAGTGTTTTTCGTGACTGCTTTGTTTTACACATCTATGTGTGCCCCTCACCTTTTTCGTCTACGCAAACAATGAATACGCACTTTGAGCACTTGGGCACCTGCACCTTTTTTAGGAAATCAAGGGAGGTAGCAGTTGGCCAGAACCGTACATATACGCCGTATATGCCCGTATATTTGATGGAATTCCTGCCAAGAGTACCGTATATACACCTTGAACAAGTTTCTTGGCCTTCCTGTCGTTGGCAGGCCACCGACAGGAAGGCCAAGAAACTTGCGGACAAACATCGGAAGGAAATGGACAAGGCGCATCAGGTGTGGTACGAGTATGTAGGTGTAGGTGTGGTGCATGTGTCTGTGGTATGAGTGTAAGTGTGGTGTATGTGTGTGATATGAGGTACGAGTGTGTCTGAGTGTGATATATATGTGTTTCTAATGAGTGTAAGTGTGGTGTATACATGTGTCTAATGAGTGTGTGTGTATGTGTGTCTACTTGTGTGATCGTGTGTGTTGAACCATGTGTGTGTGTGCCTTTTGGTATAAGAAGGAGGGTTGCGCAGCCTCTTTTAAATGGCTGGCAACCAGCAAATCAGGATAGGTTGCACGTTTTTGCCCAAAACATTCTACATGCTCCAGCAGCGCGTTGAGCACACTCAAGCCCTCTGTATGAAGTAGGGCTAACATTGGTACCAGTGACGCCTAAATTTTGCACTTTGGAATGTTCCAAAAATTCAAGGTGTCAAGTTCGAACATTACAAGTACTTCTACCATCGAAGTCATGTTTCTGGTATTCGCAGTAATTTCTTTAGAACTCTACTTCGAACTTCGAAAAAAGTTTTAATATTCACCCCCCCCCCCCCCATCAAATAAAGGAATCAAGTTTGAACATTAGAAGTACTTCTAGCATCGAAGTCATGTTTCTGGTATGCACAGTAATTTCTCAGAGGGGGTTGACTGAGTGAAACTCCTGAAATGTGCCTTTCTTGATACAAATCGTGTTTTTACATTATTAGGAGATGGGCGTAAAATTTTTGGTGTCAATCAGGGAACTTCAGGGGGTTTGAAAAACCTACGGTTCGCCCTCAGCTAATTTTTTTTTGTGCGGGTCGCCCTCAGTTGATTTTCTAAATAGTGAAGTAATGTGCGGTTATCAGTGTTGTGACTTTACGCCGTAATTGAGAATTTTGCACCGTATTACAGTACGGTGTACGCCGTACTACGGTCATACCGTAGAAGTTATGGTAAAACCGGGATTACGGTCCAAACCGTCATGTACGGTGGCAAATCGTACAAATTACGGTGGGTCAATCGTAGTAATTTTGAGGCGCGTGTCAGAAGTTCGTGGTGGGAACCTACAGCTTTCCATCCCCTTTCCACGCAATTATAATTTATTAGTTTACAGCAATGAGTGCAAATGTTTCTAGGAAGAAGCAAAGGGTGGAAATGCATGGCAGTGGCTTGCCCATATCCAAAGACCTGAGTGTGGGGGAGCACCCTGCATCAGGGAGCCGCAGGGCAAGTGCAGGCAAAGCAAGCGCCATGAAGGAGAATAAAAATTGGTGGGGGAAGGCCACACGTGCATGCACGCACGCATGCGTGCACACACACACACACACACACACACACGCACGCACGCACGCTTTGAGTTCAATAAAATCCCTGAGTCAGACAAGGAGTTTGCTGAGTGGCTGGAGGGCATTCGCTCTGCTGAGGAAGAGCAGCTTGAGCAGCAGCAAGCGCAGGAGTTAGCGCAGGAGACAGAGCAGCAGGGGCAGAACAGCATGGACATGCAGCGAAGTGGTTCAGACAGGGGGGAGGACACTGAGGGAGGGGTTTTACATCGGGTGTAG
>Ga0307947_1002710_pt1 | contig 14225 bp, 12 predicted proteins | sample OrgLakmetagen232_FD_201840 | JGI IMG/M metagenome (GOLD analysis project Ga0307947, IMG submission 201840) | Saline water microbial communities from Organic Lake, Antarctica - #232 | ecosystem: Environmental > Aquatic > Non-marine Saline and Alkaline > Saline | place: Antarctica: Organic Lake...
CACACCCACACACACCCTCACACACACCACACACCACACACACACACACACACCAGCCTGCACCTCAGCGCACCAAATGCACGCAGCACTCTTTTACACCGCTCTGTACATAAATTACGCGCTCTGGAGTACAGCAACACATTTTCTCTGCCGCTTTGCGATGTACATTTAATAACATGTAGTCTAGAACACGTGCTTTGCCTCATTCCATACCTCGGTGGCCACCAAATCTTTAAGTGCACGTGCCAAGCCGGGTGCGCGTGGAGGAGGGGATGGGCGGCACAGGTAGGGGTTGGGGGAGGTTCGAGGGGGGAACACGCGTGATGACGGATTGAGGCGGTGAGGCTGTTGTTGCTCTTGGGTGAGGCTGGGAGGAGGTGCAGTGAGTGATGGGGGGGCAGGGATGCGCACGGGCGGGCTCTGTGCTGGGTGGAGGTTGTTGGGCGGGAGCACGCTGGGCGAGAGGGGGGTTGGCTGGGGTGCATTGTTGCCTAGGGATTGGACCTGTACAAATGTGTGTCCGAGAGCACTCAAAAGCGCTGCATTTAAGCGCCTTTAGGCGATGCGATGTAAGCATGTTTCGTGAATGGCGCTTAGTGCGTGCATGCATGCACGCATGCTCAGCAGAGCATGAAGTCTGTGCAAGAAAGGTTGTTACCTGGTACAGAATGGTGAGGCGTGCCAAAGGGGCGGTGGCAGTCTTTGAGAACACACCGGAGATCCCCCCCGCGAGCATGTTGACGTACACTGCCTCATCCGGCTTTTGAGTTGGTGGGTCCAAAAGTAATGTCTCTGGCTCTTCAGACACTTCCATTTTTAAATGTCTTTGACTATCTGATTATTTTATTCGCCAGTTGGAACAATAGATAAATATTGTTATAATTATTACTATAATTATTTTTTACAATTATGATGCTCTCCATGCATGCAAACTGTTTTACCAAACGTTTAGTGGTCAGCCCTGCCCCAGCTGTTAAACCTAGAGTTCCTCCTGTGCCGTGCAAGAAAAGGACAGCGCTTCAATTGATCAAAGCAGGGGGCCAATGCACGGGACCAAGCGTGCTCGCGCCCAGAAGGAAAAACAGAACAAAGGTGTGTAAAACAGAACAAAGGTATAGACCAATATTAGTCCCAGCATGCCAGTTGGTTTCTGGAACAACCGTTAGAGGTTAGCTGTGTTGCAATCTGAGCCAACCAATTGCTGCATGCGTCTGTCTAACATCTCGGTCTAGCTCGCCATCAAAGCAACGCTGGTATAGAGATCCACATGCACAAGATTCAAATTTGAGCAAAAGAAAGTTCATCGCCTGAAATCATCACGATCCAACTGATGCATGTCACAACGTCTACATCTCAATCAAACACGCATGCAAGGACCTTCAGTTCACGCTTCTTTCTCACACAATCTTAATTTGCTAAAGGCCATGCACGCTCCTAAGGTGCTCCACTATCTAGCATTTTCCCTTGCTCCTTCCTTATGCAAGTGCGCAGCAAGCGCTGCTGAGGGTGGTGAAGCGCCGGTCTACTTAATGCCGCGCATTGCAGATGTGGCTCAAGAAAAAGAATGTGAGTACGGCAAGACTGTGCCAGGAATCCATACGCGTGGATTGTGTTGATGTCTGACCGGGTGTTTCAGATACACTACATCTGCTGTTAGGCCTCGGAGACTATTTGTTCCCGTTTGAAAACTTGACAAAACTGAGCTGTTGCCCAAAGTCAAATGCAAGGGCATGGGTAACGCTGGAGGTTTGTTGTGAATTCTGTAATCTTGTTGCTTATCTAACCAGCAACTTGCAGCGTTGCTTCTACAATTACAAGAATCCAGTCTGAATGTCTAAATTGAAAACGACTGGCTCAACTTGTGTATGTATTATACGTCTAAGAATGTGTGGACCATGTCAGATGCAGATGACGTTTTCACTATCAGCAAATTGTTTTGTCGTTGCAGGGCTCACTATGCAAATGCGGGAGTGGTTGAATGAGGAATGGCCTGCAGCTGAGTTGCTTGAAGTGCACGACAGGTGGGTTGGTGAGAAGGAAATGATGGTGAGTTGCTTGAATTACGCGACAGGTGGGTTGGTGAGAAGGAAACGATGGTGAGTTGCTTGAAGTGCACGACAGCTGAGTTGGTGAGAAGGAAATGATGGTGAGTTGCTTGGAGCGCACGACAGGTGGGTTGGTGAGAAGGAAATGATGGTGAGTTTCTTGGAGTGCACAACAGCTGAGTTGCTTGAAGTCCTCGGCAGCTGGGTTGGTGAGAAGAAAATGAAGGTGCAGGAAAATTTGCATCATGTAACGTACATAAATCATGTTGTTTAGGGAAAGAGGGGGAGCACGGCAGAGGTCAGCTCTGTAGAGGAAAGGGAAAATTGAGGTGCAGGGAAAGGGGCGTGGGTGAATAGCATGGGAGTGGGACCTGTTGTTTGACACCTGAGTGGGACCTGCAAATGCAAGGAATAGAAGAAAGGGGGGGTTGGAATGACAACCAGATCGAGGCAAGGGGGAGCAGGTGAAAATTATGGACACACTTGTGGGTGTACCTAACACGTTAGCGCAACCCTAAATCCTGGGGGGCTGGACTGATTACCAAAGTAGAGTAGGAATGATCACCATAGAGGGGCTGGACTGATCACCAAAGTAGAGTGGGAATGATCACCAGAGAGGGGCTGGACTGATCACCAAAGTAGAGTAGGAATGATCACCAGAGAGGGGCTGGAATGATCTTAAAGGGGGCTGGAATGACCACCAGAGTAAGGCAGGGGGGAGCAGGTGTGGCTGACTGGCATTTTTGGATGCAAGGGAGAAGGGTTCAAGTCAGTTGACAGACGGTATATGGGTCGGGTTGGCCAGAACCGTATATATGCACCGTATATGACCGTATATTTAGTGATCTCCCAGCCAAGTCTACCGTATATATATGGTTCTGGCCAACTCTATACACGGCAAGTGTTGCGACTTCAAAAGCATGGCTGGGTTGGCCACGTGCTCTTTTGTCGGCTCAGACCGGCTCAGATCAGAGCGTGAAAAGAAAAACGATAGGCGACGTGATCTCCTTCGTCATTGTGGCGTGATCTCCTTTGTCATTGTGGCCTAATGACGTGATCTCCTTCGTCATTGTGGCAAGAAAGTAGAATGGGCGTAAAAACAGCATTTGCTACTTTTGCCCCTAACCTCACCTTGCTCTTAGTTTCCTATCAGCTTTTCCTTCATTTTTTGTTCTGGTGTTATTTATAACGAGTAAGCATTGCTTTGGATCTCAAACTTCTCCTTCGCCTTGCCTGAAACGAGATGCACAGCTCTTCTTCTTTCTTGGCGTTGCTGATGAGCACGGTAGCTGAGCAGTTTCTTCACTGCCTGCCTATATGTGTTCAGTTGTTCATTGCATGCTCGACATGTGTTCATGTTCATTGCATGCTCGACAGTTGTTCATTGCGTGCTCGACATGTGTTCAGTTGTTCATTGCATGCTCGACAGTTGTTCATTGCATGCTCGACATGTGTTCAGTTGTTCATTGCATGCTCGATATGTGTTCAGTTGTTCATTGCATGCTCGACATGTGTTCAGTTGTTCATTGCATGCTCGACAGTACACCCCTATTCCCTCCCTGCAACCCTCTTGATCCTTTGCAACCCTCTTGATCTTTTACACTTGATCCCACTCGATCCCACTTGATCCTTTTGATCCTTTTGATCCCACCCGATCTTGATTCTTTACTCGATCCTTTTGATCCTTTACTTGAATTATTATACAGGCTAGCAGAGGCCGTGGCTACCGTGTACCTTAAGGTGAGTCTGGTAGCTTGCAGCACGAGTGTGGATCGGTGGCATGTGTGCTTGAAATGCATATCGTTATATAAGTACATCGTCATATAAGTACATCAAGTGGAGCATATCATAGCAGTACATCTTCATATAAGTCACTTGCAGCATATCGTCTCCTAGGAGGGTGCTGCTAGGATAGGTGATATGACATCCAGTCCTCTCTACCATAACTGCACGGCCAAAATGCCACGGGTCACGTGTTTGTGCCTTGGATCAAAAAAGCACTCTGACGGTTCAGTAGCTGACATGCATGCAGCGTCACCTTGCTTCTATGTGTGTGTGTGTGTTTGTGTGTGTGTGTGTGTGTGTGTGTTTGGGTGTGGGTGGGTGGGTGCAACTCTAACGACTGCATGATGAGGTCACTGCAGTGGTCTGACCTTTTGCCATCAGCAACAGACAACTCTTGCGACTGAATGTGCCATCAGCAGCAGATAGCTCTTGCGACTGAATGTGCCATCAGCAGCAGAGCAGACAACTCTTGCGACTGAATGTGCCATCAGCAGCAGACAACTCTTGCGACTGAATGTGCCATCAGCAGCAGAGCAGACAACTCTTGCGACTGAATGTGCCATCAGCAGCAGAGCAGACAACTCTCGCAACTGAATGTGCCATCAGCAGCAGACAACTCTTGCGACTGAATGCTTAGGTAACACAGATTTCTCAAAGAGGGTAGCTTCCAGCCAAGCATGGGCGCATACGGCGCAAAATAATGTACAACGTAAATGTACAACGTAATTGTAATGTATGGCGCAAAGTAATGTACAACGTAAATGTACAACGTAAATGTTATGTACGGCGCAAAGTAATGTACAACGTAAATGTACAACGTAAATGTAATGTATGGCGCAAAGTAATGTACAACGTAAATGTACAACGTAAATGTAATGTATGGCGCAAAGTAATGTACAACGTAAATGAACAACATTGGATGCAGTTGTCCCCTACCTTATGCCTCACACCTCTCACTTATGATGCGCTCCTGTACTGCGGTGTCCTGAATGTAATGCAGAAACAGAAGACACACACACACACACATGCACGTGCAGCTACGCAGGCCTGACGTCCACTCCTTACATTGATTAAAGAAAATGTGTACTGCACAAAGAAGACGGATATTAAAAACACAGGCAGGCAGTGAAACCAACCCCCACATTAATAAAAAAGAAGCCTCTTTTTTACCAGTATTGTAACACTCTTCTGTACAATGAATAATGTGTCCTGCAAGAATGTGCCCCCAACAGGGTGTGAGCTGCTGTGACACATAGAGCGAGGCGGGAATGACCAGTTACAGCATATCGTCTCCTAGTTTAGTTTGAATTACAAAGTCTCCTACACTCTGCAAATGGTTACCATCATGATGGGGGCTCGCACACTTATGTGTGTGGCAGATTGGGGATAGACTGTTGCAAATGCTGGTCTCTGCCAGACACTATAAAACGTGTAAGCCTAGGCAAGAGAGATTCGGACAGCTGAAAAATGAACTGTGCTTCATTAGCAAAATAGGCTCCCAAATAATTTGCACGCGCTACAATGGTTACGATGGTCACAATGATTACAATGGTTGCAAATGGTTGCAATGGTTACAATGGTTGCAATGGTTACAAATGGTTACAATGTTTACAATGGGGGGTGACCTTCAGCCAGGTTGTTTGGCTGGTCGGCTGCTGACTGGTCTTGGCCAGCCACAAATAAATTCATAAGATCAGTCAAAGAGTGTGACTGCTAGGCTGCGTATGTATAACATTGTAAAAAATTGTGAGAAAAGTGTTTGTTGTCAATGGAGAGTCTCAAATTAGTTCCTGATGTTCTTGAATCATCTGTGCGCCAAAAACACACTATGCAGTAGACAGCTTTTGCACGTTCATTCTTTTACCTCTTCCTTGTGAAGCTCTGCTTGGCAATCGAAGTCACAAGCATTAGACAGCTTTTGCACGTTCATTCTGTTACCTCTTCCTTATGAAGCTCTGCTTGGCAATCAAAGTCACAAGCATCTGCCTGCAAACAAAGGCCGTAGCCATTTCTGCTTGCTCCTTCCACATGCTGTTTTTACAGCTGTGCACAGCACATGGAAAAGGCTATCTGCTTGGCAACCAAAGTCACAGGCACCTGCCTGCAAACAAAGGCCTTAGCCATTTCTGCTTGCTCCTTAAACATGCTGTTTTTAAGTTTAGTTTAGTTTGGATTACAAAGGCATCCAGCCTGGCATGGCTGCTCAACCTATAGGTCCCAACAAATAAATCAATTGAAAAGATCGACAGCTGCACTAATAAATTTGTAAACTTCTGAGTTATGTTGAAAAACAAAACCTTTGATAGCTGTTTATAAAGCTGTGTACAGCACATGGAAAAGGTAAGGTAAGGTAAGGTAAGGTTACATCACTATATATGCCTCAAAGGGCATCTCAGTGGAAGTTTAGAAAAGGCCTGAAACTACACCTGGCTAAACAAAAGAAACAGAAGCTAAAGGAAACATGAAACAGATGGATGGAAAAGGCTGTCTGTTTGGCATCAACCAAGACAATGATGGTGGCCTTTTCTCTATCGGTATAGCCAGCCACATACTAGTAGAGTGTGCCAGGACCGTGCATATACACCATATATGATCGTATATTTGGTGATTTCCCTGCTGAAACATGCCGTATATACACCGTCTAAATATGGGTATGGCCAACCCTACAAACTTGCTGTGCCCTAATCTATAGTGCTTGATTTTGCTAAAAAGTATGTTACCCTCTATTTGAAAAGCTTTTGCACTGTTTTTCCACTGCCATTATTCCAATGTTTTGCCTCTCTTGCCTCAGAATTTGAAGCATTGCCCCCTTACTCTGTTAGCATTCACTCAAACTCACTCAAACTTGAACTCACTGGAACTCACCCGAAATTGAAACCTTTCCCCTTACTCTGTTAGCATCCACTCGAACTCACTCAAACTTGAATTCACTGGAACTCACCCGAAGTTGAAACCTTTCCCCTTACTCTGTTAGCATCCACTCGAACTCACTCAAACTTGAACTCACTGGAACTCACCCGAAATTGAAACCTTTCCCCTTACTCTGTAAGCATTCACTCGAACTCATTTAAACTTGAACTCACTGGAACTCACCCGGAATTGAAACCTTTCCCCTTAACCTTTCCCCTTACTCGGTAAGCTTTCATGATGCTCTTGTTTTCACCTGGATTGATCTGACCTCATCTTTCGCAGGCAAGAGCAAGCAACCAAAACGACTTGTCGGATGTGCTGCTGGCGTTAAGCACTGACCTGAGTACATCCTTTGATTTCTTCCCTACATTCACAGACCCTTTCGAGGTGTCAAACAAGGTGGGAGTGTTTACGTCGCACTCGGTGCCAAGATATGAGCAGTTCCCCTTGGTTCGTGCTGATTTAGATTTACGTGGGGGGACCTTCAGCCAGACTGTTTGGCTGATCGGCCTGCGACTGGTCCTCACCAGTTAACAATAAATCCATAAGCTCAGACACAAAAGAGGTGGGAGCTGTTATGTGGCACTCAGTGCCAAGATATAATAATCAGTTTCCCCTGTTACAAAAAGTTTAAAAAGGGTTTGCAAAAAAAGGCCTTCGGTTGAGAGGTGCGACTGCTAGCCTGCTAAGATAAGAAAATTGCCCCTGTCCCGCATGGACAATGACCACTCTGCCTGAGAGGATCTTTTTTCATCTAGCAACAGTTTTCGTCTAGTCTAGTCTGGCAACAGTTTAGTCTAGTCTAGTCTAGTCTGCTCTAGTGTATTCTGGTCTGGTCTAGTCTGGCCTATTCTAGTCTAGTCTAGTCTGCTCTAGTGTATTCTGGTCTGGTCTAGTCTAGTCTGGTCTGGTCTACTCTAGTCTAGTCTAGTTCAGTCTAGTACAGTCTGATCTAGTCTAGTCTAGCAACAGCAAACGAAAGAGCCTCTCGAGGAACGTCGTGTTGTCGAAACGATCTCGAGGAACGTCGTGATGTCAAAACGATCCTTTGCACAGAGGTTGGATGTTTGGGCGGTGCACCTTGTTTAAGTCGTTGGGCCTTTTGTTACATGCGGCCAAAACCCATGACGTGTCAACAACGTGCAACCCCCTTTGTCCTATGTGGGCTTATCACAGCCTTGATCATGGCTAAATAACAAGTTTAGTTTAGTTTGGATTACATTAAATAACAAGGCTGTGATCATGCTGTCTGAATTGCCTCCGCCAGCTCTTCACCATATTATTACACCTTCGTCACTTGTGTGACAGGTAAAAGAGATCACACAATCCCCCCCTTACCGTGTTATTCAACCTTTGTCACTTGTGACAGGCCAAAGAGATCACACACTCCCCCCCTTGCCGTGTTATTCAACCTTTGTCACTTGTTACAGGCCAAAGAGATCACACAATTTCCCCCTTGCCGTCAGCTCTTCACCATTGCCTAATCTTGCCCTTCAGGCCACTGAGGCCTTTGAGATGGATCTCTGTGTGTGTCTGTGTCTATGTGTGTGTCTGTGTGTGACAGCTGTTGTGCACGAGGAGCATACAGTTCACCATTTCATTTTTTGCTCCTCAGGCCACTGAGGTGCTCATGCTTCGAGATGGCGCTGACATCTGCTGCGCACAAGAGGCAGACAGGGCGCGTGTTGAAAGAGTGAGCGGCACGTTTCGTGCTCAGCATGCCAGCTGACGAGGAGAACAAGATTACTGTGTGTGTGGGGGGGTGGGGGGGGGGTTACCTCTCAAGGGGGAAGGGGAGAACAAAAGATTGATTTGACATGGTTATATAGGAAGTCTTAGAACACTTGTGTGTAGGTAATTGCCATGAACTAATTGCATTTTATGAGCAGGTTAGCACTCACACTTCTTGACTGAAGGTGAAGGCCTTTTTTTGTAAATCTTGGAGCACTTGTGTGTATGTAGTTGTCCACTAAGCCTCCAAATAGACAGCGCACTACATCTGCTTTCAGGCTGTAAATATACTGGTTACAGTGGGGGATGACCTTCAGCCAGGTAGTTTGGCTGATCGGCTGCTGACTTGTCTCAGCCGGCCACACATGAATCCATAAATCAGGCTTAAAATACAAAGAGATCAAGAGTGTGACTAAAGATCATCGTGACGTTGCTTAGAAACAAGCAGGAGGCGTTGTCCCGGAAACGGTACATCTACAGAACGCTGCCATCATGTGAGGTCAGTGAGGTTCAGTAATTGTAATTATACAGCATGATGATTTCTGAACCTCCCAGCACAGGAACTGAAAGCCTCCTCGTATCCCCACATTATTGTCGTTATACTTACCAGAAATGGTTAAATACGACTTGCGAGGCTGGGAAGAATTGGGAAACCTAGCAAAAATCAGGCCTTCGATTTTGGACCAAAATTAGAGCACTCAATCTTGGACCACGAATTTGTACCACAATCTTGGACCACAATTCAGAGGATACAGAGGACCACGATACAGAGTGTACAGATAAAGCCATCAGTCAAAACGTGCGACTGCTGGGCTGCATATGTAAAACATTGTAAAGTTTGTGAGATGTTTATTGTAGCACCACCAGACTTGTAGCACCTACAAAAAAACCCTGGAAAGGGAAAAAAGGCACAACGCTGTTTATTCCATTGCAGCACTCAATAAAATCAGAAAACAATCAAACATCTGCCAGGACCAACCGACCGCAATAGGTAAATTCAAGAGGGGAATCAATATGTGAGTTTTGGGCACATAAAAACTGGACTGTCACACCGAGGGTATTAAAAATGAGGGAGGCAGTTAAAAGTGTATTTTAAGCACAAGGCTGTGCAATAGTACGAAGTAAAAAAACGTCCCTTTCTTTACAAGTGCCCCGGTACAGCATAGGGAAGTTGATCACTTAAGTGCTCACTACAAGCATTCCAACACTGCCCAGCAAAGCGCAGACATACAGACAATGTACTCTAGACACCTTGAGCGCCCCAGCACTGCCCAGCAAGAAACGAAATCCTGGCCCCTGGACGCCCCCTCAAATACTCTAGACACTGCAAGCAATTAACTTGGACCACAATGCAACCACCGAGGAGTGACTGTGTTGGTGGAGTAGCACGGCAGGTTCAGGTTGTAGGGCTGGCTATGTGACCCGGTTTTTGTGAGGCTGGCAGTGGCCAAGACGGGTGGTCATCCCTGGAAGACCCTCAGCTTAGCTCTGCAGTTTCTGTGCCTGGTGCTCTTGCTTGTTTGAGGCTGGTACTCCAGTCTCTTCAAAGTTGTGATTTATTTTCTCCTTCTGGTACTCTGTTGGAGCCATCATCGCATGATAGTCGTAGGTGTAAGATCTGTGGCTAGATCGATCACTTTCCAAAAATGTGGCGTTCATGTCCCCCATTATAAGGGGAATGCAGGAAGGATAATGGTCAAATATGTCAAACTTGCCCCCTCTGCCCACAAGTAGACAGTGCCCTGCACATCCTTTCTGGGTGCCAACACACGCAAATAAGGAACATGATCACCGAAAGACACAACTTAGCATGCCGCATAATCCTTAAGGCTATCAGCAAAACAGGCTCCTTAGGATCATGCGTTGTCTCCATGGATATAGGCAGCAACGAACGGATGATTATACAAAATCTCCAAATTGCTGAAACAGCTCAAAGCAGAATTGTTCCCAAATGGCTCTTCCCACCCCGTTTCCCAGATAAAGACAGATTTACCTCCAGGCGCCCAGATTTTGTGCTGGTTACTCCCATCGCTGCAAAAACACAAAACAACAAACTAATGTAGGGGGGTGGGTTCTTCGATGTGGCAGGGGGCATTTGAGGAAGACTGGGAGCATCTCAGCAGCACCGCCAGCCACCAACCCCAGACAGCATTGACCTTAAGACCTCAGCAAACCTCGGCGTGACATTGACCTGGTTGAGATAAAGTTTTGTGAGGACACCAGACTTCAGAACCAGCTAACGCCGCTAAGGAACAGCACAAAGACCTTTCCAACATTCTCCAAGGAGCCTCGCCGTTACTCTCCACATCATCCTTCTGGGTGTGGGCGGCACCATCTTCAACACTCACATTCTAGAGCTGAAGCCTTTCAAAGAACTGGGTCTCGATTCTCAAAGAGATAAAAAGCTTGCCTCTAAGCTCCATGTGCACTCCGTGAACTCTGCTGCTAAACTTGTCCATACCAGACGTGCCCTTTCCAGTACTATTATCAACTCTCATCAGGAGCCGGTTTCAGGCCAAGCCTGCAACCTGTCACGACGAATCATGGTACCAGCTTAAGCATGGATTGCAAGTATGAGCCATAATAACCATAAAATCGTTGCTCACATTATAAATCCAGGGAAAATCACACGATTCGTCCATGCCACTGATTTAGCATGACAAACCCTTCTGATCCCCATTAATTTTTCCTTTCTTTTTTGTGGTGGAGGAGCTTTACGGTACTCGGTACCAAAGTGGCTTCTTTTCCTTAATAATGTGGGGAGTGGCTTTCACTGCCTGCGTAGTTTTTTTTTTTGACGGTTGATTTCAACCGTTTCATCTGCCACGGTTATTTCAACCGTTTCATCTGCCACGGTTGATTTCAACCGTTTCAAATGCAATTCAACCGAGGCCTGAAATCTGACGGCTGGACACATCTGGTTGGTTCAAAAAGGTCATCAAACGAGTTGGGCTATTCTCATACATACATAACAATGCTTACAGCCAAGGCACTTATGCAAACAACCCACCCCCTGACCCTCATTAAGTGGCCTACACCTTTCTTTTATTTTTATATATCTTTTTATAGCTTTGAGGTGACAGAACCCGAACGCTCTTTCCCTTGATCACGCTGGATGTGCTAGCAATACCAGCGTATCCTTTATTTTTTTTTTTTTGAGCTTTCGGAGGTCAGAGCAAGTGCAAGTGTTTGTTATCCCGAAATTAGCTGTTGGCTGGGAAATAGGCAGATCGGATTCTAGTTCACGTGGAACAGGGCTATCCAGAAGCACAGTTTCTGTATTGGACGCCCTTCAACAGGGCTATCCAGAATCACGTGGAACAGGGCTATCCAGAAGCACAGTTTCTGTATTGGACGCCCTTCAGTGGACTAGAAAAGAGAAAACCCACGCCAGCAGTGAAAAACCACTCCCAACATTAATCAAAGAAAAGGAGCCACTTTAGTCCTGGGTACCGTAAAGCTTCCTCACCAATGGTAGATAAGACAGTACAAAGTAGGAATGATAGTACCAAAAGAAAGGAAACAAATAAATCGTGACTGGATGACGACTCTAGCCAAATTCCACTGCAGCAGCCAGAAGGTTCTAGCATGCGGTGGCTGGCTATAGCCGAGATGCATCTCTGTAGCAGCCAAAAATTATAGCATGCAGTAACTGGATGACGGCTCTAGCTGAGATCATACGTGCTGCGAGACATCGCAATCAAATGCACAAGACAGCGTCCCGAGGAGGCTGGCACACACACACACACTCACAACAACATCAAGAGGCAACAGCGAGAGCAACAAAGTAGCTGAGAAGGGAGAGAGCAAAAGTGGGGGAAGCAATTCAACGCCAAAAGGCATACAACTTCAAACAGTCTATGCCCTGCTTTCGTGCTGTCTGCCATGCAAGCACGCACACAGGCACACACACACACAGGCACACACACACAAACAGCTCCAACTATGCCTTATTACAGTTGCGCAGGTTAGCTGCACACAGGCAGATACACAGGCAGACACACACAGCTCCGACCATGCCTTACTACAGTCGCGCAGGTTAGCCGCACACACACACACCCCTACAGGACCTACAGGCAGACACACAAACACAGCTGCTACAAAAGCTCACTACAGCAGCACGGGTTAACCGGACACACACACACCTACAGGAGCACACAGGCACACACACACACCTACAGGAGCACACAGACACACACACACACACATACAAACAGCTCCAACTATGCCTCACCAGCTGCACACAAAGATTATTACTGTAGAAACAGATCAGTGCAGTTTAACCCTTGTTCGCCACTCAACCCAGTCTGCTGCCGCCGCGGCTCGTAGCCACGCTAGCAGATTGCAGGGTGGGCTCGAGCGAGCGCACGACGGAGCGTGTGCGTGAGTAGGGAGGGCGCTGCGACAGCTGGTGTACACTGCCCCCTTCGATGCTGCTGCCTCCTGCACAGGGTGGATGCACGTGCTGTGTGTGTGGATGCTCGTGTTGTGTGTGTGGATGCTCGTGCTGTGTGTGGATGCTCGTGCTGTGTGTGGATGCTCGTGCTGTGTGTGGATGCTCGTGCTGTGTGTGGATGCGCATTGTAGATGCTCGTGCTGTGTGTGGATGCTCGTGTTGTGCTGTGTGTGGATGCACATTGTGGACGTGCGTGCTGTGTGTAGATGTTGTGTTGAGTGTGGATGCGCATTGTAGACGTACGTGCTGTGTGTGGATGATTGTGCTGTGTGTGGATGCTCATGTTATGTGTAAATACGCATTGTAGGTGCACGTGCTTTGTGTGGATGCTCGTGCTGTGTGTGGATGCGCATTGTAGACGCACATGCTGTGTGTGGATGCTCGTGCTGTGTGTGGATGCGCATTGTGAAAACCCGTGCTGTGTGTGAATGTTCGTGCCATGTGTGGATGCGCATTGTGGACGTACGTGCTGTGTGTGGATGCTCGTGCTGTGTGTGGATGCGCATTGTGGACGTACGTGCTGTGTGTGGATGCTCGTGTTGTGTGTGGATGCGCATTGTAGACGCACGTGCTGTGTGTGGATGCGCATTGTGGACGTACGTGCTGTGTGTGGATGCTTGTGTTGTGTGTGGATGTGCATTGTGAACGTACATGCTGTGTGTGGATGCTCGTGCTGTGTGTGGATGCGCATTGTGGACTTACATGCTGTGTGTGGATGCTCGTGCTGTGTGTGGATGCTTGTGCTGTTTGTGGATGCTCGTGCTGTGTGTGGATGCGCATTGTAGACGTACATGCTGTGTGTGGATGCTCGTGCTGTGTGTGGATGCTCCTGCTGTGTGTGGATGTGCATTGTGGACGTACATGCTGTGTGTGGATGCTCGTGCTGTGTGTGGATGCTTGTGCTGTGTGTGGATGCACGTGCTGTGTGTGGAAGTACATGCTGTGTGTGGATGCTTGTGCTGTACAAATTGTTGTGTGGGTGCAACTATGGCAGATAGATAGTAGGGTCGGCTTGAACTGTATATATGCACTGTATATGGTGATTTCCCTGCCAGCAATACCGTATATATAGTTCTGGCCAACCCTACAGGTAGGGCCCTCCAACACAGCACGTGCATCCACACACAGCACGTGCATCCACACACAGCTGTGACAGGTAATGGGGGGAGCACACCCACACCCACACCCACACCCACACCCACACCCACACCCACACCCACACTCACACTCACACCCACACCTCCACCCACACCCACACCCACACCCACACCTCCACCCACACCCACACCCACACCCAC
>Ga0307947_1002712_pt1 | contig 14222 bp, 15 predicted proteins | sample OrgLakmetagen232_FD_201840 | JGI IMG/M metagenome (GOLD analysis project Ga0307947, IMG submission 201840) | Saline water microbial communities from Organic Lake, Antarctica - #232 | ecosystem: Environmental > Aquatic > Non-marine Saline and Alkaline > Saline | place: Antarctica: Organic Lake...
GCGATTGCGCACAATTGCGCACCGGCTCTCACCGGAATAATTTCCCGCTTGCGCACCCGATTGCGCACCCCGATTTCAAGTGTAGCAAAATATTCATTGCGCGTCTCCATTGCTCCAAAAAAGATAAATAAAGCGCAATGGTCAAGCGTTGGTACGGTATATATTTTTTCAGAGGCTCCAGGGTTTCCGGGGTTTGGCAAAAATAAATTTTGGTAGGTGGCTGAACAGCGATGAGCGGAGAAGGCCCCCCGCCCCCCCCGCTCCCCTCCCAGGCTCTGCCCAGCCCTAGCACCAACACCAGCCCCAGCGTCAGCAGCACCGGTTGCGGCAGGGGAGGAAAAAGCAGCGTTGCAGCAGCAAAAGGAGGAGCAGCTGAAAGCCGACCTAGCCAGGCTGTAGCAGGCAAAAAAGGAGCGGGCTCAGCGTGAAGCAGAAGCACACATGCACACGCACAACAAGCGTGAAACAGAAACACACATGCACTCACACAAACGCGCATGTGCACGCATACACACACACTTGTACAGGCACTGGCTGGGCTAATTGCCCACCGGAGTTAATGCAGGGAAGGCAAAATATTTATTTACAGGGTCCGGGGTTACCCGGGGTTACCTTTAATATTTCTGAAATTTGGGCACTGGGGTGAGTACGGTGAGGTACGGTACACTGTCTATATAGGGTTTTGGCCAACCCAAAAAATACGCCATTGGAAAGCAGCTTCTTGAAGTTTGGCAGTTGACGCTGCCCTACTCCTTGCCTTCCCCCGTTCTTACCTCCTGCATGACAAACAGCACGACTAGACGTTTTTTTTATTTTTAGTCAGGCCAGCCATCCCTGTGAGAGTTCTTGCCCCAAAGCAGAAAAATTCATTTAATTATGTAGGAACCTTAATTGGATATATCTAAGCAACCCTGCACAATCAGTTTGTGGCGGGAGGTGCCCAGGTGGGCAGGGCGGAAATCCCTGCAGAAAATGGATTTTCAAAAGCTCCTCCCCGGTACCATTAAATTAGCAGGGGTGTTTGCAATACTATAGGGGACATTTTGGTGAAGGTCTGGAAATCTGGGGTGAAGGTCCGGTTTTGGACCCCCTTTTGGCAGGGAAACTACGAAAAACCAAGGCTTCGGGCGGGATGCGTGGATTTCAAAGCTGGTTTTTGCGATGATCAGTGCATAATAAAAGCTTTAAACATGACGATCCTATGGCTGAGGTGAGATGGTCAATATTTTGAGTATACTTGCAACAAAGTCATCTGGTCGAGTCGGATTCCTAGTCAGGTAGCTGAGCACAGATCCTTGCTTTTTTAAGCTCAGCTCTTGGTGCCCACCACGGCCCATCTCCAGCATTCCAGACCATAATACTTGACAGGGCATGCCTTGGGAGCATACTGAAGGACCCCCGTCACCCAGGTGGTGGCCAGAATGCGTGTTTCCAGGGTTTTCAGAAATGCACATTTTTGCCCAGCAAACAGGCCCACGCACGAAATCCATCAGAGGCAAAATTTTCAACCCCCCTTCTGTTTGCTTTGATGGGTATGGTTCGACCCTAAACTCAGTTGTAGCAGCAGTTTTTAAGGAGCAGCCTCCTGACATTTGTATTATGTTTTCTCCATCCTTGCATCCTGCATCACAGACAACACGACTCCGACTTTCTTTTAATGTAGCAGCAGTTTTAGGGAGCAGCCTCCTGACATTTGTATTCTGTGTTCTCCATCCTTGCATCCTGCATCACAGACAACACGACTCCGACTCTCACTTTTAGTTGTAGCAGCAGTTTTAGGGAGCAGCTTCCTGACATTTGTCTTCTCCATCCCTTACCTCCTGCATCACAGACAGCACGACTCGAACGTTCTGCTCCTCCATAAGAAGCATGGTGAAAAGTAGCTGCTCTATGACCTGCATGTAGGATTGTAGAAGATGCGCTTGTATCCTGCTTCTCCACTACAGCTGGGGTGAACAGCAGGTGCACCTTCCTTGCAAGTAAGAGTGCCAAGCAAAAGAGTGAGAAAAAAAAGTTGATGCAAAGATCAAAACTGTGAGCCGTAGGGCAGTCCCCATATTCCAGTGGTCAGTAATAAGGGATCTTCTGCAGGCTAAATAGAGAAAGGAAAAACCCAGAGGGGGTTGACTGGCCAAATTGCAGGAAATGTTCCTTCCTGATTTTCTTTCCCATTTGCAACCATGTCAACCTAAAGATTGTCAAGAAAGATCACGTTCACCAAGAAATGGTGAACATCGGATGACCCCAGATCACACTTCTGGCCTCATATCACCTCAAATGGGCCCACAGCTCCTCCATGGGACCATTTTTCATTCCCAACACTAGGAATTTATGACTTGTTAATACCATGCGACCATCCTGCATGTTCAAAAATAGGATAGGATACAAGGAGGTCAAAAAATGACCTTTTGGGCACCACCTTATCTGATTTCCTCTGAGAGAAATGGCTGGAATTCTGTATCTCACCAACCACTGGATATTTTCCCCTCATTTTTGTTGCAATGATATTTATTTATAGAGTAAATGCAATTTTAATGACATGATTTGGTGCAGCGGTTGGTCAGATCCAGCACACGGTTGCCTGAAAAGTAGGGTTCACGCTGCAGCCAATTAGGCATAAGGGCCCACGTTTGCTTCAATGAAAATCAACTGCCCTGCTGCTGTTGTGGTATATGCTATCATTTGGAGCCAAGTTTGACTGTAGCAAACGATAGGTCGCATACTCTGGGAACATTTGAATAACACCCCCATTTGGGGGGTCAGTCGTTCCCCTCTGGGAAAAACCGCAGGCAGTGCAAATCACTCCCCACATAAACCAAGGAAAAGGAGCCGCTTTAATACCGGGTACTGTAGGGCTTCTCAAATAAAAAGAAGCGAATTGTCAATGGGGATCAAGAGGCTCATTTCCCAGTGATCAGGGCACTCTGCCTACTCGGCTACTCGGCAGCACTGGTTTCTCCCATTTTCATAATCAATGCTTGATGTGTGTTTTTGCCCTTGCGTGATTCTTTCAATATTTTCCACTCGATGCCCTTGCTTCAATTTGTTGCCCTTGTTTGAAGCGCAATACTGTCAGTAAACGGCAGTGCAGCATGACTTCCATGAGCAGCCAGCGTTTGGGGCATTCAATCACATTCCAGTCTTACGCCTCCTGTTCGACCCAGCAACCAAAGCACTGTCCTATTGATGTCAGCCTTAGGGTAAGGTCAGGGTTAGGGGTTAGGGTTTATGGCTTATGGTTTAGGGTAAGGGTTTAGGGTTAAACCCAAAACATTGGTGAGTTCTATTGATGTCAGCCTTAGGGTAAGGTCAGGGTTAGGGGTTAGGGTTTATGGCTTACGGTGTAGGGTAAGGGTTTAGGGTTAAACCCAAAACATCGGTGAGTCCTGTTGATGTCAGCCTTAGGGAAACGGTTAGGGTTGAAGTCGGGTTTAGGGTTTAGGGTAAGGGTTTAGGGTTAAACCCAAAACACTGGTGAGTCCTGTTGATGTCAGCCTTAGGGAAACGGTTAGGGTTGAAGTCGGGTTTAGGGTTTAGGGTAAGGGTTTAGGGTTAAACCCAAAACACTGGTGAGTCCTGTTGATGTCAGCCTTATAACACCAGCATTTCCAATTTCCAGTCACCAGCACTCTTGACGACGTTGAGAGGCCCTTTTCTAAAGCCTGCATCCTCCTGAAATAAGATCACAACAATAACACTGTGCTTACCAGGCAGCTCGACTCAGAGGTTGAGGGGCTAGCAACCAGGATCGGATGCTTGGGAGGAGGGGGAAGAGCACACGCTTTCCTGCTCGCATGCTGCTGCTGCTGCTGCTGCTGCTGACCCTGCTGCCCCACTCCCTGCTCTTGCTGCCCTTGCTGCTCTTCTGAAAGCTGCAGCGGCCGCCGCCGCTGCTGGATGAGGCCCATCATGAACCTCCCCCTCCGCGCACGTGTGTGCTGGTTTTTGCTGCTTGCAGATCCGGTGGTGGTGTTGCTTGCACAACCCGAAGAGGTGGCAGCTGATGCTGCTGCCGCTGCTGCTTTGCCGGTTTTGCTGCTGGTGCCTGTGTGGTGTGCATTTGTGTGTTTCTGTGTGTCTGTGTGTCTGAGTGCGTATGTGTATGTCTGTGTGTGTCCGTGTTTGTCTGTGAGCATGTAAAGTGTGCTTGCGTGTGTGTGTGTGTGTCTGCGTGTGTCTGTGTGCGTGTCAAGTGTGCTTGTGTGTGTCTGTGTTTGTCTGTGTGTGTCTGTGTGTGTCTATGTGTGTCTGTGTGTCTGTGTGTGTCTGTGTGCGTGTCAAGTGTGCTTGTGTGTGTCTGTGTGCGCCTGAGTGTGTCTGTGTGCGTGTCAAGTGTGCTTGTATGTGTGTCTGTGTTTGTCTGTGTGTGTCTGTGTGCGTGTCAAGTGTGCTTGTGTGTGTCTGTGTGTCTGTGCGTCTGTGTGTGTCTGTGTGTGTCTGTGTGTGTCTGTGTGCGTGTCAAGTGTGCTTGTGTGTGTCTGTGTGCGCTTGAGTGTGTCTGTGTGCGTGTCAAGTGTGTCTGTGTGCGTGTCAAGTGTGCTTGTATGTGTGTCTGTGTTTGTCTGTGTGTGTCTGTGTGCGTGATGTAGGCAAAATGCTGACAGGAAAACAGGGATGGGCGGGTTATTAATTGCTGGCTAAGACTGTGGCTGTGAGTTATTCCATATTTTTCCTGCAAACAGATACTTTATACCTTGTGATAACTACAAGAGCCATAGGCACCACAATGTGACTTTGGCCAGCCATAATGATGATAAAATTGCACATGTGTACCAAGTATTGCTCAAGAGCACCTCCCTTGCTATCTCATTCTCAGGTTACATGATACAGGTAGGGAGCAATGAGTGCTCTTTGGCACACACACACGCACGCACATAACCACACACACACGCACGCACGCATGCACGCACGCACACACACACACGAACGCATACACACACACACACACGTACGCACGCACGCACGCATGCACGCACATACAGACTTACACACACGCATGCACGCACGCACGCACGCACGCACGCACGCACGCACGCACGCACGCACGCACGCACGCACGCACACACACACACAAACACACACACACACACACACACACACTCCTTCACAAATACAGCACCCCGCATATGATCATTCTTCCCTTCCCATTCCACTTCCTCCGACTACTTTGTTGGAAAAGGTGCATCAATTGGGTTTGTGGTTGAGACACTGCAACCAATTTGACTTGCCTGAGGGAAACGCGGCTCGGTACAGCCTTGACAAAAGACTTTCAGGCTGGCTTTGGGAAGCACTTGCTTCTCCTTGCTCCTGATCGGGATCTGAGGTGAGCAGGTAACGGAAGTGTGTGTGCCTTTGTGTGTGTGTTTGTATAGGTATGTGTGCCTGCGTTCATGTTCACTGTATTTGGGTACATTGAGGTGCATTGTAAAATAATTTTATGTGTATTGGCATGTGCATTTGTGCATTGACGTGTTTGTGTGTACATGAGTGCCTGCGTGCATGTTCACTTTATTTGGGTACATTATCAAAAAGTTGTGTGTGTGTGTGTTGGCATGTGCATTTGTGCATTGACGTGTGTGTGTGTGTGTGTGTGTGTGTGTGTGTGTGTGTGTGTATGTGTGTGTGTGTGTGTGTGTGTGTGTGTGTTGGCATGTGCATTTGTGCATTGACGTGTTTGTGTGTACATGATGGTTTGTGCGTACAAGTGTTCAAATGCGTGAGTGCGTGCTTGCGCAGTTGCGTTAAATGGCGTTGTGGGCTCAATAAACGAAATGCAGAACGATTTGCTGTGTGCTCAATAAACGAAATGCAGAACGATTTGCTGTGTGCTCAATAAAACCAACGGTGCCAAGAGCATGCAAAGCCTTGCAAGCACAAAGCAGACTCTGCCGATGGCCGATCAGTCTTCCCTAAGTAGCACGTGATGCTTGCATCATACAAAATGGATCAAACAATGGATTCACACACAAGAAAAGCATAAACGTGGACAGTTCAAGAGCACTCTCACAGGTTGAACTTTGTGCAGTTGTGACAGAACAGACTCTGTTAAACAGGCTGCCTTACGCATACGGCTCAGGCTCGTAACGACAGAACAAACACCCTTGAATACCCCATGAACACATCCTTCTTTTCCCAATGCTCTCATCTAGCCATGTGCTGTCACTTGGGGCTCAGAAAGTTGTGGACTTTCATTTGGACTGTCATTTGGATCATTTAGACTGTCATTTGGATCGTTTGGACTGTCATTTGGATCATTTGGACTGTCATTTGGATCGTTTGGACTGTCGTTTGGACTGTCATTTGGACTGTTACTTAAAAAGTTATGGATTGTCACTTGGGTGTAGGCCATGGTCTGTCACTTGGGGCTAGAAATTTATGAACCGTCACTTGGGCTCTGAAAGTTAATTCGCTGTGCTACTGACCAAGGTCGATCTCTTAAGGTCCACTTCCAAGCCATGGACTTGTCATTTGGTTCAGAAAGTTATGGACTGTCACTTGGGCTCTGAAAGTTAGTTTGCCGTGCTACTGACCAAGGTCTATCATGCGCGTCCTCACTAACGCAAACTACATATGATTAAAAATTTCCTTTCTTGGCCAAATAGTTATTTAATTTCCGAAGTGATTGTGAACCCATGGTAATCTCATTACTACCCACCTGAAGAAACTGCATCTGAAACCGGGGGGGGTGGGGTGACGGTGGGCACTTGTGCTGCGTGAGGCAGTTGTTCAAATGGACGGAGGAGAGCGTCCACCAGGTTTGAGAGCCTTGTGACCTGCAGCTCCAAGTACCTGGCATGGCGTGTGTGTGTGTGTGTGCTACACTGGGTCTGTGCATAGGCTGTCTGCGTGAGTGTTTGTGTATGTGTGTGCGTGTGTGTGTGCTACACATTCTAGATTGTGTGTTTGTTGTAGATGTAGCTTAGGTGTTGAGGGTGGATGCATGTTGAAATCAGTCTGGTGAGTAACATGCCTGAGTAGTTTTGGTTAGTCTGGTTAGAAACATGCCTGAGTAGTTTTTGTTAGTTTGGTTAGTTAGTAACATGCCTGAGTACTATTGGTTAGTCTGGTTAGTAACATGCCTGAGTAGTTTTGGCAAATCAGATAATGGGTCTCAATGTATAAACGTAGCGCATGCTATGGTTAGGGTTGGCCAGAACCGTATATATACACTATACACCGTATATGACCGTACATTTGGTGGTTTTCCTGCCCAAAATACCGTAAATACACCGTGTATATATGGTTCTGGCCAGGGATGTGTCATACGGCGTATTCGAATAATATAATACGCCGTACCGTATTTAACGTGTATTTTACCGTATTGAACAAATCGGGCCGTATTATACGATTGCAAAATTTGCCTTTTTTGCCGTTTTCTGGCCTTTTTAGGCAATTTCCGCCCCAACAACGGCCATTCAGCTCACAATGCTTTTATATAATAAATAACATACCGTACGAACAATATATCACGCCGCAAAAATATTGTTTTTGGGGGGTGCGGCGAGCTCACACCCCCTGAAATATATAAATATTTGAGGGGGTGCGGATTGGTGCGGGTTGAATTTAAATAATTACTTTTGAGTTTTTGACGGGTCATGAGTGGGAAAGAGCCCCCGAGAGCCCCTGTGGGGCGCGTCCAGACCGGGATGGCCAGCTTCTGCAAGCCCCCCCCAACCGCCGAGCAGCGTGAGCAGCAACCCTTGGTGCGGTTCTGAGGGCATTTTGCCCCTGCGGATTGGTGCGGCAAGCACTAATTTATATATTGAGAGGGGTGCGGATTGGTGCGGACAGGGTAAAAATAACTCTTTTTTTGAGGGGTGCGGAACGAGTACATGTCCCTACGGTAACATATAATATACCGTACGGTAATGTAAAAGATTTGGGAACGTTTTGGGTGATTTGGGGTCAAAAAATGGCACTCCCGAAATTAATACGATCGTAATTTACGCATATTCCGTAGTTAACGCGTATTTTACCGTATTGAACGTCCCAAATGACTGTATGACACATCCCTAGTTCTGGCCAACCATAGCTATGTATCAAACAACATCAGAGACCAAAAGAGTGGTAGATGCACTATGTATTAAGCGGCAGAGACCAAAAGAACCTCACCTATGACCTATAATTGTTATTCACACACCCTTCCCACATTTCGCCATAGGTCAGCACAGTGCCCAAGATGGAAGTACGGCGCTTGCGCTCGACTCCATTGCAGTTTTGCAGCATTAAAAAGATTCAAGCAATAAAGCCACACTCCCCACCTATTGCCCTACTAGAATAAATTATACATAGCATGGTATGTGCACGCCATGCAATAAAGCCACACTCCCCACCTGTTGCCAGGTAGCAGATTGGTGCTCGCCCACGTAAGATGGAATTGCAGCACATGCGTCCTACTAGAAAAAAGTATACATAGCATGATATGTGCACGCCATGCAAAAAAAACCACACTCCCCACCTGTTGCCAGGTAGCAGATTGGTGCTCGCCCACGTAAGATGGAATTGCAGCACGTGCGCCCTACTAGAAAAGAGTATACATAGCATGATATGTGCACGCCATGCATTAAAACCACACTCCCCACCTGTTGCCAGGTGGCAGTTTGGTGCTCGCCCACGTAAGATGGAATTGCAACACGTGCGCCCTGCTGAGCACCTCCAGAGAATCAGCGATGCAATTAATCCAGGCCTGCAAGCAAGACGAGTGGTTGTGTGTGTGTGTATGTCTGTGTGTGTGTGTTATGTCTGTGTGTGTATGTGTGTGTATGTGTGGAGTACGCGCGTGCTGAAGCTACAAGTGAAAGAAGCCGCAGCGTATTGATGGGTGCTTTCTGTTCCTATGGGCCTCAGCCCCACATTGATTGAAGAAAAAAAGCCATTGCAGTGCCAGGCTCTGAACAATTGATCCACCACCGGAACAAAAGAGGAGAAGAGAGGGTGGGGACACTGATGGAAATTTTTTGGCGTGGCCTGAAATTGGGTTTTGATGCGAGCGCTAGCAGTTCAGTGGAAGGGCGCCTTTGGTACATCCAATGACCTGTACAGCAATCATCACTAGTAATATCAATTCCACCTCCCAAAGCTTATCCCAAGCATACGTGCTCACAGTCGAAACACGTCGTGTCAAGCCACATCTGATAAAGGCGCTAGGAAAAGCAGCTCTAGCTCTCATGCATATCCCAAGCATGCGTGTTCACAGTCAAAGAAAGTCGTATCAAGCCACATCTGATAAAGGCGCTGGGAACAGCAGCTCTAGCTCTCAAGCATATCCCAAGCATGCGTGTTCACAGTCAAAGAAAGTCGTGTCAAGCCACATCTGAAAAAGGCGCTAGGAACAGCAGCTCCAGCTCTCAAGCATATCCCAAGCATGCGTGTTCACAGTCAAAGAAAGTTGTGTCAAGCCACATCTCATTAAGTCCAATGCAATCAAGTGAGCCACACCCACACACCCACACACCCACACACCCCCACACAAAAACACCCACACAAAAACACACATCAGGAAAATGACAGAATATTGGATATATTGTCAACTTCCCTGAAGGAAGTGAGCAGGCTGCGCACAAGCACCATGTGCTAGCTCACCTGGATGAAGTCAGCTGCGCCAGATTTAACGCAGGCCGTCTGCATATAACTCAAGATGCACATGTTTCTGGTCAAATCACCTGCATGAAGTCAGCTGCGCAAGAGTCGGCCCCTGGGTGCAACAGACTGAGAAGCCAGACCATCCTGCAATATGTGGCAAATGGCACAGAAATGCACAGAAGGGCCAAAGCATGCTGCGCTGTGTGGCAAAACAGCACGGATATGCATAGAGAAGCCAGACCATGCTGCGCTGTGTGGCAAACGGCACAGAAATGCACAGATAAGCCAAAGCATGCTGCGCTGTGTGGCAAAACAGCACGGATATGCATAGAGAAGCCAGACCATCCTGCAATATGTGGCAAACGGCACAGAAATGCACAGATAAGCCAAAGCATGCTGCGCTGTGTGGCAAAACAGCACGGATATGCATAGAGAAGCCAGACCATGCTGTGCTGTGTAGCAAACGGCACAGAAATGCACAGATAAGCCAAAGCATGCTGCGCTGTGTGGCAAAACAACACGGATATGCATAGAGAAGCCAGACCATGCTGTGCTGTGTGGTAAAATGGTGCGGATATGCACAGATAAGCCAAAGCATGCTGCGCTGCGTGGCAAAACGACACGGATGTGCAAGAGAAGCCAGACCATGCTGCGCTTTGAGGCAACACAAATGTGCATAGAGAAGCCAGACCATGCTGCGCCGTGTGTGGCATAACGGTGTGGATTTGCACATATAAGCGTAACCATGCTGCGCTGTGCAGAGAGGGTAAGCTACCACTATGTAAACGCTTAATGTAAGCAGACGCTATGATTAAAAAACTGCAAAGTTAAAAAAGTGCCATCACCAGATCCTAAGCGGACATAATATCAACATTGATTCATCTCTCTCATGATCTCTCTTCATAATCTCGTGAGACTCAGAGTACAACCTTGCAATAATGGCAGAATAAAAGCATGTCACCTAATTATAAGACAGCAGGTTCTAGCCTCGTTGCCCAAAGTTAATGTAAAAGGGCCCAATGCTTTGGTCTTTATGGTCTTTATGCAAACCGCTCTAAGTATTTGTCATGCATCAGTCAAATGCAAAAGCATCTAGAGCTTAAACTCAAGCATACTTTACACCTCTCCTCTGTGCCCTACGCCACGAATTGTGTGTGGTATTTGTATAAATGTATGTACATTTTCACCCTCCCTCCCCTATTGCACATATACACACACATACACACACACCTGCCAGCCAGGGATGGCACACAGGCCAAGCAACCGTCACATGCATGCAGAAACACACACACACACACACACACACACAAACACACACCTGCCGGCCAGGGATGGTACACGGACCAAGCGATCGTCACATGCATGCAGAAACGCAGGCAGGAACTCGTGGAAGAGTTGGTGCTTGGTGTCGGGCCGCTGCCTAGCATAAGGGGAAGCTGCGATGGAATGGATGATGTTGGATGCACTGGTGAATGGTCAAAACGTGCAGCAACAGGCTTGATGTTAAAGAGGAAGATGTTGGCAATAGGCCTTGCACCAGGGGCGTTTCCAAGTAAATAAGTTGGCCAGAGCACCCCAGCACTTACGGCACTTTTGGGTGGGAAAGCATTACATTATTACATCAGACGTTTGTGTGTGCGGTGTTTATATAAGCATGCAAACAATAGTACTGACAGATACAGGAGGGCTGCAGCCACATGCTATTTCCTGTCAATCAAACAGTTCTTTTGGGCAGCCCTGTGACAGCCTAGCAACATAAAACCACAGCACAGACCAGAGCTGTACAGCCTCAAAGTTATTATTATATTATCAATAGCTAGTATTAAGTCTTATATTGCGTCTCTCCAACAATGAACCACCGTTAGTGGCTCCTTTTCCTTAATTAATGTGGGGAGTGATTTTTCACTGCCTGCGTGGTTCTTTTCCCACCGCCGTTCTTCCACCATGAATGTGTTTTGTGTTTTGTGTGATGCACAATGTCTTTTGTGCACATCGCTGCAGTGTTTGTATGTTTGTTGGTTTGTTGCACAGCTGTATCAATCATCAGACGTGATTCTGCAAATTGGGAAGTGCCCCTTGTGTTCAGTAGTATACACCGTTTTTGTAATGACAGCGCTTGTGTTTCTGTGATGTGCCTCAGACTTCTCAGACACGTCGCAGCGCATTAAATTGCACCTTTGGTCAGGCCAGCCATCCCTGTGAGAGTTCTTGCCCCAAAGCAGAAAAGTACATTTAAGTATGTAGGAACCTTAATTAGATATATCTAAGCACCCCTGCACAATAAGTTTGTGGCGGGAGGTGCCCAGATGGGCAGGGTGGAATCCCTGCCAGAAAGTGGATTTCCAAAAGCTTGTCCCCGGTACCATCAACTTATCAGGGGTGTCTGCAATAATATTGGGGACATTCTGGTGAAGGTCCGGGAGTCTGGGGCGAAGGTCCGGTTTTGGACCCCCTTTTGGCAGGGAAACTACGAAAAACCAAGGCTTCGGGCGGGATGCGTGGATTGCAAAGCTGATTTTTGCGATGATCAGTGTATAATAAAAGCTTTAAAACATGACGACTGTATGGCTGAGGTGAGATGGTCAATATTTTGAGTATACTCGCAACAAAGTCATCTGGTCGAGTCGGATTTGAAGTCGGATAGCTGAGCACAGATCCTTGCTTTTTCAAGCTCAGCTCTTGGTGCCCACCGCGGCCCATCTCCAGCATTCCAGACCATAATACTTGACAGGGCATGCCTTGGGAGCATACTGAAGGACCCCCGTCACCCAGGTGGTGGCCAGAATGCGTGTTTTGAGTTTTTTTTCAGAAACGCACCATTTTTGCCCAGCAAACAGGCCCACGCACGAAGTCCATCAGAGGCAAATTTTTCAACCCCCTATCTGATTGCTTTGATGGGTACGGTTTGATCCTAAACACATCTGGGAACAAAAGAAATGGTGAAATTCGGACCAAATCCGCATTTCTACACTCATGCCACCATTCTGGCGGGGAAATGGCACAAATCCAGCCCCCCACTCACACCCTTGACCCCAAACTCATTAATTTTCATGCAAAGGTGTTACATTTATGTATAGAAACCATTGGGTGAACTCATATGTGCAATTCAGGAAAGGGGCATTAATTCCCCCTTTTTGAGTGCGGCTTGGCTGGGCTTGTATTAAGTTGATTCGTTCCCTTGCGCTCAAAATTAGAGGCTTTTATTACGGGAACAGGGTGAATATTGAGCTGTGCTTGTGTTTCTGTGACGTGCCTGAGACTGCTCATCAGACACATTGCAGCGCATTGAATTGCACCTTGAGGTTGGGTTGTGCCCTTGCGCTCAACAGTGGAAATTTTTTTCGTGGGAACAGGATTATTGAGCTGTGCTTGTTTTTCCGTGACGTGCCTGAGACTGATCATCAGACATGTCGCAGCACATTGAATTGCACCTTGAGGTTGGGGTGTGCCCTTGCGCTCAACAGTGGAAGATTTTTTTGTGGGAACAGGGTGCTTTTTGAGCTGTGCTTGTGTGTTCATGAACACAAAGGCGACAAGATGCGTTGCAGCGCATCACCTTGAGGCTGAGGTGTGTTCCTGTTGCATCGGTAGTAGCCTCCCGTCGCACTCCCGTGCAGAGACCAGTCCTCTCCACACACCCAGCACTGTGCAGAGACATTCATAGTGTGTGTGTTGAGAGGTTGTGACCATGAGGAGAGTTTGTGACCATGAGGAGAGTTTGTGACCATGAGGAGAGGTTGTGGCCATGAGGAGTGAAGCATATGCATGTGCCAGTCACCCAGCACTGTGCAAAGACAGTCATAGTGATTGTGTGTTGAGTGAGGCATATGCATTAACAGAGTAGTAATAAAAGCAGGTGCAGATACCAGTGTGAAACTCACACACAGCTTTGCGAGAACAAAATGTAAAGCAGTCATCCTGAAAGAGATGACCTAGTTACGACAAGAAACATCAATTGATTGGTTACTGCTGCTGGTGAGAGAAAAGTAAGATGATAATCCAAGTCAGGCTGTCTGTTGGTTTATGCTGCTGGTGAGAGAACAAGTCAGGTTGTCTGTTGGTTTATGCTGCTGGTGAGAGAAAAGTGAGATGATAATCCAAGTCAGGCTGTCTGCCTTTTGGTTACACAGACTTTTTACGGCACTAAACAGAATTGAAAAAAAATCAGAGTGAACACAACTATCAGGATGCTAAGCCGTAAAATTCAAACAAAACGCGTTGTCGTAACACCAAGTCGTGTGCACACTTACCCATTGATGAGAGCATTTGGAGCAGGTCTGCACATGTGAGGGAGTATACAAGGGACGAAAACTATGAGTGTAAAGCAGAAATACGTCAGTGGCCAGGCAGCTCAAGCATCGAGGAGTGTGCAAGGGATGGGACCCGTGAGTGACAAAGAGAACAGCGCAAGTGGTCAGGCAGATCAAGCATCAGGGAGTGTGCAAGGGATGGGACTGGAAAGTGAAAAAGAGAAAAGCGCAAGTGGTCAGGCAGATCAAGCATCAGGGAGTGCGCAAGGGATGGGACCCGTGAGTGACAAAGAGAACAGCGCAAGTGGTCAGGCAGATCAAGCATCAGGGAGTGTGCAAGGGATGGGACTGGAAAGTGAAAAAGAGAAAAGCGCAAGTGGTCAGGCAGAT
>Ga0307947_1002713_pt1 | contig 14222 bp, 23 predicted proteins | sample OrgLakmetagen232_FD_201840 | JGI IMG/M metagenome (GOLD analysis project Ga0307947, IMG submission 201840) | Saline water microbial communities from Organic Lake, Antarctica - #232 | ecosystem: Environmental > Aquatic > Non-marine Saline and Alkaline > Saline | place: Antarctica: Organic Lake...
TTGGTCAGAGCCATATATATATATATATACAATGTATATACATACAAAAGCACATAGGTTTATATACAGAATATGTACGGTATTTTTTGGCAGGATGTTCACCAAATACACAATCATACACAATGCATATATACGGTCTTGGCCAACTTTACACATGCCTCTTTTTGGGGGGACATATTTGCTCGTGCAGGTAGGGTGTGCGTATGCCTAAAACTGCAGCCAAGTTGCAAATTTCTTGTGCGCATGGCAGGCTCTCTGTGTCTCCCTGCAGGCTCTCCTGCAGGCTCTCTGTGTCTCCCTCATCTCCCTCCTGCAGGATCTCTGTCTCTCTCTGCAGGCTCTCTGTGTCTCCCTCATCTCCCTCCTGCAGGCTCTCTGTGTCTCTCTGCAGGCTCTCTGTGTCTTCCTCGTCTCCCTCCTGTAGGCTCTCTGTGTCTCCCTGCAGGCTCTCTGTGTCTCCCTCATCTCCCTCCTGTAGGCTCTCTGTGTCTCCCTGCAGGCTCTCTGTGTCTCCCTCATCTCCCTCCTGCAGGCTCTCTGTGTCTCCCTCGTCTCCCTCCTGCAGGCTCTCTGTGTCTCCCTGCACTCTCCTGGCATGACTGCAGGTGGTGGCGATGGTGGTGTCAGAAAAAGATCTGCGTGTACGATGGTGGTGTTATTGTGAAGTACTGAGTTGGGCAGCTGCCCTGAAAGCCTAGTGGCCCGTGGTAAGGCCAGATTCCTCGGGGTCGCGGGTTCAAATCCGCCTGGTAGCATGAGTACTTTGCTGTCCAACAGCTCCGTCTCCGTTTCCTTTATCCACGCCTGTGGTGGTATCACCCCTTGCGCATGATTTTTTTGAGTGAAAAGCAGAACGTAATCAGTAGCTTGCTTGCAAGCTGAACTAGCGCACGTGCGAGATCGGGTACATCTCACCGCACATTCCTGGCATACTGCAGGTGGTGGAGATGGTGGTGTTAAGGAAGCCTCTGCGTGCGCTCACCGTACATTCCTGGCATGATTGCAGGCGGTGGAGATGGTGGTGTCAAGAAAGCCTCTGCGTGCGCTCACCGTACATTCCTGGCATGATTGCAGGCGGTGGAGATGGTGTGAAGAAAGCCTCTGCGTGCGCGCACCGTACATTCCTGGCATGATTGCAGGCGGTGGAGATGGTGTGAAGAAAGCCTCTGCGTGCGCTCACCGTACATTCCTGGCATGATTGCAGGCGGTGGAGATGGTGGTGTCAAGAAAGCCTCTGCGTGCGCTCACCGTACATTCCTGGCATGATTGCAGGCGGTGGAGATGGTGTGAAGAAAGCCTCTGCGTGCGCTCACCGTACATTCCTGGCATGATTGCAGGCGGTGGAGATGGTGTGAAGAAAGCCTCTGCGTGCGCTCACGGTACGTTCCTGGCATGATTGCAGGTGGTGGAGATGGTGGTGAACGCCCAAGATGCTGCAGCAGGCGGCGACGTAGTTGCTGCTGCTTCTACTGCTGCTGCAGTAAAACAAGAGCCAAGGGCCGACCCTGCTCCTGCCTCCGCCAGCGCCCTCACCGGTATGAATGGGGGGGGGCTGTTGAATGTGTGTGTGTAAATGTGTGTGTGTGTGTGAGTGGGGGTGTGCAAGAGGGTGGGCGTCCTCGTGGGTGACTTCTAAGTTACAGGCTGGCTTATGTGGGTGTGTTGGGGTAAGACAGAAGGAGTGTGGATGGCGTGTGTGGTTATACTGAAAGATGTTGGCACGGGCATTATATTTTTGTGTGGGTGACATATGTTGGGACGGATGAAACTCACTGTATGAACGAGTGTGGGTGAACGTGTGTGTGCGTTTGTGTGTAGGTGGTGCAGATCAGGATGGAGGGGCTGATGGGGGGTGTTGGCATTGGCGGTGTAAAAAAAAAACCTTACGTGATTGCCTATTAAGCTGGGTAGCTATTTTAAAGTTTATGTGTATTCAGGGTTGGCCATGTACGTGTTTGTCAACACACACACACACACACAAACATACACACATATACACACACACTGTAGTGGTCGTACGGAATTATAGCAGGAAGTGGTCGTACTGGATTGCAAAAGGGAGTGGTGGTCGTACAAAGTTTTAGTAGGGAGTGGTCATACAGAATTTTAGCAGGGAGTGGTGGTCGTACTGAGTTGCAAAAAGGAGTGGTGGCCGTACAGAATTTTAGCAGGGAGTGGTGGTCGTACGGAGTTGCAGCAGGGAGTGGTGGTCGTACTGAATTGCAACAGGGAGTGGTGGGCGTACGGAATTTTAGCAGGGAGTGGTGGGCGTACTGAGTTGCAAAAGGGAGTGGTAGTCGTACTATATTTTAGTAGGGAGTGGTCGTACAGAATTTTAGCAGGGAGTGGTGGTCGTACTGAATTGCAGCAGGGAATGGTGGTCGTACGGAATATTAGCAGGGAGAAGTGTTCGTATTGAGTTGCAAAAGGGAGTGTTGGTCGTACGGAATTTAAGCAGGGACTGGTGGTGGTACGAAAATTCAGCAGGGAATACTCCGGTGTTCAGTGCTAGGTAATACACAGAGTGTCGGTGGTCGTACGGTTCTAGCAGCCTCAAAAACACGAGCTCCATCAGTGCCTGTGTATCTGAGGATGCTTGCATCACTTTGGCCACACCCCTCCTCCAGTGCCTGTGTATCTGAGGATGCTTGCATCTCTTTGGCTGCGCCCCTCCATCAGTGTCTGTATGTTTAAGGATGCATCACTTTGGCCACACCCCTCCACCAGTGCCTGTGTATCTGAAGATGCGTGCATCACTCTGGCCGCACCCCTCCACCAGTGCCTGTGTATCTGAAGATGCGTGCATCACTTTGGCTGCACCCCTCCATCAGAGCTTGTGTATCTGAGGATGCTTGCATCACTTTGGCTGCACCCCTCCACCAGTGCCTGTGTATCTGAGGATGCTTGCATCACTTTGGCTGCGCCCCTCCATCAGTGCCTGTGTATCTGAGGATGCATCACTTGCATCACTGTGGCCGCGCCCTTGCGCAGGCATTGACAGCCTGGAAGGCGGCCTCAGATCAGGAGGATGGGGAGCAGCAGCTGTTGTGTCAGACCTGATAAGCTTTGACGACGACGAAATTGAAGTTGAAACCAAGCAGCAGCAGCAGCAGCAGCAGGGGCAGGAGCAGCTGAAAGAGCTGCCTCAGCAACAGCTGCCAGACCAAGGACTGCCACAGCAGCAGCAGCAGCAGCAGCAACAACAGCAGCAGCAGCAACAGGAGGGTCCACATCAGCAAGAACAACAGCCAGACCAGGGCATGCAAGGACGACAGGAGCAGGGAGGTCTGCAAGCTGCCTCTGCTCACAATGCTTCAAACCCCTCTGCTGTGGCTGCTGTGGCTGCTGAACACCAAAACCACCTTGCTCACCATGCTTCAGACTTCTCAGCTGCTCCTGTTGTTGGCACCAAACACGAGGGGGACGTCGCAGCAGGTGCAGCGCCCGCAGCAGTCGCAGGGGTGGTAAAGCGCGCAGAAGAAACAGAGGCGTGGGTTGAGGCAGGAAAACCAGGGCGAGCAGAAGAAACAGAGGCGGCGGCTGAGGCAGCAAAACCAAGGGCTGAGGCAAGAGCAGGGGCTCATGAAGCGCTAGCAGAACCACGAGCAGCCAGAGAGGAAGAAACGGCAGCAGCAGCGGCAGGGGCAATAGGGACGGGAGAGGGGGTGGTAAAAATGGGTGAAGCAGCAGCAGAGACTCAGGCGGCGGGGGTGGTAAAAATAAGTGAAGCAGCAGCAGAGACTCAGGCGGCAGGGGTGGCAGCGGCAGCAGGAGCAGAAGGGGAAGTAGTAGAAGGGACAGGAGCAGGGAAGGAAGCAGCAGAAGCAGCAAGGGGAGCAGAGACAGGGGCAGGAACAGCTGAGCCGAATCAAACAGGTGGAGCCCCTCCCTCTCCACCTCCCTCTCCGCCCGCACCTCCCCCTCCCGCCCCTCCCCCCCCCCTCCCTTCCTACCCAACCATTCCTTCTGACCACCCCCCTCCCTCCAACACAAGCGCGTCCGAGACAACAGCAGATGCCTCCCCCCCTCCCTCGTACGCAGACGCCACCAACGCAGCGAGCGCTCCCGACATAGCCAGCTGCGCAGCAGAGGAGGACCACCCACCAAAGCCACAAGGCCCTCCCGCACACGACCTCCCAGCACCAGAGCTGTCCGCACCATCAAGCACTGGCAGTGGGGGTGGGGCATTTACAAGTGCTGCCCCTGCAGCCACGCTCACCTCACACAGTGATCATCCTGCAGTGTCACACAGCGTCCATCCTCCAGCTTTACACAGCGCTTGTCCTCCCCCAGGCCCACACCCACACCCACAACCATACCCGCATCCGCACCCACACCCACAGCCATCATGCGGTGTGAGCCCTGCCTCAGGTCCCCTCAGAGGCCATCCTACAGCACCACACATCGCCGACCCAGGAGCACTGCGCGGGGGCAGTCCTGCTACACACACACCTCTTAACGGCGCGGACCCTCTCCCTGTGGACTCCCCAAACGCTACCCGTAGCGTCGGCTCCCTCGCTCCGTACGTAGCTTTACAAATTGCTCCTTACGTAGCTTTACAAAGTGGTGACTCCCTTGCTTCGGGCGTGGCCGCACGCAGCACTGGAATGTTCACTGCACACAGCACGGGCTCGTTCACTGCACACAGCACTGGCTCGTCCACTGCACACAGCACGGACTCGTTCACTGCACACAGCACTGGCTTGTTCACTGCACACAGCACTGGCTCGTTCACTGCACACAGCACGGACTCGCTCACTGCACACAGCACAAACTCGTTCACTGCACACAGCACTGGCTCGTTCACTGCACACAGCACTGGAATGTTCACTGCACACAGCACGGACTCGCTCACTGCACGCAGCACGGACTCGTTCACTGCACACAGCACGGACTCGCTCACTGCACACAGCACGGACTCGTTCACTGCACACAGCACTGGCTCGTTCCCTGCACACAGCACGAACTCGTTCCCTGCACACAGCACGGACTCGTTCACTGCTTCACTGCACACTGCACGGACTCATTCACTGCACACAGCACGGACTCGTTCACTGCACACAGCACGGACCCGTTCACTGCACACAGCACTGGCTCGTTCACTGCACACAGCACGGACTCGTTCACTGCACACAGCACAAACTCGTTCACTGCACACAGCACTAGCTCGTTCATTGCACACAGCACGGACTCGTTCACTGCACACAGCATAGACTCGTTCACTGCACACAGCACTGACTCGCTCACTGCACACAGCACTGGCTCGTTCACTGCACACAGCACTGGCTCGTTCACTGCACACAGCACTGGCTCGTTCACTGCACGCAGCACGGACTCGCTCACTGCACGCAGCACGGACTCGCTCACTGCACACAGCACGGACTCGTCCACTGCACACAGCACAAACTCGTCCACTGCACACAGCACGGACTCGCTCACTGCACACAGCACTGACTCGCTCACTGCACACAGCACTGGCTCGTTCACTGCACACAGCACGAACTCGCTCACTGCACACAGCACGGGCTCGTTCACTGCACACAGCACGGACTCGTTCACTGCACACTGCACGGACTCGTTCACTGCACACAGCACAGACTCGTTCACTGCACACAACACAAACTCGTTCACTGCACGCAGCACGGACTCGATCACTGCACACAGCACTGGCTCGTTCACTGCACACAGTCACTGCACACAGCACTGGCTCGTTCACTGCACACAGTCACTGCACACAGCACTGGCTCGTTCACTGCACACAGCACGGACTCGTCCACTGCACACAGCACGGACTCGTCCACTGCACACAGCACGGACTCGCTCACTGCACACAGCACGGACTCGTCCACTGCACACAGCACGGACTCGTTCACTGCATCATTTCAAGAGGAGGTGGGCCCGGACGGGGCCAGCACGTCAGCTGCGTGTCAGGCGTGGGTGGAGCACAAGTGCACAAAGTCAGCAGCCCTGAAAGATGCGGCCCTGGCGCACAGGCGGGTGCTCTGTGTTTGGTTGTTTAATTATGTGTGTGTGTGTGAGTGTGGGTGTGTGTGTGTGTGGGTGGGTGGGTGTGGGTGTGTGTGCCGTGTGCATCTGCGTATGTATGTATGTGTGAGCCTTGACCTTCTTGTAGTCATTCTCCAGGACACTTTCATTAGACACCGTTGGTATGTTGCAGCAATGCGGGTTGAAAACTGAAAGGGAGCGTTGCGTGGGCCAGTTTGTGTTGCACGATGCACACATAGATGGAGCCTTGCATATGCACGTATGGATGCACACACACAGACACACACACACACATGGCATACAGTGAGAGCCAAACAGGGCACAAGCACTAATGCAAGTAACAAACCTGCACGCAAACTACATTTACGCCCTAACAAAATCACACACGCATACGCATTGCATTTAGGTTCTTGGCTGCCAACGCCTCTCAGCTCACTGTGCATGGCATCACGCGTGCACACACACACACATACACACACACGCACACATACACATGAATGCAGGTTCTTAGAAGCCAACGCTTCCCAGCTCACTGTGCACGGCATCAAAGCCATCCAAGCCGCCCTTCCTGACAACTCACTGGCCGTGTTTTTCAGGTGCGCAGCCTAAACTCCTATGTACACACACATACACGTTTTGTTGTACTTCACCTAAGTGCACTTGCTCATGTACGTGTGTGTGTGTTTGTGTGTGTGTGTGTGTGCGTGCGTGTGTGTGTTCCTGTCGCCTCACACCAGGCTGGTTTAAGCACGCACATGTCAGCATGTGTAATCGATCCAACTGCCTAATGTGTTGCTTTGGGATGGCCAAACCGCAGCATGCCATACGCCATATCATGCCATGCCATGTTATCATGTTATGTATGCCATGCCAATCGTGTGTGGCCGCATGCCATATCATGCCATGCCATATTATGTATGCCATGCCAATCGTGTGTGGCCGCATGCCATATGATGCCATGCCATGTTTTGTATGCCATGCCAATCGTGTGTGGCCGCATGCCATATCATGCCATGCCATATTATGTATGCCATGCCAATCATGTGTGGCCGCATGCCATATCATATCATGCCATGCCATGTTTTGTATGCCATGCCAATCATGTGTGGCCGCATGCCATATCATGCCATGCCATGTTTTGTATGCCATACCATTCGTGTGTGGCCGCATGCCATATCATGCCATGCCATGTTATGCATGCCATGCCATTCGTGTGTGTGGCATGTGTTTGCATTTTGTATGCCATGCCTATCAAGTGTAGTGTGTTTTTGCAGTTTGCATGCCGATCGTGTGTAGTGTGTTGTCCTATGCCATGCCATGTTATGCATGCCATGCCGCTCGTGTGTGGCATGTGTTTGCATTTTGTATGCCATGCCAATCAGGTGTAGTGTGTTTTCGCAGTTTGCTTGCCAATCGTGTGTAGTGTGTTGTTCTATGCCATGCCATGTTGTGTATGCCATGCCAATCGTGTGTGGCATGTGTCTGCATTTTGTATGCCATGCCAATCAAGTGTAGTGTGTTTTCGCAGTTTGCATGCCAATCGTGTGTAGTGTGTTGTTCTATGCCATGCCATGTTGTGTATGCCATGCCATTCGTGTGTGGCATATGTTTGCATTTTGTATGCCATGCCTACCAAGTGTAGTGTGTTTCTGCAAGGCACAGTTTTGGTCCCTGTGCAAATGTTGGTTAAGGACTTGGGTGGAGAAATTGCGGCACTGGGCCGATAGAGACGGCAGTGGGCCAATAGAGACTGGTTAGGGCGCCTCTCTGTTGCTCGTATAAAGAATGCTGTTTCCACCCCTGTCACAATGTGCATGTGTTTGTGCATGTGTGCGTGTGTGTGTGCTTGTGTGCGCGTCTGTTTGTGCATGTGTGCATGTGCGTGTGTGCATGTGTGTATGTGTGCATGTGCGTGTGTGCATGTGTGTATGCGTGCATGTGTTTGCCTGTGCATGTGCGTGCGTTCTTGATATTACAAATAGGCATCAATGTGTGTGTGTGTGTTGACAGTCTGTGTGTGTGCTTGCCTGCAGGAACAACCATTTCTCGTGCATGTTCAAGCACGAAGGAGCCCTGTTCTTGCTCGTCACTGATCAAGGCTACATGCAGGACCAGGTGTGTGTGTATGTGTGTGTGTGTGCTTGAGAGTGTGTGTTTGCGTGTGTGTGTGTTTGCGTGTGTGTGTGTGTGTGTGTGAGAGAGAGAGAGAGAGAGAGAGAGAGAGAGAGAGAGAGAGAGTGTGTGTGTGGGTGTGCTTGCGTGTGTCTACCTCTGTGTGCTGACTTTGTGGGCACGGGGGTGCGGATCAACTTTGTCTTCCTTACTTAGTTTATCTTCCTGCCTAACATATATTATCCAAGGTGTTTTATGTGTGCTGCATTTGCCCTCGTACAACTGTACTAAAAACAGTACTAAAGCTAATTCGCTGGTGCCCATGATCAGAACTAGACTAAGTTCCAAAGCGATCGCATGAAATTGGTGGGGATCGGGGGGTGACGATGCATTTTCTGCTTGCTTGCTCGGCATCTAATCCACATACACTGAATGCTGCGTCACAGCCCTTTTTTTACTTGGTTTGTTTTGAGGTTTACCTCGTTCTCATAGGTTGAGCAGTTCCAGGTTGAATGCCTTAGTAATCCAAACTGAACTAATCCACACACACTGAATGCTGCGCGCTGCTCAGTATTCAGTGCTGGCGGTGGAATTTATGTTGTGCAAAACTGAGCAACACCTAGACGTGCACTGTGGTGATCGTGGGTAGCTGGTGGCCTATGACCATCTGGACACACACACACACACACTCACACTCACACTCACACACACATAATCACACACGCACACACATACTCGCACGGACACACACTCACACACTTACAAACGCGTGCACACACACCACCTACACGCGCACACACACACATGATCACACACACATACACATCATCACACAATCACACAAACACACATACACACATGGACACATACTTGCACGAACACACACACTCACACACTTCACACACACTTACACACGCATGCACACACACCACCTACACGCACACACACACTCACACGAACACACACACTGCACGTCGAACGCTCACATTGCACGCACGGCAGGAAACATGTGTGAGTAGCTACACAGTTGAGTCATGCAGTGCCAGTGGTGTGGTGTGAGACCTCTGTCGTGCATAACTGACAGCGGCACCTAAACGTTGACATATGTCGACTCATCACTGCCGACTCGACTCATCACTGTGGTATTTGTCAACTTATTATTTGTCGACTCATCACTGTGTTTTTTGTCGACTCATTATTTGTCGACTCATCACTGCCAACTCATCAGTGTGTTATTTGACCACCCTTTTTTCGCACCCACGCGCTTGCTGGTCTGTGACTCGATCCACATCTCTCTTAGCTTTAGATCGACATCACTCACACACGCGCAAGACGTTGCCAAGCCAATTCACTGTATGACATGACCACGTGTCTTTTCTGGGGCACGCGCTTGCTTGTCCGTGACTCGATCCACATCTCTTTTAACTTTAGCGTGACATCACTCACACACGCGCAAGACGTTGACAAGCCGACTCACTGTATGACATGACCGCTTTCTTTTCTGGGGCACGCGCTTGCTTGTCCGTGACCCGATCCACATCTCTCTTAGCTTTAGCTTGACATCACTCACACACGCGCAAGACGTTGACAAGCCGACTCACTGTATGACATGACCACTTTCTTTTCTGGGGGCACGCGCTTGCTTGTCCGTGACTCGATCCACATCTCTCTTAGCTTTAGCTTGACATTACTCACACACGTGCAGGTGGTGTGGGAGAAGCTGTGCGCCGCTGACAGCAACACCCAGATATCGACAACCCGTCATGCTGTGCCTTACTTTGCTCTTCTAATTCACCGCTCATAGCTTCACATCACTCATTTATAGGGTTGGTAGGAACCATTTATGTACGGTGTATATACGGTATTTTTGGCAGGGAAATCACCGAACATACGGTCGTATATGGTGTATACATACGGTTCTGGCCAACCCTACTCATATACACGTGCAGGTGGTGTGAGAAGTATTTTTGGCAGGGAAATCACCGAACATACGGTCGTATACGGTGTATACATACGGTTCTGGCCAACCCTACTCATATACACGTGCAGGTGGTGTGGGAGAAGCTGTGCGCTGCTGATGGCAACACCCAAATGTGCGGCCCTGACTTCAAGCCTTACAGGGCTACACACACAGAGCACGCTGCACGTGTGGACATGGGCGTTCTAAGATCCCTGCCCCCCCACGCTCTGGAAGGTGGGCTGAGCTTAGTACTCGTGCGTGTGCGGGAGGGGGGAGGGGCGGGGGGTACGGTTATGGGTGGGTGGAGGTGGGGGTGGAGGCGGGGGGGGTGAGTGTGAGTGTAGATGTGGGTGTGAGTTTGGGTGCAGGTGTAGGTGCAAGGGTGGATGTAGGCGATCAAAAGGGTATCACAGGATCGTTGTTTGTGTGTTTGGTTTGTGGTGTGCACGAGTGTGGTGTAGACGTGGACGTGGGCATCCCCTCTTGAAACGCTGTTTTAATTGTAGCTTGCTGCTTATAACCAAACTCAAACTCAGCACACTTTATAAAGCAGACGGGTCTGAGTGTGGATGGAAAAATATCAAACTCATAAGTGCAGCTGTCGATCTTTTTGACTGATTTTTTTGTTGAGACCTGGAAGTTGAGCAGCCATGCCAGGCTGGAGGCCTTTGTGATCGAAACTAAACTGAGTGCGGACGTGCTTGAGTGGGCAACAAACCCAGGCATCCCTTAGAGGCCCTTAACGGTGTGCCACTTTTGTGTGTACAATGATGAGTGTGTGGACGTGCGCGAGGATGCGAGTGTTCAGAAGCGCATTTGAAAGTTCCTGACACACACAAACGTACACACACATGCACACACATGCACACACACATGCACACACGCATGCACACACACATGCACACACATGCACACACACATGCACACGCACATATACACACATATACACACACATGCACACGCACATATACACACATATACACACATATAAACACATATATACACAAACACCCCAATTGCACACAGACTGGGGGTGATTAATATCGTGTGTTTGTATGTGGGGATGAGCTGTGTGTGTGCGTGTGTGTATACTATGTTCAGGTATGTATGTTAGGGCTGGCCAGAACCTTGATGGCACACACCATACATGACCGTTTAATAATGGACACGTCCCTGCCACAAACACTGTGTTCACCTTAAGCACGTACGTTGGTTCTGGCCAACCCTTGTGCGCATCTTTTTGTGTGCATGCTTGTGTGTGAGTATGTGTGCTTGCTTGCGCGCGTTTGTTGCATCTCCAGAAGAGCATAACTTTTATCGCCATAAACACACGACCTGTGAAAATGATGACCAGGCCTGTCAGAGGCTGACGCTTGTGTGTGTGTGTGTGTGTAAGAGATTGTGTGCGTGCTTGCGTGCGTCTGCTGCCTCTCTGTAAGAGCAACTTTTCACCTCTTGTGAATTTGATGGCCAAGCCTGTCAGATGCCGACGCTTTTGTGTGTGTGTATGTTTGTGTGTGTGTGTGAGAGTATGTGTGTATGTGTGTGTGCGTGTGTGTGTGAGAGTATTTGTGTGTATGTGTGTATGTGTGCTTGCTTACACGCGACTGCTGCCTCTCCGTAAGAGTGGCTTATCATTTTGTAAACACACAGCCTGTGAATTTGATGACCAGGCATGCCAGATACCGACGCTTGTGTGTGTGTGTGTGTGTGAGAGAGTATGTGTGCTTGCTTACACGCGACTGCTTCCTCTTTGTAAGAGTGTCTTATCGTTTTGTAAAAATACGACCTGCGAATTTGATTACCAGGCCTGTCAGAGGCTGACGCCGCTGCCATCGCAGAGGCTGCGGGTGCAATGCCAGGAGACATAAGAAGAGCGGTGCCAGGCCCTGCCAACACGGTGAGTTAAGCTGAGAGTGCAATGCCAGGAGAAGGTAGGAGAGCATTGCCAGGCCCTGCCAACACGGTGAGTTCAGGCTGCAGGTGCAGTGCCAGGAGACATAAGAAGAGCAGCGTTAGGCCCTGCTAACACGGTAAGTTAAGCTGAGAGTGCAAAGCCAGGAGACATAAGAAGAGCAGCGTTAGGCCCTGCTAACACGGTAAGTTAAGCTGAGAGTGCAATGCCAGGAGACATAAGAAGAGCGGTGCCAGGCCCTGCCAACACGGTGAGTTCAGGCTGCAGGTGCAGTGCCAGGAGACGTAAGAAGAGCAGCGTTAGGCCCTGCTAACACGGTGAGTCCAGGCTGCAGGTGCAGTGCCAGGAGGTGGAAGAGGAGCAGTGTGTGTGTTGCGTTTGTTTTATGGACGCTCACACACATCAAATTGAGCAAACTCCCCAGATAGACTTTCGACGCGACGTTTGCCCATAACGATGTTTAGTGTTGTATGGACGCTTTGATCGGGCAAACTCCCCAGATAGATTTTTGACACGATGCTTGCCCATAAAGATGTTTAGTGTTATATGGATGCTTTGATTGGGCAACTCCCCGGATTGACTTCGACGCGATGCTCGCCCATAAAGATGTTTAGTGTTGTATGGACGCTTTGATCGGGCAAACTCCCCAGATTGACTTTCGACGCGACGCTTGCCCATAACATGTTTAGTGTTGTATGGACGCTTTGATTGGGCAAACTCTTCCCCAGATTGACTTTGACGCGACGCTCGCCCGTATGATATTTAGTGTTGTACACTGCTTTCGGCACTGCACCCAAACCAGCACCACGCACACTCTTCCACACACTGCTTTGAACATTGCATCCAGGCCAACGCCACTCACGCTTTTCCCCACTGTTTTGAACTCTGCATCCAGGCCAACACTTATCACTAGGGTTGGCCAGAACCATATATATACGGTGTAAATACGGTATTTTCGGCAGGGAAATCACCAAATATACGGTCAGATACGGTGTATATATACGGTTCTGGCCAACCCCACTAATCACTCTCACACCGTTTGGAATACTGCATCCAAGCCAGCACCACTCACGCTCCTCCGCACAATATTACAATCACTGCAATTAGGCAAGCACCATGAGTGAAGCCGAGTTTGCTGTACAATCTGTTTGCTGTACAATCACCATGAATGATGCTGAGTTTGCTGCAATGTTACATTCACTGCATATTGCAAACACCATGAGTGATGCTGAGTTTGCTGCAATGTTTCAATCACTACATTTAGGCAAGCACCATGAGTGATGCTGAGTTTGCTGCAATGTTACCATCACTGCATTTAGGCAAGCACCATGAGTGACGCTGAGTTTGCTGCAATGTTACCATCACTGCATTTAGGCAAGCACCATGAGTGATGCTGAGTTTGCTGCAATGCTCGCGCGGGAAGAAGAGGAGGCGGCGCAAGCTGCAATTCAAGCAGAGCAGCAGCAGCAGCAGCAGCAGCAGCAGGTGTGTGTGTTGCGTGTGTGTGTGTGTGTGTCCACAGCAGCAGCACCACCACCAGGCGTGCAGGTGTTTAAATTTTGCAATTGTGTATACAGCAGCAGTAGCAGCGACATGAGTACGTATATTTGCGTATGTGAGATTGTAGCAGCAGCAGCAGCAGCAGCAGCAACAACAACAGACGTGTGTGCACGTGTGTATGTGCAGATCCTCTACCTCGTCATGCTTAACTCCTGCATGCTGTACTTCATTATCTCCTTCCCTCTCTCACAACTTTTAAATCCTCTATCTTGACACGCTTGACTCCTTCATGCAATGCTTCCGTGCCTCCTTTTCTCTCCCACGACTCTTGAACTTCTCTATCCCAACGCGCTCGACTCCTCCATGCAATGCTTCTGTACCTCCCCTCCTCTCACACACACACACACACACAAACACACACACACATACACACACAGGCCTTCCCACCCAACGCGTTACCCCCCGCCCCCCATGGGGGTGAGAACGTGCAGGGCCAAATCCAGCACCTAAGGCAACAGCGACAGCTGCAGCTACAGCAGCAGCAGCAACAACAACAGCAACAACAGCAGGAGCCCCCTCTGCCAGTGAGTACCCCCCCCAGCATACAGCCCCACCCTCGCTCCGCACCCATACCTCCACAGATCCAAGCGTACTATCAGAAGCAGCAGCAGCAGCAGCAACAGCAGCAGTCACATTTGGCCCCCCCCAAACCTGCTGCAACCTCCCATC
>Ga0307947_1002715_pt1 | contig 14218 bp, 19 predicted proteins | sample OrgLakmetagen232_FD_201840 | JGI IMG/M metagenome (GOLD analysis project Ga0307947, IMG submission 201840) | Saline water microbial communities from Organic Lake, Antarctica - #232 | ecosystem: Environmental > Aquatic > Non-marine Saline and Alkaline > Saline | place: Antarctica: Organic Lake...
AAGCGGTTGGTGCTAGTATACGAGTGTGTGTGTGGGGGGGGTGCAGGTGGGTGAGGGAGTGCGGGTGCAGGTGCGGGTGCGGGTGTGGGTGTGGGTGTGGGTTAAGGGTATGGGTGGAGGTGGGTATGGGTGTGGGTGTGGGTGTGTATGGAGGTGTGGAGGTGTGGGTGTGTGGAGGTGGAGGTGGAGGTGGCGTAATGGTGTGGGTGTGGGTTTAGGGTGTGGTTGTAAGTGTGGGCGTGGGTGAAGGTGGAGGCGGGGTAGGGATGGGGGCACGTGTGGGTGCGGGGTGGGGGTGGGTGGGTAGTTGAATGTTAGTGTTCAGCAGTTGTGTATGCTAAAATCTGTGATGTGTTGTTCATTTGCAGGGAGCAAAGAAGCCAAAACCAAAGCCAGTGGTGTGCTCTATCTGCACAGAGCCGGTGTGTACCTGATGTGTGTGTGTATGTGTGTGTGTATGCCCTATCTGCACAGAGCCGGTGCGTACCTGATGAGTGTGTGTGTGTTAAATGTGTTTGTATGCCCTATCTGCACAGAGCCGGTGCGTACCTGATGTGTGTGTGTTAAAATGTGTGTGTGTATGCCCTATCTGCACAGAGCCGGTGCATACCTGATGTGTGTGTGTCAAAATGTGTGTGTGTATGCCCTATCTGCACAGAGCCGGTGCGTACCTGATTGACATCCCCCCTGAAGCGGTTAGCTGAAAAGACAAAGTCAAGGGGTAGTGAAATGCCAAAAATAAATTCACAATGCATCTGTTTCTGCCACGCCCAACAACAATATTATTGCATGTTACCTGAACCATCTTGACAATAACACACACACGCATACACGTACATACGCACATACATACACACCATATGTAAACACACGCCATTTATAAACACACGCATACTCATGTTTGAACACACACACATACCATACTTCAACACACACACACACACACACACACACACACACACACACACACACACACACACACACACACACACACACACACACACACACACACACACATACACGCACCCACACCCACACACACACCCACACCCACACCCACACACACACACACACACACACACACACACACATACACACACACACACATAAGCACACACACACACACACATACACACACACACAACCACACACACACACAAACACACACCCACACCCACACCCACACACACACCCACACCCACACACACACACACACACACACACACACACACACACACACACACACACACACACACACACACACACACACACACACACACACACACATACACGCACACACAATCTAAATCTGGCACGGGTACCTACAGGTGGGGTTGAGTGTAGCCAGCCTGAATGTCCACATGAAGAGCAAGCACCCCATAGAAGCCCGTGCAGAGTCAGAGGCACAGAAATCCAGGGCTGCCGAAGTCACGAAAGCCCAAAAGCCTGCATGCGCCAATTCCGACTCTCCGAGCGAACCTAGCCTCGCGAATAGCGGGGCTATTCGCTCGGACGGACGCAAAAATCCGACGGAGGACGCGTCCCCCGCCCCTGGCGGGACGGGTTGTCAGATGCGCAGAGGGTGCAGAAGCCGGGCTCTGATGTGCAGAGAGCGAAGGGCGTGCACGTTCTTGAAGGGGGAATGCCTGAGGGCGCCGAAGCAGCAGCAGGGCCAAAATCCTCTGGAGTTCAATCGTCGCTCAGTCAGGCAGCAGGGCCAAAGTCCTCTGGAGCTCTGTCGTCCTCCAGTCAGGCAGTGGGTATCAAAGCAGCAGGAGCAGCAGAGGCAGCAGAAGGAGTTGCATCAGGTAGGTGACGTCGTTGGTGTGTGTGCTACGTGTGCACACACACATGCACACACACACACACGCACGCGCGCACGCACACACACACGTACACACACGCACGCACGCAGGCATGCGCGCACACACACACACACATGCACATGCAAAATACACTAGCACAAATTACAATATTGCATTTCACGTGCATGTACACGTTGGAAATGCTTAAGCACATGTGCATAACACACATACACATACACATACCAGGAGCACCAGCAGCAGCAGCAGCAGCAGAAACGCCCGTAGGAGCGGCACTGGGATCAGAACTGTCAGCAGCTGCAGCAGGAGACAAGACAGCAGCGTCGAAACCCGGACATTCCTTCAAACCCATTGTTTCTGCTGCCCCCAGCAGACCCCTTAAAAAGAAGGTCCCAGGAGGGTCGAACCGTGGGGGAGCCGTCGAAGCAGCAGTGGCAGCAAAGGGGGCTGGCCACTCTGGTAACTGTATAGGGGGAAAGGCTGCAGGCGCATCACCAGCAGCAGCAGCAGCAGCAGAAGCGCCTCCAGTAAAGACTGCAATGGCAGCGGCAGCAACACCAGCAGCAGCAGCAGTGCCGCCAGCGAAGACTGTAACAGCAGCAGCAGCAACAACAACAACAGCAACAGCAGCAACACCAACAGCAGCAGCAGTGCCGCCAGCAAAGACTGCAACAGCAGCAGCAGCAACAACACCAACAGCAGCAGCAGTGCCGCCAGCAAAGACTGCAACAGCAGCAGCAACAACAACACCAACAGCAGCAGCAGTGCCGCCAACAAAGACTGCAACAGCAGCAGCAGCAACAACAACAACAGCAGCAGCAGCGCCGCCAGCAAAGACTGCAACAGCAGCAGCAGCAACAACACCAACAGCAGCAGCAGCATCAGTGCCGCCAGCAAAGACTGCATCGGCAGCAGCAGCAACAACACCAACAGCAGCAGCAGTGCCGCCAGCTAAGACTGCAACAGCAGCAGCAGCAGCAGCAGCACCAACAGCAGCAGCAGTGCCGCCAGCAAAGACTGGAACAGCAGCAGCAGCAACAACACCAACAGCAGCAGCAGTGCCGCCAGCAAAGACTGCAACAGCAGCAGCAGCAACAACAACAACAGCAGCAGCAGCAGTGCCGCCAGCAAAGACTGCAACAGCAGCAGCAACAACACCAACAGCAGCAGCAGTGCCGCCAGCAAAGACTGCAACAACAGCAGCAGCATCACCAACAGCAGCAACGGCGACAGCAGCTGGAAAGAGTAGGGCTGCCGGAGCTGGACTGCCTCTCGGAAAGAGGGCAGCGGCAGGCACAGGCTCCAGCGCAGTTGCAAACAGAGGAGCTGCTGCAGGACCTGCGGTGAGTTTCTGGTGCCTGGATTTGGGGAAGAACAAGAGAGAAGCTACGCAGGTAGTGAAAAGCGCTGCCCGCATCAACTCAGGCGGAAGGAATTACTTTGATGCCTAATACTGTATATAGCTCCCTTATTACAGCAGACAGGAAAAGCTCAGAGAGGGTCATGATGCTTTCCTGAGTTCCTGGGCTGGAATGTTTCCAATGAAACCTCAGGACTCTGTTTCACAGCACTTGCTGAAAACGTGAAACACAGCGCAATGAAGTGCCTGGGTTGGTTGGGGTACGTCCTAAACGTCCACGGGCTTGCGTGCCGGCAAACGTTTGTAAATCACAGATTCCGGTGATGTCCCTGGGTCTTCAAGGCAATTCCAAAAAGTCGACCGTGTTTATGGTTTTGTGTCACGGTACTCTCCAGAAACTGTGGATCACGGTCCTTTGAAGGCCTCTGCAGAAGCGCTGTGATCAAAAGCCACGCCAGCTAGAACACCTCATGGCTCAAAAGCCACGCCAGCTAGAACACCTCATGGTGATCTCTTTACCTGCAGGTCAGGAATGCAAGCAACCCTGAAAAGCTGGCAAAGCTCGTTCCATTCACCTCTCGGGCCGCCACAACCGGAAATAGGCCTAGGTCCTCTGAAGTGACAAAGGGCACGCAGAAGAGTATTGCAAGCTGCACGGGTGCAGTGTCAAGGAGCACGCCATAGGAATGCCTGTTTGTTGGCTCGTGGAGTAAAGACCACCAAGATTTCTACCTTTGAAAAGCTTGGTGATCACTTAAATGGCGTGGTTCTGGAAGTCCATGAAACTGGGTGTGATTGCAGGCAGGGTCTTGGAGCATGCCGTAAACGTGCCTGTGCTTTTGCTTGCAGTGTGTGTGTGTGTGTGTGTGCGTGTGTGTGAGTGCGTGAGTGCGTTAATACAGTGACCAAAGCATGAATGCTCCACGCGGCTTGCACCGACGCATATGCTTGACAAAGTTTGACGCACCTGTAGCTCTCATGCATTGAGCCATGTGCCTCACACACACACACACACACACACACACACACACACACACACACACACACACACACACAGATGGAGGGTGAGGTTGGGAGTGACGTGCAGTGGTGTGAGAGGATTGCTAACTCGAGCGTACTGCTTGGCTGTTGTGTTATTTGTCTTGCAAGCTCCAGAGGTTATAGTCCTTAACCTGTGACGTTATTTTGGGTGGCCGCTACGTCGCTTGCATTGAAGGACGCACCGTTGTTTATCATATTATTTATTATGTACGAATACCACCTTTGTACATACATTATATGCTAACTTGACCCAAAGTGCAACAGCACATCAAATCTCCCCAAGCCTTCATCTTTGAGTTGTATTTATATTCGTTGATGTGCTAAGTCTTACCCTTTGTTATTAAATAGCAATTTGGACCGACAGCGGGATATGTAACATTTTGTTTTCGCCTTGGATACAGTGAGGCTTATGCATTCAGGAGGAAGGAAGCTTTTTCAATTGACATTCCTTTATGATTGTTGGGTGTGGACTCCCTGCCTACGTAAGGGCTTATAATTATTGTAGTGGCTAATTTAAATTTAGGAGGCCAAGTGTGACTGTGTGAGAATAAATTTGATAAGCAGCCAGCTGTGTTCCAGCCTTGACTTTTGTTGACTAAGAAATGACAGGAAGCTCCGTTAATTGTGATCTTGTAGCCAGCTTTCCGGCATCTGCTTGCTGTTTAGCTGGTTGCTTTTTTTCCATGCGCCGCCATTTTCAATGGTAGTACGCAGGCTTACGTGCATTTCAGCTTCTTAGTCACAATAAATCACTGTCACAGGTGGCGTCACAGGCCAATTCAAGGAACAAACTGGCTTCCCCAGCTTATTGCAAGGTTTACAGAACAGGGATTAAAGTAAAGAAGTGCGACTGCCAGCCAAGGAACAAACTGGCTTCCCCAGAAAAGAAAAGAAAAACTACGCAGGCAGTGAAAATCACTCCCCACATTAATTAAGGAAAAGGAGCCACTTTGTTACCGAGTACCGTAAAGCTCCTCCACCGCGAAAAAGGAAAGGAAAAATTAATGGGGATCAGGAGAATTGCAGGCTTGGCCTGAAACCGGCTCCTGATGAGAGTTGATAACAGTACTGGAAAAGGCACGTCTGGTATGGACAACTTTAGCAGCAAAGTTCACAGAGTGCACATGGAGCTTGGAGGCAAGCTTCTTAACTCTTTAACAATCGAGACCCGGTTCTTTGAAGGCTTCAGAGTGTGGGTGTTGTAGAGGGTGCCGCCCACACCCAAAAGGATGATGTGGAGAGTAACGGAGGCTCCTTGGAGAATGTTGCAAAGGTCTTTGTGCTGTTCCTTTGCGGCGTTCAGCTGGTTCTGAGGTCTTGTGTCCTCACAGTACTTGATCTCGACGAGGCGGATGTCACGCCGACATTTGCTGAGGTCTTTGGGTCGATGCTGTCTGGGGTTGGTGTCTGGCGGTGCTGCTGGGGTGCTCCCAGTCTCCCTCAGTTGCCCCCTGCCACTCCGAAGAACCCACCCCCCTGCAGTAGTTTGTTTGCTTTTGCAGAAGTTGGAGTAACCAGCACAATATCTGGGTGGCTGGAGGTAAATTTGTCTGTATCTGGGAAGCGGGGTGGGAAGAGCCATTTGGGAACAATTCTACTTTCAGCTGATTGAGGAATCTGGAGATTTTGCATGGTCATAAGGAGCCGTTCGTTGCTGCCTATAGCTTTGGAGACAATGCATGATCCTAAGGACCCTGTTGTTCTGATAGCCTTAAGGATCATGCGGCATGCTATGTTTTGTCTTTCGGTGATCAAATTCCTTGTTTGCGTGTGTTGGCACCCAGAAAGGATGTGCAGGGCACTGTCTACTTGTGGGCAGAGGGGGCAAGTGTGACTTGTTGAGATTTTGAACAATACCGCATGTTTTTGATTGTATAGGTAGGGTGTATTTCATAATGATACATTTGGTCTTAAAGGGGACATTGGATGATGTTAGGTAAGCATTGCTAGCAGCTTCATTGGTAGTGCCATCCTTTATGAGGGTCTGGTAGTACGCATGGTAGTTTCGATTCAGTTTTGGCATTTCCCAGTTTATGGAGAAGATGCATATGTGCTTGAAGGGCGTCACGATGGTTTGGTAGGTACCAAATCTTTGGGGGAGGCGAGTGGGCCATGTTTGTTGTATGGGTATAATGGTGGGTTTGTGTTTGGTTTTCTATGTCATCTTTTGCAAGCCAGTGGAAGTTGTAGAAGGGATTTCCCTCAGGGCCAGCTGTTCTGATGGAGGTGTCTGTAATGTCGGAGTAGGTGGTGGCTGATTTTTTAGCAAAAGCGTTCGGCATGCTCATTACCAATAATACCGGCATGGGACTTTACTTTAAAGAAGTGGATAGGCGATGGTGATTGGCGGATTGCTTTAGAAATGGATTGAAGGACATCTCCTTGGATGTGGTGGCGATGGAGATTCGGGTGTGAGAGCTCCTTTTTAATTCGGTGCAGTGATGTAAGGCTGTCAGTGGCTATACGTGAGTAGCCGTGTATGACTGCAGCTGCTATAGCTGCTAGCTCTGCCCGTGAGATGGTGTTGGTTATACCCATGCCTTTTGGGTTTACATAGTGGAAACGTTTAAGTGAGGGTGGTATACACCTGATCCGGTGTCTTGCCCTTCTTCATTCTTTTGGAGGCTGCCATCAGTGTAGGTCCAATCCCGCCAATATTTTACTTTACGGGTTAGGTTTTGGCTGGAGCTGTTTTGGACATAATGCAGACCTATAATCTTATTATCTTGATTCTTTTTATGTTTATATATATCCTTTATCAAAACAAACTATATATAATTTTATTTTTCCCCTATGCCTATATAAGTAAAAAATAGCACTAATTGAAAGCGAGGTTGGTCAGTAATCAGGGAACTTGTTTTATCTGGGCCTTCTGAGGCTTGAGGGTGGTCATTGGGTAGCTTATTAAACTTGTTGAGTCCTGAGTGTTGTCCGGAACCTAAGGCTGTTGGTAGGGATGGTTATGTATGTTTTGAAGTTCCCGTGTTGCCTCAGAGATTTCTTTGGCAAGTTCTTTTAGCCAGTCTTTGTTGTGAGCATTAAGGCAGACCCTACCCTTGGTGTTCCATGTGGCAATGATCTGCAATCCCCAGGAGTGTTTGGAAAGTGGTATTTGTATATTGTACCAGAAGGGCACTTTCGCATATTGGAGTTGGTCTGATGGGATGGTGCCCAGGAATTTACATATGTGTGGGTATTTGCGGCAGAGTGATGCATGGGGATTTGTGGTCATCTTTATTCCATGAAGGGAGGAGCATGAATGTGGCTGTTTCCTCTGTGCTGACAGCAGCAGTGTAGATGGCGTGTCTTGTTGCTAAGAGCATGGTGTTTTCTTGGTAAATGGGATGGCATATGGAGAACCCAGAAAATCGGGAGGAGAAGGCGTTGGTGTGTGCCCCAAACACTTTGTCCCTTGGAGCTCACTCCAGTAATGGAGGAATTTGGGGTCATGGTCAAGGGGGGATTCCATTGTTTCTTTATTGACCAGGGCCCGCTTTTGAAAGGCGGCGGTGATGTGGGAGGGGAGTATCCGTGCAAAAGGGTCTTTGACTTTTTTTGTTCGTATGTTTAGAAGCAGAGGTGTCTTTACGTGCAATGAGGCCTGCTACAAGTTCTGATGCAAAGCTAATGGGAGGAGGTTGGACGTGATCGTGTAGATCACTGCATTTTGCCCTGTCATAGGCCTTTCGTAGTATGTTAAGGCGCTCGGGAGTAAGCATACCTTAACACTTTTAGTCGACATTGTAAATACAGGCTACTGTGTCAGTGTACACTTCAGGAAGCATAGGGTCATCTGGGGAGGATAGGGTACTCTTTTCTTGATACTCCATGAGATCAATGATTGTGATCCAGTATTCACAATGCCCTGTGACCGTAATGTCAGCCTGTGGGTTGGTGGGTTGGATGTCAGAGTTGACTTTGTTCCGGAGATCGACATTGTAGGATTGGTACGTATTGCCCTCTTGGGTGGCAGAGAAACCTTGTTTTTGAAGATCAATTTAGGTGTTTATCTGGTGGGGGCTGAGATAAGTTTGGCGCAGTGATTTGCTCTTCATAGTTTTTGAGGCTCTGCTTGAAGCTTTCACGTGTGTTTTGTAGTTCTTCTGGCTCCCAGGTTGGGTTCCATGAGACCTCCACAATTTCTCTTTTCTGAGAGTAGAGGATACGGTTTTTCTTTTCATTTTGATTCAGATTGATACAGGCAGGGCAGGCCCATGAATCATTGGCATCAACAGCTTTCCTTTTTAGTGGCGTTGCAGCAGCTTGTTTTAAGCAAGCATTGCCAGTGGTAGGTACGGTTGCAGACGTCGCAGATGTACATGTCTTGAAAAGGTGGGGAGAGGTCTGGAGATTTAAGTCCTAGATGGTAGGAGCAATTTTCACAGCTTGCTTGCACAATTAATTTGGCTCCGGGCATTAGTCTTAGTCTGTATTTGGGCACTAGTCCAACCTGATTAAAGAGCGGTAGGGCCCATCTTTCGATGATCATAGGGGCATAGTATGTGTGGTATTGTTTCTGTCTTAGGGGTGTATCATCTCTGTCTCTTTTCTTGGGGATGAAGAACCTCGAATTATCTATGTGCAGGATGTCCATATCATCATAGTAGAGTGTGTTGATGGCCTCTGTGGGTGTCATTGAAAGAGTCTTGTCCTTCTTGTATTTCTAGAGTTCTTGTTGAATATGCGTGGTGCGCAGGGGGGTCAGGTTTAGGCTAGGAAGGTTATGGGGTATATTGAGGACTTCACATCTTCTTTTCCTTTGGGGTCTGCGCTGTGATGATGGTGCTGGGTGGTATGCAATCTCATAGGTTGGGTTGTTTTGTATCTGGTAAGTTATCGGGATGATGATATTGATATGCTGCGTGGGAGGAGTGTTTTTTTTGTGTGAACGCTTGTGTTGATTGCATGGTGGTTGTGGCTAGTGATTTGTGAGCGTGTGGTGCGTTTGTTTGGCTGACTGTTTGTGGGTTGTGGTTCAGTAGGCTGGATTACTATTTGAGAGTTTAAAGCAACAGTGTCTATGATTTGAGTTAGGGGCGTATGTTGCTGACTTTCTGTTTGGCTGCGTGTCCTCTCTCTGGTACCGGGGAGGACATCTTGCGTATGCCGTGCACGCTTTGCTTGTTTGTCTTTGGAGAGAGTGGCCAGTTGGTTAGTGGCTGCAGGCTCAGAGAGGCAGGTAATAGCTGTAGTTTGTGGCAGTGGTGTTGGCGATGTGCTTATATAGTTGTGGTTCCTTTTTGTTTGGTTGGATACCCTCTGTGAGTAGCGTTGTGAGCGCGGGGTTTCCGGTCGTGGTGAGGGTGGAGGCCCTTCCACCGTTGTGGTGAGGGAGTGTTGTGTTTGGGGAAACTCAGTGAGGGATATGTTGTCAGGTGCTGTGCGTTTCCTGGGTCGTGCATTTGATTCTGTATATTGGGGGGTAATTTCATCTAAAGATGAAGATGTAGGTACGTTAGCATGACCTTGAATTTCTGTTCGAGGTTCGGTTGTGATTTTAGAGGAGGCAGGGGATGTTTGCGGCTCTAAGTTTGGTGTGTCAAAAACAGAGGATTGGTTTGGATGTCCATTATTTGTTGGTGGATCTGTGTGTAGAGGTGGTGGGCCTCTGATTAAGTTGTTTGTATTGGGGTGCCTTTGGTGTGTTGCTGAGCGTGGGTGTGGTGGGGTGTTGTGTAGATGGGCAATTGCAGTTTGCAAACTTTGTTGAGTTTAGATGTTTGCGGGATTTGGGGGCACCTCTTCATGAGCCGATGTGTTAATGTGTGTGTCTAGGAGACCTGTGAAGGAGGAGTTGTTTAATTTGCGGTAATTAGGTAGGATAGACTGTTTTGATTCCTTTCTCGGAGTATCTGTGCAATTGATGTTGGGCTTAGCTCATGTGTTTCAGGCAGATTAGCAATGGCAGCAAGCATATTAAGGGCTATGATATGCTTTTTTAAAACTCGAGTGTGTTTGTTTTCGAGTTTTTAGACAATGTATTTTTTGTTGGCTGATGTGAGGTCATGGAAGCCAGTTATGCCTACGTCCATAAGCGGTTTGGTAATGCAATTGGTGAGGGTGGCTAATGTGGGGGGGGGGGGGCTTATTGCGGGCGGAGGTGACTTCTGAGATTGAGATCGTCTAAGAACGTACTGTTTCCTTTCAAGGCTAAGTGGAGCTTGCTGGCATGGGTGCAAGCGGGTTGACGTGCTCGCATATGTAGGTTGAGTTGCCGTTTTATTGGCAGCGACGTGCCTTCTCTTGTGTAGAGGAATGTATTGGCAAGGGCCTTGAGTTGGGCGACCTGGTGGGGCAGGAGATGCATGGTGACGTTAAGCTTATTGATCAAGACTGGTCAAAACAACTTCAACTGTAAAGTCAACAAACTTTTTGTCACGCAATTTGTCTTTATTAACTATGATTGGGTGCGACGTCTTCAACTGGCTTTCCGCTCCCCTGTTCCATTTGGTGGTGCTGAGCTCTTTATTCCTAGAGAGCTGTAGACGTTTACTAAATTGCGTGCCTTATTTGTGCGTACTGTTACAGCCTATTGAATTGAGAGTAAGGCCTGCATCAGGTAAGCACTCATCGAAATAATTTAAGAAAGAATAGAATTAAATAAGTAGTTTTAGACCTTTCTTTTGCGCACGGTGCCCAATTCCATGGCAGTGCCTACCACTTGTATGTGGCTCTTCAAAAGCTTGCTGTGCTTCTTACTTCTTTGCTTCCCTCGTTACCTTGGGGTTTTAATGATCGGATATTGCCTCATATGGCAGCATGAAAAGTACGTTCTTAAGAAAACAGGACAGAGGATCCATTCCTGCGCCAATCAATAATCTGTAGGGAACATTATAAAATGAAACGAATTTGCATGCAATAAGGGAGGAAAAGGCTCTAGCTCAAAATGACAACCTTCTGCATCTTCAACGTCGTACACGTCGTCCTCTTGCTGCTGCGTGTTGCCCATTTGTGTAGCCCTCTGCAGCATGGCCCTCCGCTTTGCACGCCTCATAATGACAACCTTATTCTGCATCTTCAACGTCGTACACGTCGTCCTCTTGCTGCTGCGTGTTGCCCACTTGTGTAGCCCTCTGCAGCATGGCCCTCCGCTTTGCACGCCTCACGCGCTCTGAGGGTAAAAGGACGAAGAGATAAAAGGAGTCTAGCCCAGATCGCAGGTTCGCCATCAACAAAAACAGCTGTGGCTGGTGTTACAGATAACAAAAACCAGCCGACAGCAATCAGACCAAGAACCTGGTCGAATGTCCCCCTATTTGTATTAATCAGCAATAAGTAATAATTGATTTCCTTGATTAACGTGGGGAGCGGTTTTTCTTTTCATTGATTTTTTGGTGCTTTTGGAGTTGAAGCTCAGCTCACACAGTGGCTTCTGGACATGATCAAGTACGTTTACCTGCTCATGCAACTGGGTACCTACCTAGGTAATATCCAACGTCTATCAACCTCGTAATTAAAACTGGCAATACCTTACACATAGACCACACTTGCAAATATCTCCACACACATACACAAATCACATTCCGAACAGCAAGCATGGAAGGTCACCAACATCACCCACCAGAGGGATGTAAGTCTTGGGGCTTCAAGTAATGGGTGGTGCCTGGAGTGGCAGGGGAGTTGTTACGGTGGAAGTTTATCAAAGCCCACAAGCTAAAACATCTAGTACAGGAGTGGCTCTTTCTAGGTTGTATTTTGGGTTGTATTTTAGGTTGTAGTCAATACCTAAAATATCTAGTGCAGGAGTGGCTCCTCTTCAACTGTTGTCGGTTTCATTCCTGTTGCTATTCCTTCAAAGGGTATTGAGAATCAAGTACGTAAGAGCGCTAAGAGAGCAGTGGTGATGTGCAGGCGCGGCATGAAGTAATTAATTGAATATGGTTGATCAGGATGCATGTATTATGCATTTTGATGCCATGCTGTAAACATATTATATAAGGTCCTCACACGCTATGTACACACACATATATCTACATACGCATATCAGATATTAATGATGGTGCAAACAATAATGCCCCTAACACCGTAGACGGTGTCGACTAACTCCCCAACTGGACGTCACACCGTAAACTTGAAAACCTTTCTGCTAAATGCTTATTCAACTCATTTTGTCAAGTCATCTGGCTTGAATGCGATAGCAACGTGTTAATATAGTACACCATACACCACAACTGCACACCACAACTGCAAGGTGCCAGCCTGATATGGCTTCTTTTCCTCAATCAAAAAGCTCTTTTTCCTTTGCCCGAGAGGCCCTTTTTCCTTGAGCACAAAGGCTATTTTTCCTTAATCATAGAGGTGAGAGATGTCCACTGCCTGCCTGCGTTGTTCTTCTTTTCTTTTCCCTAAGCAAAGAGGTGAGAGGTATCCAAGGTTGCGTGATTTCACTATTTCAAGGATCATACCCTGTAGTAAAATGCGAATGCGAGAAAGCACCCCCTCAAAGGTCAAAGTATCAGAGGAAGAACAGAATGGAAGCAGGTTGACCGGAACATGTGTAGGGTTGACCGGAGTATATATATAACGGTGACACCTGGTGTATTTCTGGCAGGGAAATGACCAAATATACAGTCAGGGTTCATGCGTACGTAGGGTTGGCCAGAACCGTAAATTTATACACCATATTTTACCGTAAATTTTGGCGATTTCCCTGTTGACAAAACCGTATACCCACCGTACATTTATGGTTCAGGCCAACCCTATACATGCGGTCCTGGTCAACCCTGGAGGGTGGGAACTGCTCCCCGCGTTAACCAAACAAGCGTTGCTTTGGTTCTAGGTATTGTAAGGCACCTATAATATGAGCTACTGGGTATTGAGGGTAGGTTCCGCACCAGCGCTCGGTAGAGCTGGATCCCCCTGATTGAGGTGTAAGTAATAGCCTAGTAAGAAACCAGTCAAAATAATCATGCCAGTGCTCACGCTGACTTCAAAGAACAAACAATAGCACATACACACCCATACACACCCAAACCCCTGCCGTTGCCTCAAACTCCTAGGCAGGGGGCAGGGGCTCTAAAGCAGTCATCCCACAGCAAGGCACAGCGCCCACCCCCCCCCAAAAAGGAGCACTGCAGCTCAATCCAACCCATGCCTTACTTTCTGTGTGCTTACCTGTAAGGTTGGCCAGAACCATACATATACGGTGTATATACGGTGTTTTTGGCAGGGATGTTGCCGGATATACGGCCATATACGGTGTATATATACGGTTCTGGCCAACACTATACATATACGGTGTATATACGGTACTTTTGGCAGGGAATTTACACATATACGGTCATATACGGTGTATATATACGGTTCTGGCCACCCCTACTCACCTGCTATCGGACAGGGGCAAGGGCCCCCACGTCGTGCACTGTTTGCCAGTGTTGCCCTTATGGCCTCATCTTCATAAATGTAGCCATGCTGGTCCTCCACCGCCAACGTCAGCTCCAGCACCTGTGCACGTGCGCACGCAGAAGCTGGGTGATTAGTCTGTCACGAGCCACGGGTGTGTTGATTCTCTGCTGGCCTCATTTTGTAACCATGCCGGTCCTCCACCTGTGCACGTGCACAGACACACACACACACACACAGACACACACACACATAATCTGGGTAATCATTCCGTCATGAGCCACGAGTGTGGCGATTCTTAACTGGATGTGTCAGCTCCAGCCTGTATGCTTCTAAAACAGGCTTGTGTGCTCCAGCCTGTGTGCTTCTAGAATGGACCTGTGTGCTCCAGTCTGTGTGCTTATAGAATGGACCTGTGTGCTCCAGCCTGTGTGCTTCTAGAATGGACCTCCAGTCTGTGTGCTTATAGAATGCTCCAGTCTGTGTGCTTATAGAATGCTCCAGTCTGTGTGCTTATAGAATGGACCTCCAGTATGTGTGCTTATAGAATGCTCCAGTCTGTGTGCTTATAGAATGCTCCAGTCTGTGTGCTTATAGAATGGACCTGTGTGCCTCTACCTTGCCCTACCTTTTCGGCTCATTTTCGGCATGT
>Ga0307947_1002716_pt1 | contig 14217 bp, 19 predicted proteins | sample OrgLakmetagen232_FD_201840 | JGI IMG/M metagenome (GOLD analysis project Ga0307947, IMG submission 201840) | Saline water microbial communities from Organic Lake, Antarctica - #232 | ecosystem: Environmental > Aquatic > Non-marine Saline and Alkaline > Saline | place: Antarctica: Organic Lake...
TTTGTCTGTGCATAAGTGGGTATATACGTGTGTGCGTTTGTCTGTGCATAAGTGGGTATATACATGTGTGCGTTTGTCTGTGCATAAGTGGGTATATACATGTGTGCGTTTGTCTGTGCATAAGTGGGTATATATATGTGTGCGTTTGTCTGTGCATAAGTGGGTATATACATGTGTGCGTTTGTCTGTGCATAAGTGGGTATATACATGTGTGTGTTTGTCTGTGCATAAGTGGGTATATACGTGTGTGCGTTTGTCTGTGCATAAGTGGGTATATACATGTGTGCGTTTGTCTGTGCATAAGTGGGTATATACGTGGTGTATACGTAGGAGAGGCTAAAAAGTTAAGAGAGTAGCAGGCCTCGCGTTCGGTGGAATCGAACTAGGCCATATATGGTTACAATTCTGAGTGAACCCCTAGGGCAGAAGAAAAAGCTTGCTGTGCCTCTGATGTGCAACGCTCAAACTCCAGCTCTTGCAGTGCATCAAAACGACATCACGCTACCACTCTTGCTATTTCCAGCGTTTTTTTATTGCTATTCCATTTGCTCATATCTGTGGTCTCACGTCTCCACTTTCCTAGCTGAAGCTGTGTCCTCCATGTCCTCCATTCTTTAACGCTTTTGGCGAAGCCCCGCTTGTGGGGGCGTGAGCCCCTAGCGCTGTCTCCTTCCCACCAAACTTCACACAAGCCTCCCCAGGCTCACCCAGGCCACCCCACAGGCTGAAACTTGACATAGGCTCCTAACCAAAACTCATACCGTACCAGATAAATTTTGGGACCCTGGAGCGTGGTGTATGAAGATGTAAAGCAACATTTTGTTTTTCGGGGGGTCCAGACCTCCTCCCCAGGCCCACCCAAGGCACCTTCCGGGCTGAGGCTCGACATATGCTCCTAACCAAACTTTCTATCGTGCCAGATAAATTCTGGGACCCTGTGGTGCCGTGTGTAAAGTATTAGAGACTGGTTTTATGTTTGGAAGCTCCAGGAAACTGCCCAGGATTCCTCAGCCAGGCCCCCAAAACCACTTCCTGCTGGTGCAGTATCCATCAGCACACTTCTCTGGCTGCGGATGCTGGTCAGGGTCGTGTTCAGTCTGCAAAGTTCATGGTTGACTATGCAAGCAGAATCAAATAATACTAATTTCGATGGGCTATATAATTTTAACTTGGTTAGATGTTCCAGGACACGCGGAAGTTTGCTTGGACGGGACCCTTTAAAAACGCAGTCCAGTTGGCTTGGTGTGCTTGTGGGGCGTGCGATTAAAGGCATGGAGTGCAAGGTGCAGGTGTTTGATGCGCACTGTGTATTGAAGCGGCGTTCAGACATTGTGGCCAGCCCGGGCACCATGCTCGCACCTGCCCTCTCAACAGACAGGGAACAGCAGCAGCAGCACATCCTCACGCCTGCTTCAGCACAAGCTGCTCCAGCACAGCGTCATGCACACCACTGCAGCATCTGTGGGGCAGCAAGGCACACACACACGCGTGCACACACACGCGCACACGCACAAACAGTTTGCACACACACGCACACACACACACACGTGCACACGCATGCGCATGCGCACACACACACACACACATACAAGCAAAAACAGGTGCAAATAAATACAGGCACGCACACACGCACACACACTCACAGGAATACACACGCACACACACTCACGCACACATGCATATGCATGCACGCGTTGTGCGCGTGATGGGCTTCGCCAATTTTTCAACGTTGCTAGCGACGCTCCCTCTCTTGCCCTTTTTTTGGTTTCGTGTTGACTTAAGCGCCTGTGCTGTGAGCAGGACCCTGTTTCTAAGCAGTTCTGGCCGTTTTTTGGTAATTAACACTTTAACAATGTAGACGTAACATACCGAATTGCTGCGTGTGGAATGTGTGGTACCCACTCCATGCACAGCGCAACTGAGACTGACAAGCTTGAACAGCATGCATGAATAAACGCACACTCCACGCACAGCGCTATCATTTAGCATACACAACAATATTATTACTGGTAGTATGGACACACCGAAAACCACAAAGCCAAGATACCATACACTCCACGCACAGTGACGCGCAATACCGGCAGAAATCGCATCAGACACGCAGCACATACACACTCCACGCACGGCAGTGTTAGCACAGCTGGCAAAAAACAAACGCACAAACACCAGCACTAGTAGGGCCGTGGACGTGGGTAGAGGCAAAGGTAGCCTTGTTGGGTTCCTTTTCAATGTCCGCACACAGTCCCATTGTTGGCAAACAAAAATTGGGTAGTAACAATATCATCCGGACTTGATTTATCATCCGGACACGAAGAGCAACGTCACACAGGTTGCTGAATAGAACAAGGCACGACGCTGTTCGATTTGTTACAGTTTGTTGAACGTATGCACAACTGCCATGATGTGAGCGTTGCTAAACAAACACGCACACACCCACCCTCACACAAACACTCTCTCTCTCTCTCTCTCACGCACACACACATGCGCACGCACACAGTCATGCACGCACACACACACACGCACACACACGCACACTCACACACATACACGCATACACACAACATGCACACACCATACAAACACGCACATTCACGCACATACACGCACATACACACACACTCACTTGCTGCTTTGCACACCACAGGACTGCAGAAACAAAGGCCCTCTCTACCCAGACCTTGAGCATGTGCCAGGCTTACTTTGGGCCTGAGCACCCACTGACTCTGGATGCAAAAGCGCTGCAGGCAGGTTCCATTCCCTTTTTAGCTGCCTTGGTGGCTCATGTCCATCTCCCTTTGGCTCACACCACCGGGCAATTGACTTGTTCACGTCCATCTCACTTTGGCTCAAATCCACCAGGCAATTAAATTTGTTATCTGTGCACGTTCCATCTCATGTGTGATTTGTGTGGCATTCGCCTCGCTTGGCCAATGGGGCTTCTTTGCCTGCCCTCAGAAACATGTGTTGGGGCAGGTCGTTTTTCAATTTAAAAGTGAGGGCTTGTGTGTGTGTGAGACAGTGTGTGTGCAGAGCTGTAAAGAGTATGCCGGATGTTTGTGACAGCTTCGGTACAGTCCCCCATGGGTGTGTGTGTGTGTGTTTTACGCCGTGGCCGTGATGCATCCTCATCCCCAGCGTAGTTCTTAAAGCAGAGTATTTTTCGCTCTGAAACGTTGATTGCAGCACCCCATACAAGCATGCAGCATCTATGCAGGTCAGCTTGCTTACACGCGCACACACACACACACACACACACACACACACATTCACACACACACACAAACATGCAACATGCAGGCTGAAATCCTCATCCGTGAAAAGCACTTTAAAGAGGCTGAGGCTCTGCTGCAAGAAGTGTTAAAGGTACGCAGACAGGGGATGATTGAAAGGGTGTATAGTGTGTGTGTGTGTGATCAGTTCTGATGAAGAGAAGGAGGGGTGGAAAAACTCGTGGCACGGTGACAAAAACACAATCAAACTCTCTCTCTCCCCCCTTCTCTCTCTCTCTCTCTCTCTCTCTCTCTCTCTCTCTCTCTCTCTCCCTCCCTCTCTCTCCTCTCTCTCTCTCTCTCTCTCTCTCTCTCCTCTCTCTCACTCTCTCTCTCACTCACATACTCACTCTCTCATACACACACGCACACTCATTCTCCTACACACACTTGCACCATACGCCAAATGGACACCACCTGGGATGTCTCCTTCAGGCGATAATGATGTGCTAAACTACATAAATTTCTGTACCTCTTCCTGTGCCTGATAGGCAAATCTGTAAACATCACCAGGAGCATGACATGGCCTTCCAGAAATCTTAAGCAGCACTTTGACGCTACATTTGAAACCCAGAACCATTTTTGACCTTCTTGCAGTAGCAAACACATGCACTCATATGCCCAAGGGGCACGCATACTTCTGAGACACAATTCGCAAGAGTATGTTGACCACCTCGGTCCTACCAATGAAGCCATAGATCAGTATGCTGTTGCCTCTGTGTATGCTTGCAGTGCCGCTCGCGCTCGTACGGACAGGAGCACCACACAACTTTGGCCGCGATGGGCCACCTGAGTGACGTGTACAGGCTCATTAACAAGAAGGCCGAGGGTGATGAAATGGACAAAAAAATCATACTGGTGTGTGGTGAAGGTGGTGGTGGTGGTGGTGGTGGCGGTGGTGGTGGCTCTTACATAATGTTGGAAAGCAGGGATACTTGTGAGAAACGGTTGAGGTTGACCAAGGCATACTCTATGAAAAGAGCAGAAAGTTTGTATTGATGATAGGTCCAAGTTGGCGTTGCTATAGGTGATAAAAAAAAGGAACAAAAGTACAACGCGGAATAGGTGGAAATGCTCTGAAGAGGGGCAAATGAGCGGGTGGAAAAATAAGAGGGGCAAATGAACGGGTGGAAAAATGAACGGGTGGAAAAATAACGACTGATGTGTGGAGGTGCAGCTCTTATAAAGGCAGTGAATCAGAGAGAGGGATTGCACACAGGTAGGTGGAGGAGGTGGCTGTCCATGCAAGAAGAGGGTTGAGTTTAGTAAGTGACTGTTCATACAAGAAGATGGAGAGGGGGCTGTTCATACAAAAGGGTTAAACGTCTATTCGGCATTTTTGGCTGATCTTTTGATGCATGCATGGCTCTCTGGGCAACTCACAGAACCCTTCTTCATCATGGCTCTCTTAAACATGGCTCTCTGGGCTCTCTGGGCTGAATTCATCTTCATCATGGTCTCTGGACAACTCACGCATGCATGGCTCTCTGGGCAACTCATGTCTCTCTGGGCAACTCATGGCTCTCTGGGCAACTCATGTCTCTCTGGGCAACTCATGGCTCTCTGGGCTCTCATGACTCCCTGGGCTCTCATGGCTCTCTGGGCAACTCACGCATGCATGGCTCTCTGGGCAACTCATGTCTCTCTGGGCAACTCATGACTCTCTGGGCAACTCATGGCTCTCTGGGCAACTCACGCATGCATGGCTCTTTGGGCAACTCATGACTCTCTGGGCTCTCATGGCTCTCTGGGCAACTCACGCATGCATGGCTCTCTGGGCAACTCATGACTCTCTGGGCAACTCATGGCTCTCTGGGCTCTCATGTCTCTCTGGACAACTCATGGCTCTCTGGGCTCTCATGACTCCCTGGGCTCTCATGACTCTCTGGGCAACTCACGCATGCATGGCTCTCTGGGCAACTCACGCATGCATGGCTCTCTAGGCAACTCAAAGAACCCTGTGTTTTTTGCCTACTGTGCTCCTTGCTTACTGTATGCCGGTATGCCATATGCCGTTACGCCGTTATGCGTTGTGCTTGCTGCTGTGCCTGTGTGGTTGTATGCAATTATGCCGTTATGCCGCCATGCCATTGTGCTTGCTGCTTTGCCTGTGCGGCTTGACATGGACGCTGTGCGCGTGCATACGCCTTGCATTAGATAAGGGGCTGCTGAGCCTCTGCTGTGTGTTCAACACTACCCTGTGCAGTTGGCAAGCAGCTGCAGAAACCTTTGCGTAACTAAATCCGGGTGCACGCTGCCTTATGCAGATTGGCAAGCAGCTGCAGAAACCTTTGCTTAACTAAATCCGGGTGCACGCTGCCCAATGCAGATTGGCAAGCAGCTGCAGAAGCCTTTGCTTAACTAAATCCGGGTGCACGCTGCCCTTTGCAGGTTGGCAAGCAGCTGCTGAAGTCGACCAAGATCGACAAGTTCCAGTCCTTGGCCTACACCATTACCTATCTGTCTAGGTAAGGACAAACAAAGGGCCCACACCAATACCTATCTTGGCCCACACCATTACCTATCTGTCTAGGTAAGGACAGGTAAGGACAGGTAAGGAATGGCCCACACCACTACCTATCTTGGCCGACACCAATAGGCCCACACCACTACCTATCTTGGCCCAACCTATATTGGCCCACACCACTACCTATTTTGGCCCACACCATTACCTATCTGTCTAGGTAAGGACAAACAAAGGGCCCGCACAAATACCTATCTTGGCCCACACCATACCTATTTTGGCCCACACCATTACCTATCTGTCTAGGTAAGGACAAACAAAGGGCCCACACCATTACCTATCTTGGCCCACACCACTACCTATCTGTCTAGGTAAGGACAAACAAAGGGCCCACACTAAAACCTATCTTAGCCCACACCATTACCTATCTGTCTAGGTAAGGACAGGCAAAGGGCCCACACCGCTACCTATCTTGGCCCAACCTATATTGGCCCACACCATACCTATTTTGGCCCACACCATTACCTATCTGTTTAAGTAAGGACAAACAAAGGGCCCGCATAAATACCTATCTTGGCCCACACCAATACCTATCTGTCTAGGTAAGGACAGACAAAGGGCCCACACCATTACCTATCTTGGCCCACACCAATAGGCCCACACCACTACCTATCTTGGCCCACACCATTACCTATCTGTGTAGGTAAAGACAAACAAAAGGCTCACAAAGGGGGCAAGCAGAGCTAAATCAAACTCATTCCATGCATGATTCCTGGTGTGCAACTGATCTTGAAAGGCACCCTCTTGCATTGGCCACATAAGCCTCCCAGCATGAGGGAAAGCAAGGCTTTGTTTGTTGGAATTTGGACGGAACAGTACACCATACGGCCTGTCCGTATCATAGCACAAGCCTGTCCGTATCATAGTACATGTATACACCATACTGCCTGTCCCTATCATAGCACAAGCCTGTCTGTATCATATAAGCACCGCCTGTCCGTATCATAGCACATGTATACACCATACCGCCTGTCCGTATCATAGCCAAGCCTGTCCGTATCATAGAAGCACCGCCTGTCCGTATCATAGCAATATACACCATACCGCCTGTCCGTATCATAGCACAAGCCTGTCCGTATCATAGAAGCACCGCCTGTCCGTATCATAGCACAAGCCTGTCCGTATCATAGCACATGTATACACCATACCGCCTGTCCGTATCATAGCACAAGCCTGTCCGTATCATAATACATGTATACATCATACCGCCTGTCCGTATCATAGCACAAGCCTGTCCGTATCATAGCACAAGCCTGTCCGTATCATAGCAATATACGATATACACCATACCGCCTGTCCGTATTATAGCACAAACCTGCTAAGGAAGTTTTTGACATTTCACGCTGTGCATGCCGTCTGACTTTACTAGCTAGCACCTGTGATCTCCAAAGGCTTATGGAGTAGGCTTTTGTGTGACAGGTTCAATGTGCTTCCATGTACTTGCAGACGAGACCACTGATGGACAGAGCTGCCATGTTCTAAAGGTTCAATGTGCTTCCTTGTACCTGCAGACAAGACCACCTGTTGGACAGAGCTGCCATGTTCTAAAGGCCTTTGTGTGTAAAGGCTTTTGTGTGACAGGTTCAATGTGCTTCCTTGTACTTGCAGACGAGACCACCTGTTGGACAGGGCTGCCATGTTTCTGGCCAAAGCATTCACCGTATTTAAGAACAAGCTGGTACGTGTGTGCATACGCTTGTGTTTGTATTTTGCATGTTCCTGGCCAAAGCATTCACCGTATTTAAGAACAAGCTGGTACGTGTGCATACGCTTGTGTGTGTGCTTGTATGTTCCTGCCAAAGCATACACCATATTTAAGAACAAGCTGGTACGTGTGCATACGCTTGTGTGTGTGCTTGTATGTTCCTGCCAAAGCATACACCGTATTTAAGAACATGCTGGTACGTGTGTGCATACGCTTGTGTGTGTGTTTGTATGTTCCTGCCAAAGCATTCACCGTATTTAAGAACAAGCTGGTACGTGTGTGCATACGCTTGTGTGTGTTTGTATTTTGTATGTTCCTGGCCAAAGCATTCACCGTGTTAAGAACAAGCTAGTCCGTGTGCATACGCTTTTGTGTGTGTTTGTATGTGTGCATTTTTGTGTATATGTGTGTAATATACTAACTTAATTGTGTGCATGAGTAAATGTTTGGGTGGGGTTGTGTGTGTGTGTCTGGGTGCGTGTATGTGCGTGCGTGTATACTAAAGGGTTTACCACATTGATGTTGATTGCGTGTGTACTAAATTATGATGAGTGCCTGTTTTAGGTGTTCACTGTGCTCACGTGCACACGCATGAACACACACACACACTCTTTCACAAACGCACGTACACATACACACACACTCACATACACACATACACATACATACACCCACACTTATGTCCAAGCGGTACTAATAAGATATTGTGTTGGCCAGGGTAAGAGGTATTCCAATAGTCAGCTTAGCCCAGCCCATTCCAAACAGGGGGATTAACGCCCCACTTCTAAAATATACTTCCAAGATCACGCAGGACTGTACATAGAAGATCAATATCATGATGGATTTTTTAATTTTTGAACCCTAATACGAGATTTGTATAATTCATTTTAAAGCAGAATGCAAACGTATGCGAGGGCCTTTGACCCCTTTTTCTAATACCTCCTCTAATACCTCATCCATGAATCCACCGACGCCCCTGACAAAAATAATTGTTTTATGGACAAAATGTGCAACCGCCCACTTAAAACTCAATTGTAAGAGATTTAACCTGTTAAAACTCAAAAGCGGCCAAAGGGGGTCTAAAACTGGAATCTCACTCCCAGACTCTGTCTTGAACTCCCACTTCAAATATATTACTTAGAACGCCCCTGCAACTTTTTCTGACGCTGCAAAGTGCCAGTGCCAGATATGTGCTGCTTCTGAATCATGTGCCGCTGTTCAAAAACGATCGTTTGGGCAGGAAGCTCTTGCTTGTTACGCACTTGCTCACCAAATGGCACAAAGAAAGCCTGCAGAGTTGCTCAGATACGTTTAACCAAGGGTCCCTAAAGCTCCCGAACCCTAAATTTCTGCATGCTTGGAAATTGTGTGCTTTTGTTCTCAGCCATGGCTTTGGGTGAGCGTGGCTAAGCTGAAACATCAGCACGAGGTCCATTTGTACTTGTCTCTTGACCTAGATGATCATGTGCTGTGTGGAGCACTTCTGGTCCACATAAGTTTTGTTTGGATTACAAAGGCCTCCGGCCTGGCTTGGCTGCTCAACCTATAGGTCCCAACAAATAAATTAATCAAAAAGATCGACACTTACTGGTCCACAAAGTATTATGTAAAAGTGGCATATGTATAAATGTGTGTGTATGCTGATGTGTGTGTGTGTGTGTGAATGTGTCTGTAAATGCCTACCAACACCTGTTTTTCAGTCCAACTGGCAATGCTGTGTGTGTGCCAACCAACACCACTGTCTACCAACACACATTTTCAGTCCAGTTGGAAACACTCTTTTTGTGTGTAAGAGAAGCGCACGTGCCAAATGCTTACCAACACACCTATACTTTGCAGTCCAATGACCATGAGCTGGTGATCATGACCAAAAGGCAGCTGGCTGAGATCATCAACAAGGCGAGTGATGAAATGTGTGTGCATATATGTGTGCGTGTGTGCATGTCTTCGTGTGCATGTGCATGTGTGTGCGTCTGTGTGTATGCAATTGCATGTGCGTGTGAGTGTGCATATCCGTGTGCATGTGCGTGTGAGTAGTCTTGCGGGCAAGTGCGCATGTGCGTGTGTTTGTACGTGTGTGCGTGTAAGTGCATGTGTGTGTGTACACCCAGCACAATAAATTCCCAAACTGTGGAGAAGGCAATGTTTAGAAACTAGGAATGAGGACCATTGCACGTTGGGCGACCATTGACCTATTGATTGACCAATTGATTGATTGACCTATTGCACGTTGGGCGACCATTGACCTATTGGTTGACCTATTGCACAGAGGGCGACCATTGCACGTAGGACGACCTGTCATACAACCACATTACATACACAGAACGCCTCAGAATGCACGTAGGGGCAACCTATTATACGAATACAATACTTGCATAGAGTGCCTCAGAAAAGTAAAATTTGTTGACTTGACAGCCTCTCAAAACATCTGCAACTTTAAGTCACACCCTTGTAGAGTCTAAAAAGGTTTGAGTGCTCTAAGTCACACCCTTTCAGAGTTCAAAAGGGTTTGAGTGCTTTAAGTCACACCCTTGTAGAGTTCAAAAGGGTGTAAGTGGTTGCAAAACAAGCCTCTTTTATATCGATCCGCTGGCCCAATTATAATACTGTGACCTCTTTGTTTAACCTCGTCACATGCCAAAAGCATTGGGTTAGATGCGCTGGCCTACCAAAACCCTGCGGCCTCTTTGTTTTAACCTCATCACATGCCAAAAGCATTGGGTTAGATGCGCTGGCCTACCAAAACCCTGCGGCCTCTTCGTTTTAACCTCGTCACATGCCAAAAGCATTGGGTTGGATGCGCTGGCCTACCAAAATCCTGCGGCCTCTTTGTCTTACCTTTGTCACAGGCCAAAAGCATTGGGTTAGATGCGCTGGCCTACCAAAACCCTGCGTCCTCTTTGTCTTACCTTTGTCACAGGTCAAAAGCATTGGGTTAAATGCGCTGGAGCAGGCACAGCTTCATGACAACACCAATCAGTATGCTGTGGCTGAGGTCATGTACAAGCAGGTGTGAGCGTGCGCCTGATGTATGGTTGTCTGCATGTGTGTGTGTGTGTGAGATTATGAGCAACTTGGGGGTGTGACCATGTACAAAGACTGAGACTTTAAACTTGCATATAAAAACACATACACGCACGCGCACACGCACGCACACAAACATACATACACGCAAATACACACGCTCATGCACACACACATGCACACACACGCACGCACACACATACGCAAATACACAAACACACATATACAAACAGGCCTACTCCATAAGCAAGCTGGTTCAGCCTGAGGATGATCACAAGCAGCTGGCACAGTATTTGTCTGATGCACTGTTTGGGCAGGTGTGTGTGCTTGTGTGTGCCGTGTTCAACATGCGAGTGAAGTGCTGTCTGACAAGTTTGGTGCTGGTTGTATCGCATCTGTTGTTGCAAGGTTGTGTGGAATGCTTGTGTGTGAATGCATCAAAGGTTGTGTGTGAATGCATGGAAGGTTGTGTGTGAATGCAAGGAAGGTTGTGTGTGATTGCATCATTGGTTGTGTGTGAATGCTTCAAGCAGTCTAGCTTGTGCACTTTGTGTGTGAATGCTTCAAGCAGTCCAGGAGGTGTAAATGCTTCGAGCAGTCCAGCGTGTGCACTTTTGTGCTTGTCTAAACAATTCTTGCAGTTGCTTGCTCGAGTGCATGGCTTGTTCGGTATGCTTGTCTAAACAATTCTTGCAGTTGCTTGCTCGAGTGCATGGTTTGTTCAGTATGCTTGTCTAAACAATTCTTGCAGTTGCTTGCTCGAGTGCATGGCTTGTTCAGTATGCTTGTACAGTATGCCTCGCACAAGCGCAGGGCAAGTTGCAGGAGGGCAAGACCAGCATCCTACTTCCCATTGCAGCTCCCTGTGCCCATGTGTATGCCTCATGCAGCAGTATGCTTCAAATACGAAATGGCTTGTATAAATGCAGGGCAAGTTGCAGGAGGGCAAGACCAGCATCCTACTTCCCATTGCAGCTCCCTGTGCCCATGTGTATGCCTCATGCAGTAGTATGCTTCAAAAAAGAAATGGCTTGTACAAATGCAGGGCAAGTTGCAGGAGGGAAAGACCATCATGCGTGTGGCAGGCCTCACAAGAAAGGGCATGAGCCAAAACATGCCGGCCTCCTACCTCAGGTTTGCTCTTTGCTATTGTCTTCGCACATACACACACACATACGTATTCTATTATCACACATTTGCTATTATCTCCTGATGTCCAGTGCAAAAATTGGGACGAGCAATCTTTGCAGCTTGACTCAATCTTTGTTATGAGTACGTGCGAGTGATTGAAGCTAACAGCTCTGGCTACCAGGTAACACACACATGCACAAACACACACACACCAGCACACATACACAATCACAAACACACACACGCACATACATAAGCACACACACATACACCACCTGCCATGCTGCTCTCCATTTGGCATTTCCACAGGTGGATGAACACCCGGGTGGCGAAGTACATGGATGGGAAGGCCAACACTGGGATGTTTGACAGCGACGGCGACGAGTCCCCATGAGCATCTCAACAATACGTACATATTCCTCGATTAATTTGGGAGGTGGCTTCCACCTCTCGCGCAAATTTCATTCCCTGCACACACACCACCATGATCTGAGAACGTGCCAGGCCCCACTCGCGCTATACCCACACTCATGCCTGTGACGCAGCATAAAAGTGGCGAATAATTGTACACCTGTACATCCTAAGGCAACAGGTTCTAGGTCCTCTTAGGTACTGGAAGAAGCAAGGACGCGCTTCCTGTTGTAGTTGTTGCTTTGCCGCCCTGGTCGCTGGATGAAGGCGTCAAGGGCATGGCGAGGCCATATTTTTTTCCCTCTGGATGTCACACTTTAGAGCCTTGCACTGTGCTTGTGCTGCATCTTGCTGCATGCTCGTGCTGGCGGCCTTTAGGTGATGATGGCGCTGATGTGATGACAACACTGCGATTGAGCGCGCTGTGTATTGCAGACCAATAAAAGGCGCTGTTAGAGTGACTTACTCAGAACCACTCGACTTATTCTCTCTCTCTCTCTCTCTCCCTCTCTCTCTCTCTCTCTCTCTCTCTCTTTCTCTCTCTCTGCATCCATTGGGTGGTGCAGGGTTGCAGGGTCTAAGGCACCATCCTTACCTAGGCAATGCCAAAGTGCTTGTGTGCATTGCCTGCGTTTTAACTCCCTTTCCTATTTCTTAAGGTAACTTATTATTAGCTTATTATTAGCTAGTAGCATCCTTCTGCGAACATTGCTGCAACAAAATTCAGCACTTGATTTTTGCACAGGTCATTGGATACCATGTCGCTCATGAATTACTTTGACATTTGGGTGACTTATTTACATATAAGTCATTTATCTATATCTGTACAGATGCATGTGTGTGTTGCTTTCTGGCCAATTTACATTTGTTCTCAAGTTAGGACAGCATCGATTTTTTTCTCATGTGCGAGCTTGCTGCTGTGTTCTCTTTTTTCTCAACTGTAATACTACCCAGGGTACAAAGGAGAAGAATTACCCCTTTTTGCCCCCAACAAAAAGTAAAAGTAAAAATGTATGCTGGAAAACACCGGCGTGCATTAAGGAAAGGCTCTCAACTGGTGCTCACACTAGCCAGAGCCCCACCGGAAGCCCCCAACACTGTCACCAGATCCCTACTATGCTGCCTACCACATGGGAAGAATCCTTTGGTAACTAACAATGCTAGCATGGATAATTTGGTGCAATGCCTTGGTTGATTGTTTTTTTGTATACCTATAAAGCATTGTGTCTTTGTAGTTGCCAGTTGTATACTTGTCATCTGTCACCCAATAAGTTAGATTTACAGATTTACAGATAAAGTCATCAGTCAAAACCTGTGACTGCTAGGCTGCGTATGTAAAACGTGTAAAACCCGGGATAATTGTTGTTGTAGCACCAGATTTGTAGCACCTACCAAAAAAAACTGGAAAGGGGAAAAAGGCACAACGCTGTTTATGACATTGCAGTACTGAATGAAATCAGTAAACAATCAAGCATCTGCCAGGACCAACCGACCGCAATAAATTGAAGAGGGAGAATCATCTGTGAGTTTGGGGCACATAAAAAACATGGACTGTCACACTGAGGATACCAAGAATGAGGAAGGTATATAGGTAACATTATATTTACTCATGACAGGAGAGTTTACTCAAACATTTGACTGGGCATTGAGGAGGTTCGCTTCAACAAACTGGCTTCTCCAACTAATTGGACAAACCTACCTCAAGTGAAAAATCTTCTCTTGTCAGCTACCTTATTGTAAGGACACGAGACCTGAGAAACGCTTGAGCGTTGTGCATAAATGGCATGTCACACCCAATCAGCGGCAGCGATAATTCTTGATGATCGGTATATATTCATTACAAATAAATACATGTAAACTATCTGCCACTAATGCAAGGCGAGTTGCCCCTATCCTGCTTTACAAATGGTCCTGCTCTTACCACCAACACCAGGTTGCGTAGCCAAAAGACATTCAACTAAAAAACACAATATACGTCTGGTTGAAATTAACTCCTGTGTTGACGCTTCTCCTGCCCAACAAGCAATTTTTTTTTTTTTGGTGGGGGTTGTTACACGGTCCTCAGCAAGGGCCTGACAGAATGAGGGGAAAAAAACCTATAAGACTGGGAAAAGGAAAACTCCTGCCTAAACAGAAAAACCCTCCTTGAAAAG
>Ga0307947_1002718_pt1 | contig 14214 bp, 18 predicted proteins | sample OrgLakmetagen232_FD_201840 | JGI IMG/M metagenome (GOLD analysis project Ga0307947, IMG submission 201840) | Saline water microbial communities from Organic Lake, Antarctica - #232 | ecosystem: Environmental > Aquatic > Non-marine Saline and Alkaline > Saline | place: Antarctica: Organic Lake...
ATCCTGCTGGCGGAGCAGCTTCTGCTGCCGCTCAAACTGTGTGTTTGTGCGTGTGTGTGTGGTGTGTGCGTGTGTGGTGTGTGTGTGTGTGTGTGTGAGGGGGGGGGATGGGTGCATGTGAGTGTGTATTGGGTAGAGGAGGGGGGTGGATGGGTGGTCGAAGCATTGACCTAGTATCTTGTGCCAGTGACATTGCGTTGTATTTATTATCATGTGGTTGTTGTGATTGAAACATACAGAAATGTGTGTTTGCACAGTGAATGAATCCTCCTTGGGTACATTCATGCGCTGCATCTCGTGCAATTATTCTTACTGATCTTGCCGATCTTGCACATAATGCACACACACACGCACACACACACCTGGCATGCATGCTCGAACTGCTGGTCTGCAGTGTCCTCAGGGCGCCTCCCTATGGCCTGCTCCCTCTGCATGGCCCCATACGCAAACACACGTGCACACGCTAACGCACGCACTTACACACACACACGCACACACACACGCACATACACACACACCTGGCGAGCCTGCTCGAACTGCTGGTCTGCAGTGTCCTCAGGGCGCCTCCCTATGGCCTGCTCCCTCTGCATGGCCGCACATTGCATCTCCTGACGCCTGAGTCGCTGGGCTTGCTCTAGCTCCTGCACGCAATATGTTCCACATGGATACGTGTAAGCATACAGCCGTGAATACAGGTTCCTGTGTTTGCTTATAGTTTTGAACACACGCACTTACGCACACGCGTGCACACGTACACACACACACTCACACACACACACAATTGATCAGAGCTTTCTCTGCACAGAGCACCCACCATGGCAGCATCCAGACCCACCTGTAGCTGCAGCTGTGATAAAGGAGGCTGCCCCTCCTTCCACACTCCCATCTCCCCACCGTTCTGCTGCCCCTGCTGCTGTTGCTGCTGCTGCTGCTGCTGTTGCTGCTGCAAATTCCCCCTCGTACTGGAGGGCGGCATTATCCCATTCTGCCACCCACCCACCTCCCCACCCATTTGCTGCGGTAGCCCACCACCAACGCCCGCACCGACAGCTGGGGGCATCGCTCCCAGGCGGCCGCTCTGGGGGGCAGAGTAGGTGCCGCTGTCCACCATGGGCGTGGGGGGAAACCAGAGGTGGGGGTTGGAGGTTGCAGGATGTGTGGGGTTGGAGGTTGCATGATGTGTGGGGTTGGAGGTTGCATGATGTGTGGGGTTGGAGGTTGCAGGATGTGTGGGGTTGGAGGTAGCAGGATGTGTGGGGTTGGAGGTTGCAGGATGTTTGGGGTCGGAGACGGGTGGAGGGTGCGCAGGACGAGCCGCAAAACCATTGACATCCCCACCACCAACTGTGTTTTCACCAAAAGTGCCCCAGCTGCTACTCTGAGGTGCAGCTGATGATGGAAGTGCATCCCAACCGGCTTTGGTAGTGTAAGGAGCCGCTCCGTAAGCACTTCCAGTTGCTGCTGCTGCTGCAGGTGCAGGTGCTCTGTAACGGCTGCTGTGTGGTGGGCCTGAGGAGGAATCGCTCGCAGGAGGGAGCGCACGCGCGGACGGTGCGTGTGTGAGTGCAGCAGAGTAGCGGCTGCTGTGTGATGGGCCTGAGGAGAATTCGCTCGCAGGTGGAGGTGCGTGTCCGTGCGTGGGTAGTGCTAGCATGTGTGCCGCGGAGTAGCGTCCAGCCCCTCCTTGCCTGCCAGGAGAGGTGCTCCTGGCTTGAGATGTGTGTGGGTGCGGCATGACAGTAGGCTCGTGCAGAGAAGGAAGCCCGCCCTCCCTGCCAGGCGACGTGTGTGTGTGCCAGACAGCACTAGGTGCGTGCACGGAGGGGGAGACGCTTGTCCTGCCTGGAGATGAGTACCTGCTGCTATAGTGCACGGGCAACGGCATGGGCTGCACACCCACACATGCAGGCGGCTGCTGCCTCTGCTGCAAGGCATCCTTGTAGCTCAGGCCAGCAGCGCTGAATGCACGCCCAAGGCAGTGTGCGCTACCACCATGTATGCCGCTGGTGGCCGCACTGCCTGCCCCCCCGCATTCGTGCACACAAGGGCTGTGTATGTTAGTACCCCTTGCAGGAGCACCACCACCACCACCACCACCACCACCACCACCACCACCACCACCACCGGCTCCATGCAAGGGAAGGAAAGAGGGGTCGGCTGGGTGCGGTGAGGAGGTATACTGAGAAGCAGGGCGGGTGTGAGGAGCGGAGGGGGAGCGAGCGGGGAGATTGTGTGACGTGTGACGGCTGTGTGTGTGTGGCTGGAGGTGCTCGTGGTAATGCGGGGGGCGGTGGCGGTATGGGCTGGAGATAGAAGGAGGGTGGTGTGAGCAGGTGGGAGAGGGGATTGTGGTGTGGGTGTGGATGTAGTCTCGAAATGAGAGGCAGGGAGTGGGGGAAGTGTCACGGGAGGCGGGGGCAGAAAGGGGGCAGCGTGTGTACCTGTGCGTGTGTGTTTGACTGGTGTGTATGTGTGTGTGTGTGTTTGACTGGGTGTGTATGTGTGTTTGTGGGGGTGTGGGGGGGGAGTGGGGAGGGGTAAGTTGGGAGGAGGGAGGGAGTTTGTGAGTAGATTATGGTTAAGGCAATGAGGACAAGCAAACTTTGTTTGCAAACTGGTGTTTGCCTGTCAAAGCCTGTGTCGAGGTCATACATCTGATATTTGCCTGTCAAAGCCTGCAGACTGATGTTTGCCTGTCAAAGCCTGCAAACTGATGTTTGCCTGTCAAAGCCTGCAAACTGATATTTGCCTGTCAAAGCCATACATCAGGTGTTTGCCGTCAAAGCCATACATCTGGTGTTTGCCTGTCAAAACCGGTATCAAGGTCATACATCACACTTCAAAAGAAAACTAGCTTGATCTCAAACACATTTGAGAAGTGCATGTACCCACACCCAAACACACGCGCACACACGCGCACACACGCGCAAACACACACACGCGCACACACACACACACACACACACACACACACACACACACACACACACACACACACACACGCGCAAACACACACACACACACACGCACACACACAACCACACAACCACACAACCACACAACTACACACCTGTGGCCTGGTGTTTGCGTCAACAGGATAGGGTCCGGGCTGATGCGCAGCCTTGGAGAAGCCAGCCTTTGCTCTGACACTGGGCTGCCTGCCCTTCGCGGTGGGCTGAGGCTACCGCTACGAAGCCATTGGCTGTGAAACTGCTGCTGCTGCTGCTGCTGCTGCTGCTGATATTGTGCTAAAGGTGGGTGATGAGCACTGACCAAACCTGGTTGTTGTTTGTGATGAGGGGGATCACCTCTGCCTTTGCCTCCCGCCCCTGCTGCTCTGGCAGAGTCTGTTCCTGTTCTTGCTGACCCTGTTCCTGCTGCTGCTGCTGCTGCTGCTGCTGCTGTTGCAGATGATGATGATGTGGAGGGTGCAGCTGCGAAGCGGTAAGTGCTGTGCGTGGTGAGAGAGGTAGGGCATTCCAAGGAACTTGCAGCAGGGTGCGACTGGTTGGGGATGCGACTGGTGGGGCCTGTGGGGGCAGGAGGCAAGGTGTGCGCGCGCGTGTGTGTGAGTGTGTGTTTGTGTGTGTGTGTTTGTGTGTGTGTACGTGTGTGTGTATGTGTGTGTGCAAGCGTCCTTGAGCATGCGGCTGAGGGTGTGACCGGAGGGGCTCCAAACAGGAGCAGGAAATGTGAGCGCATGTGCCAATAGTTGTGTGTGCATGTCAATATTTGTGTCACTTTCATCGCGTGTGTGTGTGTGAGTTGGTGTATGAGTCCTTTTTTGCAACCTGTGCGTAATAATATCTTGGAATTCTCTCCTGACTTGTGTGCGTGTGAGCCTGCCCTTTGGAGGCTTTTGGGATGGTTCATTGGCAGGAAGGTCGTCTGGAGGGACAGTAACAGCAAGGCAGAAGCCTAGTTTAAGCAGTACTTCAATTGTTGTTGTTATGTGGGTTGAGGAGGGGGGGCCTCACACATTCCTAAGACAGAGCATAACTGGCTGAGACCAATTGGCATCTCTGTACGTTTTACGTTTTATGTAGTTGGCACCTCTTACGTTTACGTTCTTACGTTTACGTTCTACGTTTACGTTCAAACGTTTACGTATATGTAATGTAAACGTTATTGCTGGCTGAGACCAGGGGAAAAGCTCATCAGCTTGTTCCCACATTCGGGGCAACCACCTTATTGAGCCCTTGTTCCAAAAGGGGCCCGCGTGGAGGGGGGTTGCAAGCACCTATCAGGGATAATTAGGAGCACGGAAGAAGCAGAAAAATAGTTTTGTGTGCGTGTGCGTGGGGGGGGGGGGGCGATATGTCTAGGGCTGGCCAGAACCGTATATATACACCGTATAGTATCGTATATTTGGCGATTTCCCTGTCAGAAATACCATATATAGACCGTATGTATGCATGGGTCTGGCCAACCCTAGATATGTCCATTGATATCAAACAGATGCAGGGAAGCACAGATCGGTTCAGATCACGAGATGAACAATTGAGAGGGAGTGCTATTTCAAATGTTTCTGGCGCTTGTATTAAACAATTGAGAGGGAGTGCTATTTCGAGAGTTTATGGCGCTTGTACTAAACAATTGAGAGGGAGTTCTATTTCAAATGTTTCTGGCGCTTGTATTAATCAATTGAGAGGGAGTGCTGTTTCAAATGCTTCTGGCGCTTGTATTAATGTTGGTCCGTTGCAAATGACTTTATATGACTATCTCAAAAAGGAAGAGGCAGGGGCGTTTCAGTAAAAAGTAGCCAGAAAGGAGAGATGAAAAAATGAGGAAAGGTACAGAAGCAAAAGGACCCATTTCCCTAGATCCATTTCAACAAGGATCCATTTTGGCTGTAAGCGTATACAAGCTCAACTTTCACCACGACAAAGGAAAGATCAAGATAGAAGGAGGTCTGGAGGATTGTAGGCTTGACCCCTGAGACCAGCTTTCAACCAAGGAAACAGAAAGACAGATGGGGGTCTGGAGGGTTGTAGGCTTGACCCCTGAGACCAGCTTTTAACAAAGGAAACAGAAAGACAGATGGGGGTCTGGAGGGTTGTAGGCTTGACCCCTGAAACCAGCTTTTGACAAAGGAAACAGAAAGACAGATGGGGGTCTGGAGGGTTGTAGGCTTGACCCCTGAGACCAGCTTTCAACCAAGGAAACAGAAAGACAGATGGGGGTCTGGAGGGTTGTGGGATTGACCCCTGAGACCAGCTTTCAATAGAGTAAGCCTGTGCGTAGGGTTGGTCAGAACCGTATATATAGTACAAAGTACACCATATATGACCGTATAGTAGGTCATCTCCCTGCCAAAAATACCGTATGTATATATATACATATATGGCTCTGGCCAATCCTGTATATGTACAACCTTGTACAGCGTATATTTGGACATCTTCCTGCTATAATCACCAGGAATAGGTACATGCGTATGGTCTTGGCCAACCCTACCGATGAGCAAAGGTTACCATCTTGAAGTCAGCAAAGTCAGTCCATCTTCTGAAATACAAATCCTGTCCTTACATGACGTGGGTTTAGCTCTGCCTGAACAGGTTGTTGATTTTACAGGCACATGGGTACGTACAAAGGATCCACACCAGCCTGTAGACCTTAATACTGTGCTTCTCTTTGTTTTGGGGCACAAAAGTACGAACGAAAGGGCAACTCTGGCCTGTAGACCTTGCTGCTGTGCTTCTCTTTGTTTTGGGGCACAGGGGTACGTACAAAGGAGCCACACCAGCCTGTAGACCTTGTTGCTGTGCTTCTCTTTGTTTTGGGGCACGAAAGTACGTATGAAAGGGCAACTCTAGCCTGTAGACCTTGCTGCTGTGCTTCTCTTTGTTTTGGGGCACAAAATTACGAACGAAAGGGCTGCTCTAGCCTGTAGACCTTGTTACTGTGCTTCTCTTTGTTTTGGGGCAAAGGGGTACGTAAAAAGAATCCACACCAGCCTGTAGACTTTGTTGTTGTGCTTCTCTTTGTTTTGGGGCACAGGGGTACGTACGAAAGGGCCACTCTAGCCTGTAGACCTTGTTACTGTGCTTCTCTTTGTTTTGGGACACAAAAGTACGAACAAAAGGGCCGCTCTGGCCTGTAGACCTTGTTACTGTGCTTCTCTTTGTTTTGGGGCACAGGGGTACGCACAAAGGAGCCAACTTGCCTGTTGACCTTGTTACTGCACTGCTGTTTTTTTTCAGGCACAAGGGTACGCACAAAGGAGCCAACGTGCCTGTAGACCTTGCTGCGACGGATTCCAAGTTCAGAGGCGCCGAGGCTGATGTGGCCTCACGCAAAGGGTCGCTTGCAGGTTTTGTGTCAAACGCAAAGGAAGGTTCCTGTTGTGCGGTGCTCCCTGATGATCCCGCACCCAGTCTGTGGTGTGGTGTGTGTGTGTGTGTGTGTGTGTGTGTGTGTGTGCGCGTGTGTGTGTGTGTGTGCATGCGCGCTTATGTGTGTGTGTGTGCTGAATAGCTCGCCGACTTTTTTGAATGCTTTCAAAGCAAATTGTTGGAGCATGAGCATGAGTGGGCGCAAAAAGTAGGAGGGAGAGGGAGAGGTAAAAGAATGAGCTCCAAAGAAGCCTCATACCCGCTAGTGCCGGCAGGACCATTAGTATGTGTCCGAGGGTCCTTAGCGATGAGGCTGCCTCCACCACCAGATCTGGCCACATTTGGTGGTAGCAGCCCCCTCTGCCGCTGCTGCTGCTCAAGCTGCTGCTGCAGCTCGAGCCTGAGGCTGTGCAGCTTCTCCCTCTGCCTGCTGCCGCTCCTTCCCGGGGATCCTGTGTGTGTGTTTGTGTGTGTGTGTGTGTGTGTGTGTGTGACCTTGCGCTTAATGCAAGAAGCAGCTCCTTCCCGGGGATCCAGACCCTGTAGAGTAGCGTGTGTGTGCAGTTTTGTGCGTGTGTGCGTTTTGCATTTTCCTGAGCGCCATGACCCACACATCATACAGCACAGATACCTTTGCGATTTAAAGCCAGGAAGTGCACATTTTCCTGAACGCCATGACACACACCTCATACAACACAGATACCTGGGCAATTAATCAAAGACCAGGAAGTGCACACTTCCATGAGCGCCATGACACATACATCATGCGACATAGATACCTGGGCGATTGAAAGCAAGGAAGTGCACACTTCCTTGAGCACCATGACACACACACACACACACACACCACACAATACCTGTGCCAGTCAAACACAAAAGCTTGCCTGCACTGCTTGAGGCTGCTGTCTGCCCTTGTGAGGCCGCCACTTGTTGGAGGAGGTGCCCTGAATGTGCACTATGAGGGGCATCTGCGCTGCTGCCACTGCCCCCACTGCCACTGCCACTACCACCACCAAATCCACCACCACCACCACCACCACCTCCATCTCTGCCACTGCCACCACTTCCGCCATCAGTGGTTCGTTGAGCTCTTCCATTTTCACTTTCACTTCCGCTTCTGCCACCACCACCACCACCACCACCACCACCACCACCACCACCACTAGCACCACCACCACCACTAGCACCACCACCACCACTAGCACCACCACCACCTGACACGGCACTCCCCCCATGCTCACTGATGGTGGCTAGCTGAGTCCTGCAAGCAGCAGCACTACCGCCACTGCTGCCACCACCAACACTGGGAGTTTGAGACACAACAGCAACACTGCCATGCGGTGTGGTTGCACCGCTGGCATGCAAACCACCGCTAGTCCCACCGCGATGTGCAGCTGCTACGATGCTGTGCGCGCTGTTGCTGCTGCCGCCAACCAGGTTGGGTACGCTGCTGTTCGTGCGTGGCTCCCTGACAGCATCATCCACTTCGTGGAGCAGCGACTGTGCAGTGCAGTGCATGCATGCATTCAGAGTGTGAGAGAGTGTGTGTGCATGTGTGTGTGTGTACCTCTGTTGTGACGCAAAATATTGAAACCGTATATATGCTCTGTTGATGTATGTATAACATCCTTACACGAGCTGTTATGACAGATCCATAACTGTTACAGCCATGCACACAAAATGCACATGAACACGAGCACGCACACGTCCTCCTACCCCTCCTCTTACACACATGCACTCACATGCACTCACACACACACGCACACACACACGCACACACACACGCACAAACACACACACACACCTCCAGGTCATTGAGTAAGCGAGTATCCTTCACAGGGCTCGCACGAGGACTGCGCCTGGGGCTGCACCCTACTCCACCACCACCACCACCACCACCACCACCACCACTGCCTCCCCTGGTCAGGCCCTGTTCATGATTGGGTTGGCTTTGCTGCTGCAGGACGCCACTTCCCGCCTTCTCACTCATATTTTGACTTCCACCACCACCACAATTTCTATCGCTGCTGGCTCTGCTGCTGCTGCCCAAAGTACCTGTGCCGGTGTCAGTGGCCCCTGTGAACGATAATGCCTGTGTGCATGCAAACAAAATCATGAGACAGAATTGTGTCAGTGGCCCTTGTGAACGATAATGCCTGTACGCATGCAAAAAAAACAAGAGACAGAAATGTGTCAGTGGCCCTTGTGAACGATAATGCCTGTACGCATGCAAAAAAAAAAAAGAGACAGTAATGTGTCAGTGGCCCTTGTGAACGATAATGCCTGTACGCATGCAAAAAAAATCATGAGACAGAAATGTGTCAATGGCCCTTGTGAATGATAATGCCTGTATGCATGCAAAAAAAACTTATCAGAGAGTGCTACGAGCTGAGTGCTTGTGTCAGTGGCCCTTGTGAACAACAGTGCCAGTGTTAAAAGGGTGAGTAGTAGGTACATACTTAGGGTTGATCAGAACCATATATATATATACGGTCATTATACGGCTTTGTCTGCAGGGAAATCACCAAATAATACAGTGCATATACGGTGCATATAAGGATCTGGCCAACCCTACATGTAACCGTAGAATGTGTGTGCCCAGCAGAACATAAATGACATAATGTGCGCCACCCTGTGGGCAACAGTGTTTGTGCGCACACATAGGAGAGAAAACACAATCGTGCAAGTAAGTGTCTAGAGGTGTGGAATTCAGTGATCTCACATGGCAGGGCATTAAGGGACTATACCCCTAAACCCTAATCATATAAGGGGATAATAAACTCTTGCAAGGGTGATTGGTACATGACTGAACCGATAAACTGTGCGTCTCCCTGAGAAAGACGGCAGCACCATAAATTTTGTGAAGAACCTACAGGGTGTATACGAGAAAGTGAGTACTTGAGAACTTCTGTTCAGGGCGATGCACGTGGAACAGATGGCGTTCAGGTCGAAGTGGCGTTGGATATTTCTCAACTATTGGTGACAATAGCCCCAGAGAAACATGAAGGAAAGGAGGTGATCTGATCTGAGTATGATCAAGGAATGTGGTGATCTGATCTGAGTATGATAAAGGAAAGTGGTGATCTGGCCAGAATGTGATCAGACAGTCACTCCTGGCAGAATCGACCTGGCACCTTACATAAACACACCAGTAATGATCGGCAGGAGGTTGGCATGCTCACAACGCTTTGTGCAAACGGTTGCCAGCTATGAAAGGAAGGCAACCTCCTACAGAATCACTGTCATGAAAGTCATGACAAAATTTATGTGCACTTGGGAAGGGCTTCAGACTTCACTTCATGTGCACACACCAGAACTCTCACAGACGACGCCCCCACACTCCCCCCCCACACACACACCCACCCACGCAAACAAACACACTCACCTTGAGGGGCATCAGCGACCTGCTGGAGGCCTGTGAGGCCGCAACGCTAGAGGCAGGTGCTGAGCCAGGTTGTGTGTGTGAAGAAGGTGCATTGACTGAGGAGGGCCGTGTGTGTGAAAAAGGTGCACTGACTGAGGAGATCACTGAGGGGGCTTGCGTGTGTGGTGCTGTGTAAGACACATTGCGGCCGTCGTTGCTGGCTGTGGAATTGTTGCCGGGGTTGGGCGGGTGATGAGTGTGGGTGTGTGGTGCCCCAGCGCTCATGGGGTTTGGGTTCAAGGAGGTGGGGCGTCCTGTCAGTGCAAGAGTAAGTAATGTTTTGTACCCTGACTTGTAATCCGGGCGCAATGTGGTTGTTTATCTTATCTTACATGTCGTATTTTGATGTGTGCATAGTAGTGGGTACGATCAGGTCTTGTTTTGATGCGTGCATAGTAGTGGGTACGATCAGGTCTGAGCCGCTTTTATCGATACACAAGAAACCACAGCACGCAGTGTCGGCAAATCCAGCTGACTTAGGTGTTAGAAGGGAATGGCTTCCATAGTGCAGATCAACCAATAATGACGAACAGGTGAACTATGAAGAGTGGTCTTATTGCATGCAAAGGTATGCCTTTTTGGTTTTGCCTTTTTGGTTTTGTTTCAAAATCACAACATACCCACCTGGGAATGTGGATGATATGTTCAGAGACGCAGGCACACCCCCGCTTGCCTCGTTGCCAATACCACCCCCGTCACTACTACCGCTCGCCTGCAGAGGGGCGCGACCCACAGTTTGAGGCTGCCTCTGCTCACCTGTGTGTGTGTGTGTGTGTCCATGTGTGTCCATGTGTGCCTGCAGAGGGGCACGACCCACAGCTTGGGGCTGCCTCTGCTCACCTGTGCGTGTGTATGTGTGTGTGTGTTTGTGTGTGTGTCCATGTGTGCCTGCAGAGGGGCACGACCCACAGCTTGGGGCTGCCTCTGCTCACCTGTGCGTGTGTATGTGTGTGTGTGTGTTTGTGTGTGTGTGTCCATGTGTGCCTGCAGAGGGGCACGACCCACAGCTTGGGGCTGCCTCTGCTCACCTGTGCGTGTGTATGTGTGTCCATGTGTGCCTGTAGAGGCACAAGACCCACATATGGAGCTGCCTCTGCTCACCTGTGTTTGAAGTGTGTGTTTATGTGCGTGCGCGCGTGCGTGCATGCATGTGCACGTTATGATGTGTGTATGTGTGTGCCAGCAGAGGAGCACGACCAATAGTCTTGGGCAATAATATAAATATAAGCCATTGTAGCCTTCATGGAATCTGGAGCAGACTATACAACCCCTGGCATTTATCATTGTAGCACAAATGCATACACACACATTACACACGCACACACACACACACACACACGCACACACACGCACACACACGTTACTCTGTAAACTCTGTAGCACAATAAACATACACACATGCACGCACACACACGCACACACACACACGTTACTCTGTAAACTCTGTAGCACAATTAACATACACACATGCACGCGCACACACACACAAACACATATATCACCAGGTAGGCCACGCTGAGACCCTCTAGGAGTAGGGGGTGCGGCACCAGGGCGCTGGAACTGGCCAGTTGCGCTGCCCAGCTGCTCTAGCTTTTGCCGAATGCGCTGGTTGGGGTCTTGGCTCCTACGAGCAGCCAGAGAGTTTCTAGGAATGTGAACATGTAACCAGAGAGTCTCTTGGAAATGTGAACATGGTATGCACGGAAATGGGTAAGGGGGCTGAATGAAATCTGACAGCATTCCATTTGTCACAGATCACACAGCATTTTATGTGTCACAGATCACACAGCTTTTTATGTGTCACAGATCACATACCCCAGATCCCAGCAGCTCAGGTCAGGTCAAGCGAAAGGGTGCAGAACTGATCACAATTTGACGTATTTGAGCACATTACCAGGGTTGGCTAAAACCATACATACACTCCTAGAAACAGTATATATACGGTATATTTAGCAGGGAAGCTCCATACACATGGTAATATACGGTGTACACATACGGTTCTGGCGTTCTGGCCAAACCTACAAGTTATTACCATTATTATTATTACCATTGTAACACTCTGTGCAGATGCGCCGTGAATCGTATGTGTGCATGTGCCAAACATCAGAAGCTGAAGGTTACTCCCCATTGTAGCCATTGAGCATATTACCATCCCCATTGTGATGTACGGTGCAAAGCCGCAAAGGCATGTGTGTATGTGCCAAATATCAGTGGCCAAAGGTCACTTCTGCTGCAAATCTTTGCGTGCGCCTGAGACCAGAGGTACGTCTCAGTGTGCCAGAGCTTATGGAAGCTAACAAAGTTTGGTTTCAGGCTTTTAAAAAGCCGCTTTTTCCAAACTTCCGCTCAGATGCCCCCCAGAGGCATATATAGCAAAGTAACCTTACTTTACCTTATGAAAGCTAACAAAGTCGTTGCATGTGCCTGAGACCAGGGGTACATCTCAGAGTGCGTGAGCTTATGGAATCATTGCTGACTGGCTAGGATCAGCCACACGCCGATCAGCCGAACAGTCTGGCTGAAGGTCCCCCCATGTAATTCGCAATCTCTACATACATATACCAGCAGAACACTACACTTTTTCCCTTTCTTTCTGAACTTAATAATTTATTTGTGGCTGGCCAAGACCAGTCAGCAGCCCATCAGCTGAACAACCTGCCTGAAGATCACCCCCCATTGTAGCCATTGAATTTCAGTTGTGCAGACGTTACCTAGAATTTACTCCACTACATACTATTTTTTTGCTGGCTGAGCATAGCAAAAAAGCCAAGTTACGCATGACTGCCGGTTACCTCCTCTGTAAACCCCTCTTCCCTTTTACTTTACTTTTTTATTTTATGGCTGAGCCTAGCAGTCGCACGTTTTGACTGATGGCTTTATCTGTAACCCCTCTTTCCTTTCACTCTACACTCCAAATCGTACATATTTTTCCCATACGGGCTGTGTTACCACTACCAGCAGGCGCTGTTTTCTGTTCCAGAGTTTAAATTTTTCATCTCACACATCGTTTTGATACAGCCCTGATCATCACTCCTCTCCTCCCTCTTGTTGTGGCTGCCGGTCATTGTAATCCAATCCAATCTCCTCACTCTTGTTATGGCTGCCGGTCATTGTAATCCAATCCAATCTACTCACTCTTGTTATGGCTGCCGGTCATTGTAATCCGATCCAATCCCCTCCCTCTATCATTGTAATCAATCCAATCTCCTCCTTCTTGATATGGCTGCCATTGTCCCCTTTGTGCCCCCTCCTAGCACGGTTTGACCGGTGACTGTAAACTGACCGGTGACTCTGACCGGTCTGTAAACTCTGTAAGGCTTGATCTGTGTTCCCTTCATGTAATTAATTATATGAGGTTTATTACTTCCTGGACTTTCTGCTTGGGGTTATAATTCGCTCGTAAGCAGGCTTCCTCATTTAGTTTGGCACATACACTTTATGAGTGCTGAACTCCGCCACCCCTATTAACCTGGAAAATATTTGTTAAGTTATTGCAGGTACGTTTGGCCTGTCACTGTCCGACTTTATTTTTCCTGCTTTCGTTTTGCTACCCCAGCATACCAATTATTCCCTGTTATTTTCTTCTTTGGTTCCATGTGCTCCCAGCTGCTCATTTTCTATGTATTCCCTGTTCTTTTCTTCTTTGGCTCCATGTGCTCCCAGCTTCTGATGCTGATGTGCTGCTCCATTGTGACACTGTATGCACATCATCACCAACGGCACCCACAGGATCACACAGACACAGACACAGACACAGACACAGACACAGACACAGGCACACACACACACACACACACACAAAGAGGACACACAAAAAGAGGACACAAGGAAGGAAGGGAAAAAGTGCACATGAGAAAATGAAACAAGACAGCGCGCTTCAACCAGATCGCAAACATCAGCGATCTGGACTGGCCGTTAACAATCATGAATCATTACGAACGGGCACGTGGGTGGTGGGGTATCAATGCCGGCCTGCACAAGAGCGTGAGGACGCTTATTTTGACCTGCCAACCACTTACCTTGGTGCACGCATGTGTGTGTGTGTACCCCAGTGTGCGCCGCAGCCCAAAAAGCGCACACGTTCACAAACACACACACACACACACACACACACACACACACACACACACACACCTAACACATACACACACACCACACCACAGTCCAGGGGCGGTGGTCTGCTGGTCCAGATGGCCGTTCGTTATCTGCACAAAAGGGCGCGCCTCAGCGACCTCCATCCACAGCCACCTGTACTCTGAGCTGCCGTCCAAAAGTCCTTGACATGCTCTCCATGTAGGAGGCTGCCTGCTTTCCTCCGCCTGGAGGAGGCTGCGTACCCTGCTGTACCTAACCTGCCATGCTGTGCATGCGGTGCATGCTGTGCTGTGCCATGCTGCACCGTGTGCTTGCGGTGCACCCCACACGTGCATGTGTGTGGGGGTGTATGTGTGTGTGTGT
>Ga0307947_1002720_pt1 | contig 14209 bp, 11 predicted proteins | sample OrgLakmetagen232_FD_201840 | JGI IMG/M metagenome (GOLD analysis project Ga0307947, IMG submission 201840) | Saline water microbial communities from Organic Lake, Antarctica - #232 | ecosystem: Environmental > Aquatic > Non-marine Saline and Alkaline > Saline | place: Antarctica: Organic Lake...
CCCCCCTGGAAAAACTTTTATTTTACAGGAAAAACAGCAACCACCCTCTCAAAGGAGTAAGCCACTCTTGCTGTTGTTGCTGTTACTGCTGCTACTGCTGCTGCATGCGTGTGCTAGCTTTGCGTGCTGCTCGGGTGCTATAGCTATAGTGTGTTTGTGTGTGTGTGTGCGTGCGTGCGTGTGCGTGCGTGTGTGCAAGGGTGCTAGAGAGATAGAGGTTGTGTGTTTTGTGTGTGTGCGTGTGTTTGTGTGCGTGTGTGTGTGCGTGCGCATGTGGATGTGTGTCTGTGCGTGTGTGTGCCTGTGTAAGTGTGTGCGCATGTGCAAGTGTGTTTGTGTGTGTGTGTGTGTGTGTGCGTGTGTGTGAATGTGTGTGCGCATGTATGTGCACGTTGTGCGCCTGCAGCATGCTTGCATCCCTGTCAACTTCATAGATTGCATAACCACAGAATGCCAATGAAGTACCAACTGTACAATCCTGTGAGGGCAAACCAAGGTTTGCTGCAAGTTCTGCATGGCTGCCTCTTGTTCTTGCGCTCCTTTGCCTCTCGCTCAGCCCAGGCCGCTCTTGCCTGCTTAAGGCAAGCGGGGCCCAGGGGGGAAGGGGCAGGCGGAGCGGGGGGAGGCATCCTCTCCGCTTATTACTTCGGACAATAGTTATTTTTAACTACCGTCCCCCTACAAACCTAAACTGAGAAAAAATATATATTTTACCACCGTTTCGCCAGTAATCTGTCACCGCCCCCACCAAAAAACAATAATTAGGGGCGGTGATTTACTTTACGTACGGTATATAACTTATAAGCATAACAGAAACTACTTCACTGAGGACCTTCAGTGCACTGACCAGTAACTTACCAATAGCAGGTGTATATGCTATAATAAAACACGCAAGGCGTGTTAAGGTGACCTACTTCAAGCATATCGAGCACCTCAAGTACCTTGAGACATTGCGTTGCTTTCAGGTCCAATGAGCCTAATGAAGGCTCTGCTTGCAACTGCCACAATGTTAAGCGCCCATTGTGAAACCTGATTAGGCTATAGCCCATTGTGAAACCTGATAGGAGGGATTACTTTCATCATGGAGTATCATAAAAATTTTAAGTCATGCGGACTCCTGGGGCCAAGAAGAAGGGGAAGAGGAAGGGGTGGGGAAATTGTGGGTGGGGTCGGGGAGTGATACAATTTGTTTTTCCCTGCTCATTCTCGGGAAGTGTCTACAAATTTTACACCACAACTTCTTTATCGAAGCTCTGTTAAGTGGCAATTTCTTCGAGGAAATGGGGAAATCAGGGGGGGGGAGGGATGTATGGTTAAGCTCACGCACTGAGACTGAAGGCACATCCAGCAAGACCCTGGCATCTTGCATCCAACTTCTAGTAGAGTTTCTGCTTTTGTAGATGGACATTAGAAGCCAGGAACAATAGGACAGGACGTCGATTTTTGGACGTACTCAAAGTTGGCCAGAACCATGTAAATACAGTGTATATGCAGGAGGCTGCAGAAAGCATAACTTCTGGACATTAGAGGCCAGGAGCAACAGGACAGGACATCGGTTCTATGCTACAGTTTGCTGTAGGCTTCGTCATTACACCAAGCTGCCGTGGAGGGAGATCAAAACCAAAAATGGGCCGCAGGCCCTCATAAAAGCAAAACAACGCAAAGAAGCAAGCGGCAAGTCCGTAAGGCCAGCAAGACCCCTACAACTGTTCAGCCAGCACAGCTCTACAACGCCCGGCCAGCAAGGCCACAACCAAAAATGGGCTGCAGGCCCTCATAAAAGCAAAGCAACGCAAAGAAGCAAGTGGCAAGTCTGCAAGTCAGATCCAAGCGAGCTCAGATGCGAACACCCACAATTCAAAGCACAAAGCTGAGGGGGGGGGCGGGAAAAACAACCCGAGCAAAAGCAAGGCATAAAAAAGAATGCTAAAACGAGAGTACACAGCACTTTATGCAAAGTGCCTGCCAGATCTCAGCCTACGCTCACTACGCAAGAACTCCAGTTCTACAGCTGAAGCAGAGAACTGATGATTTTTTTAACATACTTAGGGTTGGCCAGAACCATATAAAAACAGTGTATATACGATATTTCTGGCAGGGAAATCACCAAATATACAGTCATATGCAGTTCTGGCCAACCCTAGACATACTTTGTAGACCTACTCAAGCACACTCACCAGTCAATTGGCAGATTGCCCAAGCATCCATGACTTGGAGGCATGCCTCTCGGTTGGCAAGAAACTCATCTCCATTAAGCAGCTTGAACCCATCAGGGATATCATCCTGGACGTATGTGTTTGTGTTGTATGTATGCGTGTGCATGTATGTGTGTACGTGCGTATGTTGTGTAAGTGTGTGCGTGTGTGTATGGTGGATGTGTGTATATGTGTGTATGGTGAATGTGTGTATATGTGTTTGTATGTGTGCGACGTGCATGTGTGTGATTGTGTGTGCGTGTGTGTATGTCGTGTGTGTGGAAGCATTTCTACAAGTGCCCCAATGTGAGACTTTCAACTTCACTTACCAGACCGTACTTGAATTTCCGGAAGTCTTTCAGCATGTTGCTTACTGGGGCTGGTGCATTAGGATCGCGCGCAGCAGGAGCACTTGCGTGGGGCTCAGCAGGAGCATCGCAATGCGGCTCAACAGGGGCTTTTGCGTGTGGTTCAGCATGACCGTCACCTTCAGTGAGCTGCTTGATTTCTGGAACACCTGCGTCAGCTGCACAAGAGTATGTGCGTGTCTTCTTATTGTGTGCGTTGGTGTGCGTATGTGCATACGTGCATCTAAGTTTGTGCCACACCAGTCGCATGTCTTTGATCACACATCTTTAGTAGTAGAGCAGGCATGCGCATCAACCCACCGGTTTGTCTGGGACTTGGACTTGTAGGTTGAGCTTGGCTGCTGCTAGAACTCTTATCCTCCCTGCAACTCTAGAGCCGACATGACACACGGAAGAACAAAGGTAGGTTTGCGAGGTTGTCTTCGCTATGGAACACGCTTATTTGCATGTTATGTTCGTGAGCGTATGAATGTGTATAACTATGGGTTGGGATGTGGTTAGTAGGGTGTGTGAATGTGTGTGTGAGTGCGTGTGAGTGCGTGTGTGTGTGTGTGCTTGCATGTTCTAATAGAATGGCAAAAGCAAGAAGTGAACAGGTGTGACAATCCTTGCGTAAGTGCCTAAGAGACAAACACTTCAGAGACGTCATGGCCTTCTCTGTAAGAAACAATGCACCTAAAATCCAAGCTAACACATGTGCACTCAGGAATCCAATACATCAAAACTAAGGAGGAGGGCGTATTGTACACCTACCTCTAAGGCCGTGGCTTGTCCTGTGCTAGCAGCAAGTTCCCGCGAGGTCCCAGGATTAGCCTCCGTGGGCTTCTCATTGGGCTCCCCTGGCATTGCATTAGCCGTAGAGGAAGAACCGCACCCCATCTTTCACCCACTGTCACACACGCAACATGCTTGAACAATTGACGTGCGGCAAGAGAAGAGACCTCCCAGTCAGAATGTGCAAGGTGCCATTACAATAGAAATATGCCCCTTGACAAAGACGTGTCTGCAGCAGGAGCACGCACCTAATTGACGCCTTTGGCCAGTTGGACAAAAGCACTCGAATTTTAATGGATTTTTTTGAAATTTAAATATCTAATATGTGGCTGATCTAAGGATGAGGGAACCCCACGGCCTTATATCTAAGGATAAAGGTCCCACATGGCATGTGCATTCTGCATGGTGCATTTAAACTTTCGTAATGGCTCCTACTGCCTTCAGCCCACACAACTGGCATGCTTACACGCACACGTGTACACACACACGCACACACACATACACACACACACACACACACACACACACACACACACGCACACACACACACACACATAACGTGCGCACACACACACTACGCACGCGCGCACACACACACACACACACACACCACACACACACACACACTAACGCATACACATCACATAAACACATACATACACACTGACACATACTATTACTGTTGGATAGAAAGAGCAGGATGCGGGAGCGAGTACTTCCTACTATTACGGCATTAACACAATATAAAGTTGAAACCGTGATTGTGCAGGAGCAATAAGTCAAAGCTTGCACGTTACATGATGCCTAAATGCTTGTTGAAGGGCAAGAGGCATAAGCAATTAATCAGTTGGCACCTAGTTGAAACAAATAAATAGACAGGAAGGCCAGGAGCTAATCGCAATAGGCCATACAAATTGGACATTCCCCACAAGGCCCATTTCATATACCTAGTCGATTTACCACTAGAGCCGATTACAAGCGGTAACTTGAAGCGGTCATAGCTGCCAGCTGGTTGCAGCCGTGGCGCCACTTAAGCGGTAACTTGAGGCGGTAACTTGAAGCGGTAACTTGAAACGGTAACTTGAAGCGGTAACTTGAAGCGGTCATAGCTGCCAGCTGGTTGCAGCCGTGGCGCCTGTAACGCTGCTCAAAGGGTTATCTGACAGATGCCATGCCTGTTTTTCACGTGTTACAAACAGCCACGCGGCAAGCCAGTGGCACTTGACGAAGGCAGGTCACACAACACGGCTCAGACCAAACTGGCGACCGTGCAGCTAGCAACTCAAACTGGTGATCATGCAGCTACCTACGTACAATGGTTACAATGGTTACATTGGGGGGTGGTGACCTTCAGCCAGATAATTTGGCTGATCGACTGCTGACTGGTCTCAACCAGCCACAAATAAATCCATAAGCTCAGAAAGAAAAAGAAAAAGTCTAGTGTTCTGCTGAAAAAGGAAATCATGAACAAGTTGGTTGTTGACCTGTTGCAGCAAAAAGGTTTGGGTTGCTGAAAAGTCCTCAAAAAAAGGTGACCTGCATACAAGCACAGCCCCAGCAGAGCAACTAGACCCAGATACCAGAAGCAAAGCATAATGATGCAGCAGCATTTCATTGAGGAAGGATAAAAGCAGTTTTAGGTTAGTCTGGATTACAAAGGCCTCCAGCCTGGCAGGGCTGCTCAACCTATAGGTCCCATCAAGTAAATCAATCAAAAGGATCGACAGCTGCACTAAAAAATTTGTAAACTTCTGAGTTATGTTGAAAAACAAAACCTTTGATGTCACCTGCAGAAATACAATCAAATAAATGGATGAACTGGTGCCGTAAATGTTCAGTACCGATACATGAAAAAATAACGTGTTTCTCATTTTGAATACAATCCCCGTTTTCACACAAATTGCAAACACGTGCACTTCTGTCCGGACTCCTGCCATATAAACCAGTTTCACACTTCAACCCATGCCCTCGAATCCTGAACCGAGCTACGTTCCTCATGATATTTTTGCTCAGAGCCATCTTCAAATACTCCGGCAAGACAAGAAATGGTGCACGTGCATCAGAAACCAGTCTCTCAGGCAAAGCAAACCAGTTGTGACAAGCCACAGAGCTAAACAAGAGCAAGGATCTTGACCATGTGCCTCTCTTTAAACTGCCTGATGCCTAAAACTCAAGTATATGCGCAAATTAGAAATATTCAGCTTCCTGCATTGTAATAAGTCACTTCTTTATACAGTGCCATTATGCAAATCACCAAAAGCATCCTTCATCTATCTAGTCCAACAATTAGAAGCACCAGAATTCCCAAAGGAAATTCTGCTTTCATAACACCGCTGTTTGAATAAACCATCCTGTTCCAAAATTTGATAGCTGACCTGAACCAGTAAAATTGCAAGGGGTTGAGCTAAAAGCAGTTTTAGCTCAACTCCTGTCAACGCTGTCCTTCGTTCACACATGTTTCTGCGCTGCCCCTTGCAGTTGACGTTGCACTTGCTTTGCTCAGGTTTCATCACTCTATAATTTGAAGAGTCACTCTGTAATTTGAAGAGTGTCACCTTCCGAGGCTGAATACCTAGAGAGCTATTTATACGAAATCTTGCATGCAATGGGCAACCATTGAAACATCACTGTATCAAACTGAAACCACTTCAATTTCGATAGATCTGGTGCTGACATTATAATTTACAATTTATAATGAGCCACCACTTGCAGAGCATGTGCTCAGTCTCAGCTAGTTCAGTCGCCCTGCATACAAACTGACAGGACTAAACGCACACGTCAGGGACCTGGACCGTACTATGGTGTTTTCCATTGAAAATGGCTATGTTGACTTGCATATCTCACCAATTGCATGGTCTTCTCACTTCACTCTTTTGCATATTGTTTGCTGTTGTAAGGATCCTAAGACATCAGAGGATCTTGATTTGGTGGGTGATCTGGTATGTACATAATTAACCAGCAAAAAGGGGGGGGTTAAGCCACAGCCAAGTAATTACATGTCCCCTCAATAGTTATTTTCCAACCTCAGCTACTTTGACACCTGCATATCAGTACTGAACTTATACAGCAGCAAACGGGGCGCACATACCTGGAAGGTTTGAAGGATGCGCCCAATTTCCTCGGCTCTAGATAAACCCTCTAGCAATACCAGCTTATTGCAGCCGTCTGCTGAAGCAACGAGTAAGGGAATTACCTACCGTTGGTGGAGGTGCTTTAGATCAAGGTATCTTTGTTTGTCATTTAAGGTGAAGAGTGCTCTAGCTGTATAATACATTTATTTCCTACTCTTTCCTACATAAAGTGATGATGAGATTTTCAATTTTGGCACTTTGTGTCTCCTTGGACTGAAGCACCTTGGCATATGTTTGCAACGCTCATTGCATGGCTTTGCAGGAGCTAATTCATTGCAAGCTTTTTTAGCAACGCTGCATTTATCGTGAAATGCATGAACACATACTTTCTGGTTAAAATGTTGAGATCTGCATAGGCAGACGATAGCATAGAGAGAGGCACTCAAGACAATACGCAGAAGCAACATGCTGATGGCACCCACAAATTCAGACAATACAGCTCTCAATCAAAAGATAATGACACTAAAACAGTTCCACAAACACTTTGTATGAAGCTGAATAAGAGGGGAGGGCAATACAGCAAGAGGGCAAATTGCTCTCACTCCTTTACTAGAGTCCACAGTCACGCCAGCTTTCTATCCTCGCTTGCGACACCCCCACACATTCTCCAAAAAGCTATCTCAACAAGACGTAAGACCCTTCCTACATCCGCAGCATCTCCCCTGCACATTCTCTGAAGTGCTCACTTTAAAAACAGCTCTCCCATGAGTGCAGCGGATAAAAACAGGCATCCCAGGATGTTAAAGCCTGCATGTAGAAAGCACTTTGAAGGCGGGCGACCTTGCTGTTTACTTTTTTTCTGTAAGCTTGGCTCCAGCTGCAGCTGCTGCTCCTGCTGTAGCTCCACGTTGCTGCACCTGCCAAACGCACGCTGCACTGCTGCACGCAGAAATGCGCGCCACTCGGCGGATTTTGGGGGCCAGCCCGCACTGCTGGAGGGTGCAAGCAAAGTTGCTATGGCCATTGAACATGCTGCCCCGGTTGCATACAAGCTGCTTGGCTGCAGCTGCAAAGCAGACAGGGTGACCAAGAAGAGCACGACGGGCCCCCCTCCAATCCTGCATCCAAAGAAATGGAAGTGAATGTTTCAACACACGGGTGAGGGAGTGGAGGTATGGGAAAGGCTGGTTGCCTTGACCTTGCAGCTCAGGATAAGAGGCATAATATAGCCCTTGCCTTAATGCACATGTGGAGATGATGCTAATTTGGTGCATGCATGTAATAAAGATTAAAGGTGATGTTTGTACGAAATTACATGGAATTCTTGGCCAACGTACATATGTTTGTGGGGACAAAATTAGCAGGAAACTGCAGGGTACTCTGCAGCCTGCTGCAGAAGTACTCACGTTCTTGGAGGCGAGTGCAACCAAATGTCAGTTGGAACTGTCTTGCCACAGCTTGCGCTGTAGGAACCATCCTTTTTACACCTGGTCTTTAGTTAGGGCTTAGGTTTAATTTTCTCCTCTTTGGCTCACAACCTTTGCTCTTGCTGTTTTCGTTGGCAGGTATGGGTGTCAACGGCCCAGATGCTAACTTTCTTGTTTCTCTTCTAGGAGGGCTCTTTTAGCCAGTTCAATGCCTCAGTCTTTCAGGCAGCTTTCTCTGCTCAAATATTTGGGCAGTATTTCTGGATGGTAGGCCTTGCCTAAATTCCATTCCTACATTCGGTGGAGCCGAGTTGGAATAGAACAAACACAGCATTGTAATGGTTATACTTATGTAGGTTTATGTAACTTTGCATTATGTCATATGTCATGTCATTTATGCACCTACGATACCTGTATGCACCTATGATATAACTGTGGTATGCCGCGACCTGTGTGATCCTGTGCTGTTTATTGGAGAGATGGTGGGCGGTATTTCTTATAGGACACCTATCGTGCTATTTCAAGCAGAGGGTCAGTGATAAAGGAGCATGTGCAGACACGTGCGCAAGGTGCGCTTACTTTCATCAAAGTAGGATGGAGACATGGTGCAATTTTCTGACATTTTATAATGTTAGTCCCAAAGATGCGGTTGGCACAAGAAGGCGCCAAAGGATTACAATTCGAATTCCTTTGATACCATTTACAGATATAAATACCTGAAACGCTGCGTACCTGAGCTTTGATGCTTCTTGAACACCTACGAGCTGCTCGACCTTTCGGCGCAAGATCTGGGGTATGCACATCAAACCTGTGTAGGAAAAGCAATACAAGAGCTTGATTACTTAGCTTGCAGTGTGTAGCAAAGAACTTGGACGGTTGGCTTGCTGTTGCTAGTGCACTTGCACTGAGCTGTGAATGGCGCAGGTGTATAACTGAAGCAGGGATAGAGCACCAGGACAGCTCTAGCTCTGGAAAATGTGTTTCTGACAGACTGCCAGCAAATCTGATGCAGATCTTCTCAGCATCAAACACTATACATGGGATATTTCATCGGCCAATGCGATTTGCAAGCCATCAGTATTAGATAGGTTCATACACATCACTGCTCCGAGTAAGAAGCAACGTCTTATTTTGTAGGCAAGTAGGATGAAAAGCTTAAGCTAGGTTGTCCTTAAGCACCTCCGAGGGATTATTACCTGCAGCAAGGAGCGTCACGGCAGAGGTGGACACTGCTGTGCAGGCAGCTGCAGCTAAGATGTGTAGCGCTCGCACCTGCGTGGAAAACAGACGTTTACGTTGTTCTTTACTTATGCATTCATAAATTACGCAAATATTTCCACACAATACAGAGCACTGTCTCTCTCTCTCTCTCTTTCTCTCTCTCTCTCTCTCTCTCTCTCTCTTTTCACAACACAAGCTGCAACAGACGAAGAAAAGAAAAGAAGCAATGCAGATAACGACACCGGCATGGGACATCGATGAGTGGCTTTTTGATCAATGTAAGAGGATTAAAATCTTGGCATTGCCTTAATTTAGTGCAGGCTTCCTGCCATAGCAATAAAAATAATTATCAGTCACTAAGGCGCTCCATGCTTGATCTTTTGAAGGAGTACACTGCAGTTTGCCTCTGGCCTGGTCAGGTTAATACAATTAGCTGTGTGTTGTAGGGCCTGTGCGCTTGCAAGGCAAAAAGGATATCATCTCCTGCAAAAGCCTTCTCAGACATGCAACATGTAGCTCCAGTTCCAGCAGTAAAAACAGCACTATCAGGAAGACAAGAACATTGGTCGCTTCGTTGCGCTTTGTTGTCAACATGAAAGCGGACGAGCCCAGAGCAGTCAAGCATGCCTGCAGAAAATAGCATATGGTAAAGCGATTACAGAGAGCTATCACAGTGTTTGATCTGTTTTTAAAGTGTGTGAGTTATCGAAGAAGGAAATGGTAAGCAATCATGCTGTGCACGTGTGGAAATGTAAATTTAAACGGACTTATTTGCAGCTGCTGAAGAAGATCTGCTTGTGCAGCATGCATGTGAAAGGAACACGCTTGGGTTAAAGTTATGGGGATCAGACACAACCTGGCACGCCCAGCTCAGCAACGGCGTCTGCATGTGCACAGCCATGCCACACTGGTCAACTGCTACAGAAGCCTGTGGCAGTACTGCAGGATTAAAGAGAAACCGAGAGACTTATTTTGATGCACGTGTGACTGCCTTGTTTTTCTCTCTGCATATTATTGGATTCCATGCTCCTACGCATAATGCCATCATTTTGAGACGATTCGAAACTTTTTGAAATTCACGGATCGAGATCAAAAAAGTGATGAGTGCGCAATTGTATAAAATTGCCTCAATCAATTGCACCTGCCTCATAAAAATTGAATTGCCCGTCGTTTGCCCATGGTCTTGATACATTGTCGACCATTTATTTAATGCGAATATTGTACGCCACAAAAAATTGTTTATTGGACGATGGGAGTATCACACAAACTCGGAAGGAAGCAAGCTCAAAACGTATTGGCCGTCTTTATCCTCATCAGGTAGCGTGTTTTCTGTACAAAAATGTGCAAATACAATTTATGCTTCGCTAACTAGCTTGCAGGCAGTGAGAATCCATTCTTATCTTGGAGTTGCGAGCGTCATCCTCTACAGGAAAAAGGCAAGGGTTAGGAGAATGTTATTTCGTTTTCTGCACCCCCCCACAAATGCAGATCCACAAAACATGCCACCTGGAAACAAAGGAAAGACTTTTCAGTGGGGATTGAGGGGCTGGGAGTCAGGGGCCTGCATTCCACCAGGAGTTTTCCTCGGATGTTTTTGGGGGTTGTGCCGATGTGCATGATATGCCGATGTGTATGATTTTTGTTGCGGATCTGATTGCATGTAGGCTTGATTTTTTCAAGAGTTCTGTGTAGACCAGTAACCCCAAGGCTGTGGAGAGAGGGGCTCTTGTATGTCCATGAATGGTGCCTGTTGCTCCTAGTAGGAGTAGGAACTTAGTCTTGACGTAAGAGAATCCAAGTTATTTTCACGATGTTTTCTTGGTCAATGTAGAGTTTCCCCCTTCCTTAACTCTTCCGTTGCATCCATCATCTGCCCTCAGGCCTGGCTATACAACCAATTAGTTAATGAGCTGAATATGTGTGTTGATTCTGATAATGCTTCGATCTGACATTGACAGCAAATATTTTGCTCAGCCAAATGGTTGGGTACATCATCCAGCCACGGGAAGACGAGGAGCAACAACCAACCTGATCTGTGTGTATCTGCCAGTTATGTATGCAGCTGGCAAAACACGCTTCAGTCTGACGACCCATTGAATTGATCCTGTACTGCTTTATTTGGGCATCTATTCAATTTATAATCTGACGAGATATATGTAACACTAAAAGGTATCTTGATGGCATGTTTAACCGTATGTATCACGCTGGCGGGGGCATTTGATGACTCCGCCACAGGGACAAGCGTAATTCTGTCAGCATGGCATTCTTCATATCAAGGTGCAATATCAAGCTAAAAGCGTTCACCCTGCAACTACTTTTTCGAGACACACTTGGAGTATGCCTCTGTGTTGGCATTGTGGCTGATGTTTGAAGGCAACCTTCCTGAGCGACTGGCCACTTTACGACAACGCAAGCGCAAAAAGGCACATAACAAGATGCAAACAGTGGGATCACGGAGTGCTCTCCAAACAGGAGGTCAGGCTGCTGCATAGTATTTGTGTATTGGTTGAACCAGCTACTACTCAGCCTGATCCTCAATCGCAGATGCATTCTAATGAGGCATCTCCTGACACATAGTGGCTCTAATTGGTATCGTTACACCAGAGTAGGCAAATCTTGTGATGATGATGCTGCAACGCAGCTCTCTGCTCCTGCCACCCCAGACAGCTCTAAGAAGAAGTGTAAGACTCTGCTGGGTTCTTAATCTTATTGATGCTAGTAGGATCTTCGTGCCTGATGCTAGCATTATGGTGATCGTTGTCATGCGGTGTCCAGCGGCGCTTAAAGGTGTCACGACGAATCATGGCGCCAGCTTGAGCATGGATTTCAGGCAGGTAAAAATTACTCCCCCCCTGTCTCATTTCCGTCTCGACGTGAGAAGGAGGCGATGGCTCGAGCATCGCACAGGGATGAGTCTTGGATCTTGGAGAAAGAGCTAGTCTGTTACAAGGGGACCATCTAAGCTGGCAAAACAACTAAATAACCGTGATGCCGTTGCTCACAAAAAAAACTTTGAGGCAGTGAAAAACCTCTCCCTACATAAATTAAGGAAAAGGAGCCACTTTGGCATCGGGTACCGTACAACTCTTCCACCAATAGGAAAGAAAAAAGATCAACGGGGATCAGGAGGGTTGCAGGCTTGACCTGAAACCATCTCCTGATGAGAGTTGGAACTTTGTAAACACAATTGAATTTTGTAAACACAATGTTCATCAGTAAGCTGGAGCATGTGTTAGTTGATGCGCAGGCAAGTATTGGCTAAGTCCTCAATTTGTATTCTCCAGGTGAATTGCTGTGCGTGTGGCCGGGAATCCATTGGGTGGTGCAGATCAAAACCTTTTCCACAGCTGATCAATCAATTGTGGAAAAAGTATGCAGGCAGTGACAAACCCTAGAAATGTATGATATGCGGTATGGAAAAATTAAGAAAAATGTAGCCCGACATTGCAGCACGACATTGCAGCACGAGTTCAGGCAAGACTGCCGATCAAGCCTGGGCCAGCTGCTCTGCACCCCTGCGGACAACGTGTTTACAATGGGAATGGCCACAACTTCAGAATGCTCGCTCAGCTTCTCTGCTGTTCTCCAATTAATTGTATGTCCTGGAGCAGACCTGAATTTAACATGGACATCATTACTGATGACGTCCTGGGCAACCACACACGCAGTGCCCTCCCACACAATGCAAGAGAACAGGGATGCACGCACTGGTGCCTGCCAATGAAAGAGGTGGTACAGACTCTATATCAAACTGAGAAGAAGCTTCTTCGCACTTGAGGTGCCTTCTTCACACAGAACAATTGATTCGCTTGATAATACTAATGAAGGGCTGGCTCACTGCATAGAGGACGTGGTGTGTGCTTAGATGAGAGAGGTCCATTCATGTCGACGCTCTGTCTGAGCGCAATACCTTAACAAAAACAGCAGTGCTTTCCCTGTGAGAAAGTTAAGAACTAACATCATTACATATGGCTGCAAGTTGCGCGTTAGTTCCAAGGCAGATATAAAGAGTCAAAAACAAGTTTCAATTGAGTCCTTGGTTTTGATTGTAATTTGCCTCGTGAGGTGCTGAAGACAAACAATGGGAAGTGCCTGCTAGTTGCTTTATATCTGATGTCAATTTTGCTCTTTATACACGATTATACAGTCTTAGCCAGGCAAGTGCTGGTTCAGAGTTTATCTAGCAGCAGGGCCTGCAGCAAAAGAGTGACAAACCAGACCATGTTTGATGTTGCAGACCCTCTCGCTTGTCGAAAATGTCAGGGCTGTAGATTGCCACATGAATCAACCAGACACGTGGTTGATCTTGGCCATTGATTTAATTTGCGGTGGGTACCTTTTTCTGGTTGAATCAACCGCGATGTTGATTGTAAAAATACAAACTCTCAGCTGTACAACTGCTAGTCACATAATCGTCTGATGCTTGTCCCTGACACTCTTTGCTTCACTGACCGGATTCTAAATGGGGCCTAATGCCCACTGCACATCTTCAAACTCTACATCTGCATTTTTGCCGTCGACCTGAACACATGAGATCTTGTCTCATCCACCATACTCCTGGACCTCGCTCTCCAATGCAACCATCTTTTCTCTGATCTGCAGAAAGCGTTCAATTTCATGCTGGTGCTGCTGGTATGGATCCAGCAAGTGACTAAGCACCTGCGATGACAAAGAAAGTAGGGGCATGCCCTAAGTAGCAGTTGTAGATTAGCGGACAACGGAAACGGCAAGATGCATAGAAAAGCACGCACAACTACAATTATTGCTACGCAAGATAAGTCTTCCAACAGACTTACGTAGTAGGCCGCTAAGGCCACCTGCTAAGCCAAAAAATACCTGCGTGATTGGTGGGTTGACCTGTACCCCCCAAGCATTAGCTACAGCGTGCAAGAAGGCGGGTGTGTCAAGCACCTTGTTCAAGCATTGGTAGTGCTTGACATTGCTGTCAGGACCAAGCAAGTTGTTACACCACATCTTCAGGGGTGCTTGCGTTGGTTGGGGCCCCTTTGAACGTGGTGAGCCACATGGGAAGCCTCGAGATATGCTTGCCACTGCACAAATAAGAGTAGTGTGGAACATAATTTTATTATTGTCACAGCAAGAGCACGTGCAATGGATGGATGGATAAACATAACAGAGAGAGAGAGAGAGAG
>Ga0307947_1002724_pt1 | contig 14197 bp, 19 predicted proteins | sample OrgLakmetagen232_FD_201840 | JGI IMG/M metagenome (GOLD analysis project Ga0307947, IMG submission 201840) | Saline water microbial communities from Organic Lake, Antarctica - #232 | ecosystem: Environmental > Aquatic > Non-marine Saline and Alkaline > Saline | place: Antarctica: Organic Lake...
AGACGGAGAGAGAGAGAGAGAGAGAGAGAGAGAGAGAGAGAGAGAGAGAGAGAGAGAGAGAGAGGGAGGGGCAGAGAGGGGGAGAGGGAGAGAGAGGGAGGGGGAGAGAGGGGGAGAGAGGGGGAGGGAGAGAAGAGAGGGGGGGGGGGAGGTGTGCATGTGCGTGTGAAGAAAGAGGAGCACCTGCCCCAGGAATAGAGTCACACGAAACCAGCCCTCGTACCTTGACTATCTTGACTGGCTGTGCATGAAGCCAAGAGAGGAGCGGCGAGTCGCTCGCTGTTCCTGCGCAGGTGCGGAGGCAGGCGAACAGAAGAAATTGAGAGAGCGGGGGAATGAAGGATAGACTCGAGACGGCCCCTGCTCTATTCTATGCTCTGTTCCTTGCTCTGTCATGACCTCAAAGCAGGCTGGTGAGATTGCAGCCAGGGCCGAATACCCGCAAGGCGCGTATGTTGTGTGGTAGGTATTAAAGGGGTGTGAACTCAGTCGAGTCTGCTTGAGGCAGGGCGCTTGCTGGATAGATTAGGCAGCCAGGGTGAACAGGCAAGCCCACTGTGGAGGAATGCAGACTCTCGAGGGGCTAGCATCCTCACCTCACTTGTGTCGTCCCCTCCCATCTAACGAACCAAGCTCCAAGTAGCTCAGGTGCAGCCTTTGTTTACCGACAAGGAAACCCCCTAAACGGATGCAAAAAGGAGGGTGAAAAAGTTCAACGGTTCCAACCGACTTTCTTGTGTGCAACATGTTGCGGGGATGGTCTATTATGTTAAACCGCCTGTAAAATGTGCGCACACCCGCTCATTTCAACTCTGTAGACTGCTGCTGTACACATTATAAAGGCTATAAACTTTGTAAAGAAGTCCAGGTTAGATGTTGCTGCACAACTCTCTTTTGTTCTATGTTACCTCCTTGAAAAGATCAGCCTGAGGGGAATTTCCCTCCTACAATATCTGATGAGAACATCAAACCATACAAACACAAATTCATCCAAACACGGCTCAGTCATCACCTAGCTACTAAGGTTTTGGTGCCTATCCAATTAATTACCGCCATGACGCCTTGCAAGCACACAAGCACCCCCTCCCCCCTCCCCTAATAACTAAAAAATGCCAATAATGTAGCAAACCCAAGAATATTACCAGATCCTTGTTGAAGTTGGCACTGCCAATGGAGCCGCTAGCAACGCTTACCTAACAGCATTTGGATCCTATGTCCCTTCTAAAACCAAGTGTATCGTTATGAATTAAAGAACCCTGTACAACCAAAAGCATGCGGTATGGTTAAAGAGCTCATTTAGCCGAACTTGCCCCAACTTGCCCCCTCTGCCCTCAACTAGACAGTGCCTTGCACATCCTTTTCGGATGCCAACACACCCAATAAGATGTTTGATCACTGAGAGACACAACTTAGCATGCAGCATGATCTTCAAAGCCATCAGCAAAACAGGCTCCCTGTGCATTCTGTCAACTACGCTGCTAGACGATATTTAAATTAATGTAAACGCTATTTCTTTATATATCTACTGAGATTCGTATCAGGATATTTACCCTCGGGCAGACGCTCAAAGGCCTGGCGGCAAGGAGAAGGACGGACGAGACAAGCAAGAAATCCGCGTGTGTGAGTTCAGCACTAGATCCTCCCCTTTTCCGTGCCCGCAATCCAAATCAGCTTGCAGCGGTCCCCCCTCCTCCACTCTATGCCCTGAGTCCCTCCACTCTATGCCCTGAAGCTGTACTACTACACAGATAGGCAGAGCTCTGGCTGGGGTGCAGGAGGAAAATGATGTCTCATGAGAACACGTCCATTTTGGACGGGATTAATGCACTAGACCTGACTCCCGTGGATGCTTCAGAATCCCTCAAGAAGTTGGCTGTGCTGGGATTGCCCTGGGAAACAAAGTAAGCTGGCCTTCTTGTTCAGCAGCCAACAGTCAATTGGGTCCTGCACGGATTCCTGCTCGGATTCCTGCATGTGTATGTGTGTGTGAATATTTGTGCTTACGTGTCTCTATGTAGGCGTGTGTTTGTTTTCACGTATGTGTGTGTATGTGTGTGTGTATGTGCATGACTGTTTTACATGCATGACTGTATATGTGTGTGTGTGTGTATGTGCATGGGAGCTCTCTCATGCGTTATCTAATCACATACCTATGTGCCTCTGCACATCTCTCTCCCTTTACGTCTTGCAGTGAAGACACGCTGCGCTTGCACTTTGAGCAGTTTGGCTCCTTGGAAAACGCAGAAGTCATGAAGGACCGATACACCGGCAAATCCAGGTTAGTTTGTCATGCGCTGGACTGCTGAGACTGGAGGGCAGGTCACAACACATGTGGGCCTGGGGAGACCTAATTGCCTAGCTTAGGGCTTAGGTATTGCTTGCCCTCCTTGCCCATTTGCACAGCTGCAATGCTTAAATAGTGGGCCTGATCCTCAGCAGCACGCAGTGCACAGAACCTGGATTCACACCGCCCACTGCCCACTCACACATCTGCAGGGGCTTTGGGTTCGTCACCTACGCTGACCTCGGATCTGCACAGAATGCTCTAGCAGCAGAGCACACCATTGAAGGCAGGCGCTGCGAGGCCAAAGTTGCCCTGCCCAAGGTTTGTACTTAAATACACACACGCACGCACTTAGGCCCGCGCACAGACATTGAACACTCGAAGCATGCGAACGCGCACAATCACACACAGGAACACCACACATGCACGCACACAAGTGCTCCCACCAATGCATGATTACGCACTAATGCGCACACAAAGTAACACACAAAAATACACGATACACGACTACCTGCTGCACACTCTGCCTGCTTCCACTTGGCTTCTGTTGCAAACAGGGGGAGCCATCCGCACGCACCACGCGCATCTTTGTGGCCCGCATACCCCCCTCCGTGTCAGAGGCTCAGTTTAAGGGCTACTTTGAAGGGTTTGGCAAGTTGCAGGATGCCTACATGCCTCGGGACCATGCTAAGCAGGTGAAAAAGTGGAATTATACTTTCTTTCTGTACCTGGAGTCTGTCTGACTTTAATATCTACACGCCATGGAAACCCACCCCAACCCGTCAGTAAGCTGTCACGCACACACGAGGCGCCCTGTGTGCCTCAAATCCTGTGTCAACTTCACAATGCCATACTGATGTGCTGATGTCTCCTAGTGGAGCCCCTCGCTCACCTAAAACAAACACTGCAGTAGGCAGTTGCATTTCGTGAACGCAGCGTACACACACACACACACACACATACACATGGCACACATGCACCTGTACATCCTCGCAGGGGTACCGAGGCATCGGCTTCGTGACCTTTGCCTCCGCCGATTCGGTAGAGAAGGTTATGGCGGTGAAGCACTGGATGAACGGCCACGAGATTGCCATAGACAGGGCCACCCCCAAGGTGCGATCAGAGAGCTGGTGTGCAGCTGCACCTTTTTCTTGTTTGCCACCTACCGTGCGTACGTTTGATGCATGTTAGCGGGCCTTACATGATGAAGGTCCTTACTTTGCGACGGCTCTGAAAATTTGAAGGGTGGGGGCGGTGCTTAGCCTACCCCATCGTCCGTGCATGCTGCTCAACTAACAGCACGTGACCTCACTCTTCCGAGCTAACATGAGTACAACCAAACAATCGGTTTTACTCCTATTAGCTCTTTAGTGTCAGATGTCGACAGCTGAAGAGACCGTTTGCGTCTCTAGGTAGCGACAAACACGGATGCTGCCCTCCGTCAATTCATCACGTGCCCTTTTCGTCACCTATATCCCAGGAGGAGCCCTCTGTGCTGAAGAGCATGTTTGCACGTCTGCCCCTCACCACAGGACAGCGCCGCTCCTTTGATAACGGTGTGTGTGTGCGTGCGTGCGTGTTTTTGTGTGTGTGTGTATGCGTGTGTGCATGTGTGCGTGTGCGTGGGCGTGTGTGTGTGCGTGCGTGTGTGTGCGTGGGCGTGTGCGTGTGTATGTGTGTATGTGTGTGTGTGTGTGTAATGGGGGGAACGTGTCAGGAGTGATTGAAAGAGAGGGTGGATGCGTGTGTATTTTATTGGGTGGGCGGGTGTGGCTGTGGATGCAATTTGCGTGTACACGTTTCTATTTTTTGCGTGGTACACCTCAAAATAGAACACAAAACACCTTGGTCAAAAAAGCTGAAGTGCACACTGCAGTGCAGCTTCTGTTGTGCTGGAAGAGAAAATCTTTGAGCACAACAAAAGCTGACCTGTAGTATGGCACTCAGGCCTTTTCGACCAAGGTCAATAGGGCTGCCCTCCAACATAACATCTCACGCCCCATCACGCCCCACATAAACATCATGGCATCTCACACCCCATATACATATCATGTCATCTCACGCCCCATATAAGCATCATGACATGTCACGCCTCACATAAACATTGTGGCATCTCACGCTCCGCGCGCAAATCCAGGGAATAAATTCCCCGCCGTGAGCATCCCAAGGCAGAGTGCTTGTCTCACTGCTATAGGCTGTGTAACTGAACCCACCTTCACGGTTGTGTTTATTTGTCTGAGCTGCCTCCCCACAGGTGCTGACATCAACAGCCCTTGCTTGACCAACATAAACACCATGACCCTCTCACAACAGAGCAGCCCTACAAAGCCAGTATCCGCTGATCACGTCGTCCATGCTGTCTGCCTGAATGTGCCCTCTCACAGGTGCTGGCATCATCGGCCCCGGCCTGACCAGCATCATGACCAGCTCTGGCGGAGCAGGGCTGTCCAACCTCAGGCCCCGAGACGCACCACCAGGAGGGCACTTGGGAGGGGGAGGCATGGAGAGCCACGCGTACCAGCAGTTGCGCTCGCTGTCGGAGGACAGACAGGTGTGTGTGCATGTGTTTGTGTGTATGTGCGTTTGGCTGAGTGTGTATGTGTGTGTGTGCGTGTGTGTGTGTGTGTGCGTGTGTGTGTGTGTGTGTGCGTGTGTGTGTGTGTGTGTGTGTGTGTGTGTGAAAGAGACGGAGTATGAGGCAAGTGGCTAGTGGAAGTTTATGGAGGCCTGCAAACACACGCAAGAAATGCTGCCTAAATTTTGCTCAACTCATCACACACGCGCAAGGAATGCTGCCCAAATTTTGTCTTACCTCATCACAGCTAGCTGCTGTGTGCCTTTGTGGCCTTCCTTGATTTCTCAATCATTTAACTACACTGTAACGCCTTTTCTCGTTCACGGACTCACTGTCCGCTGGCACTGCTGTGTGGGGTGAACTGCTTGCAGAGCCCTGGCATGCATGGATCCAATGTCGACATGGTCAAAACCGAGCACGCGTTCCCTAATGGAGCAGGTGTGTGTGGAAAGGGGCTTGTGCGAGTATGTGTATGTGTATATGCGTATATGCGTATATGAATGCGTATATGAAAGCGTATATGCGTATGCGTGTATGCGTATGCATATATGCGTATATGTATGTGTATGTGCGTGTGTGTTTGTGTTTACAAGTGTGTGCATATGTAGTGGGTAGCACCCTAGCGTATATTTCCCTTGTGCTATATTGCTGCTGTTTGTGGCACGAGCTGCGCTGGCCTGCATGTGTGTTGAGGAGGCAGCCTTTTTTTGTGCAGGGCCCCTTTGTTGCAGCAAACAAGCTGTGCGACTTTCAAATGTGCACTGTTCTTATATTGCAATCCCCCACACATAGACACGTATACACCTACCTACCCACCTACCTACCTACACACTCACCCACCCACTCACTCACGCACATATGTGGGCACACACGAACACAAATAAACACACACGGAACTACCCCGTTTCCTTTACTTTGACCCCCCACACACAAAGAGACGTACACACCCACACCCACACCCATACATACACACACAGATTCACGTATGCACACACACACACACACACGCATACACACTCAACACATACACAGGCCAGATGCTGCGCCCTGGCCAGGGAGGCCTGGGCTTAGGCATGGGCCTGGGCATGGCCCACCCCTCCTCTCAGCGTGTATCCCTCGACCACTCACAGCGTGTGTCACTGGAGCAGCAGCAGCAGCAGCAGCAGCAGTCTCCCCACCACTCCGTGGGCAGCTCCGCTGCGGCATCTCCCATAGCTGCGCTGCAAAGCCTGGTACGTACTCCCTTGTTTGGTTTAGCAGGAAGGCAAGATGCCCATTCGCAGCTGGAAAGCAACACGTTGGAAGCGAGCGCTCAGTTGTGCGCGTGATTGGAGCTGGTCAGGAACTCTGCTGCCAGCCCCCCATGTTGCTTGCCTGGTACATGCGTGTTTCCTTCATTCAAAGCAAGGTGCTCACTTGTGCATGCGATCATTCATTTTGTAGAAAACATGGCTAAAATTGGCTGGAATTCTAATGAAAAGTCGAAGCCAGTTAGGAACTCTGCTGCCGTATCCCCCATGTTGCCCTGCAAAGCCTGTTGCATGAGTAGGGTTGGCCACAACCGTATATACACGCCGTATATACAGTATTCACCGCAGGGATTATCCGCAACATACGGCGTATATATGCAGTTCTGGCCAACCCTATACATGAGCATTTCCTTGCTTGAGAGCAAAGTTGTGTAACAACTTGGAGTGCGTGGCTTTTGTTGTTTCAGCAGAAGCGTGCAACAACTAGGGTTGATCAGACCCTGTATGCACACGCCTCGCACGAGTGTTATAAAAGTTATAAATGCCTAGAAGGGCTGTGTCTGCCAAGAAGCATCGTGTCTTTGCACCGTGTATATGCCCAGACCTAGCTCAACGTGCAACAAAGCAAAAGGCCGTAAAACTTGTGCACCGACCAAAGTGTATGTGTCTCAAAATGTAATCCTTGGGGGTTTCTCAAAGTTCAAACAAAAGGCAAATCCACGCAGGCCATCCATCTGTGTGCGAACAAGTAGAGTGCGTGCACGCCTAGCTTGACACTAATGTGCGCTGACATTTATGCGCAAACAAGGGCCAGGGCATACTTGTGACGGCATTCAGAGTTGTGCATATTTCAACAACGCACATCATACATGCACCCATGCTGTAGCATTCCAACGCGACAGAGACCCAAAGGAATCCGCACATATGCAACGCCATCCAGTTAGTTATATGCAAACAAGCACTGCGTACCTAACCTAACGCAGCACCAATGCCTTTACACGTGCAAATAAACCAATGCACGTACGTGGTCCATGCCTTCGTAGGCCAAGCAGCAGCAGCAGCAGCAGCAGCAGCAGCAACCAGGGCGGCTGTCCGTTGATTCCCCACACCAGGTATGCATAGGGCACCAGGCGTGCTCAAAGTTCATACATAAACGTAACGGGAGTAACAACGTTTACAGCAGTGCCTGTGCACAGTATCACAGCTGAGCGCAGGAGCAGCGAGTGCACAGCATCACAACGGAGCGCAGGAGCAGCGAGTGCAGATGGGGCAGAGCAGCGTGGCAGCACCGGGGCAGGAACTGTCTGACTCACAGATGAATGTCAAAAACGCTTTTTTCTTATATTAAAAGTCCGGCCGTTGATCCTGCCTGTGGAATGGGTCCTGTATGATCCTGGTGGAATGGGTCCTCTGTATGATCCTGCCTGTGGAATGGGTAACATTGGAGGCTTCAACGTCCCTGCAAGCGTAGCAACCATTTCTATAGTGCCGTGCCTATAGTACCGTGCCACGAGCCATGCACATAGTAAGTATAAGTAGGGTTGGCCAGGACCGTATATGCGAATTCTGCATGCATATATGTACCCCGTATAAACCATATAATCCATGTAACATAACCGGAGGGGTGCTGTAAACAGAGGTAGTTGCTGTTTGTGGCTTTTACATGCGGCAGTTGAACCCTAGTGTTCTATGCACCTGCTCCCATTTTGAGCTACGTTGGCGATGTACAGTCAAAATTGGACAAATGGCACAGTCTAAATTGGACAATGATTCCTGATGCGTCTGAAACAATTGGTGCTGCTCAGCTCTCCTGCTCCATTCCTGTGAACATCTGCGCTGCAGCGCAAACTGCAAAGCAATCACAATTCTACAGAAGTCCTCTCCTTCATCCATTTCACTCATCACTCACTGCTTTCCCATTTCAATCCTATACAGAGCATGGCAGATTCACATTGAGTCCGCTGAGCCACACGTTTTGCCCTTGCTTCAATTTTATGCTGAGCGCGTGAAATTTTAGTTTTGTATCCTCCCGTCCTTTACGTACTGCTCCTGCTTAAATCCTACACAGAGTGCGTCAAGCATGTATGCAGTCCTCTACTATATTACCACTCATCACACATGCTCTTCCTTTAAAATACTGTGCAGTGCGAGTCGTGCACACACACACACGCACACACACAGCCACAAATACAAAGCCCTCTTGTTCACTCACCACTCACCACCTACTGCTTTCCCTTGAGATTCCTGCGCAGTGCGAGTCACGCGCGCGCATACACACAAACACACACACAGACACGAATACAAAGTCCTCTTGTTCACTCACCACTCATCGCATATTGCTCTCCTTTGGCTTTCCTGTGCAGAGTGGTCCACACGCCGCAGCCGCTGCAATGTCTTCCTTGTCCGTGTCTGGGGGAGGTGGGCCTCACAGTCAACACCCGCACCACATGGTGCCCTCTTCCCTCCCCCCGCTCCCCCCTCCCAAGTGAGTGGAGGGTAATGCTCATACATGTCTGTCTGTGCGCGTGTGTGTGTGTATGAGCGTGTGTGGGCGTGCCCAGCGTGCTGTCGTTTTTGTACACTTTTTCCTGCTGCTGCAGCTGCTGCCGTGAATGTGTGTGGGCACATCTTTGTGTGTGCTTGCGTGAGTGTGTGAGTGTGTGTGCTTGTGTGAGTGTGTGTGTGTGTGCAAGTGCATTTGCTTTTGCCAAAAGATCTTGCCACACAACGTGTCTGCCAACCTACCTAACTTCATGCGCCCACTCACAACGCTGCCTGCAGCCCACTTATGAAATAAGTTGTGTGCCATGCAGCTCTGTGGGCCTGCTAACCATTCACCCCACTGTGTGTCTGCCAGCCCACCCACGTTGCTCCCTAAATTCATCCTCGTGCTCTTTCTCACAATGCTGCCTGCTTTACACCTTTTTGCCACGCAGCCTGCATGGCTTGCCCCACGACGTGTCTGCCAGCTTGATGTCCTATGCGAAGGCCGGCGGCCTGGCAGGTGGTCTTCCCAGTGACATGGGGGCGGCAGTGCAGCAGGTGTGTGTGTTTGTGTATGTCCATTTGCTTGTGTACGTGTGTGTGTGAGTGAATTTTTGTGTGCGTGCATGTCTGTGTGTGCGTGCGTGTGTGTGTGCTTCCTCCCTGGGCCGTGATGCAGCTGCTTTTTGTAATTTGCCTATTTTAATTTAACAGTCATCGCCACTGATTCCAACATTCATTCGCCACTGATCCAACATTCATTTTTGCCAAGGCCCCACTCTATGTGATGCACACCTGGGACTAGCCAGACCCATGTTTAAACGGTGTACTTACACCACTCTTAGCAGGAAAATCTCTGTAATTACACAGTCATGTATGCTATAGTGTGCATGTGTATAACTTTGGCCAATCCTAACTGCAAACACACATGCACGCACAACACACACACACACACACACACCTCACTCACCCTGTGCCTTCTGTGATCGCCACCTCACAGCTGATGGCTGCTGCCGCCGCTCAGAGCAGCAGGCGCAGCTTGGACAGCGCTGCTACAGCTCTGAAGCTCCTGGAGAACCCTGCCATTGCTAATGCGCGGGCGGGTCCTCGCATTTTTGTGGGCAAGCTCACCAAGGTGTGTGAGGGGGGGGGAAGGGGGGGTGAATGTTGTGAGTGTGTGTGGGGGATATAAGTTAGGAATTTCCGTGGGCTGAGGATCTGCGAGCCAAGTGGCGTGTGTGTTTGCTGTGGGGTTTTACATGGACTGCAATTTGTAAGTGCACATACAGTGGTGATGTGCACTTTCTTGCTCTGGTTTTAAGAGGGAAAACACTGATTGTGCAGCTGCGCATTTTGAGGGGGCGAGCTGTCTTGGAAAGCCCTTGTGAATTTGTGATCTTGTGTCTTGACGAAAGTTGTGGTTGAAGGTCATCTGCGCCAACCATTGTCCATTGAACTACAATTTTTCTGGCGTGTCGACTTGCATGTGCAACTCATAGTCCTTAAATGTTTGCATGTCTAGTGCAAGACCTTTATGCAAGCAGTGTGCTGTTCGTAGCTGTGGTAGTGCTACCCCTCCTGGTCTTGGCCATTCTGCCTGAGCTGTTTTGCTGCTGGGTACTAGACATCACCCCTTCCCACCAGTGCAATAATATGTGAAGTCATTTAATTGAGATGTTGATTGGTGTGTAATTGAATGAAGACGTGTATGTGCCTGACACTGTGCCTTGTAAAGTCAATGATATATCGCATTATTTTCCTGCCTCATCAAGAAACGCACCAGTCACTCTAGCCTTGTCCCTTGTAATATCAATAAGTTGTTCGCTTGCTGCACTTGCGTCGTCAACACGCACACACACACACACACACACACACACACGCACGCGCACACACACATACACACACGCACGTGCACACACACATGTGTTACCAATACACCCTTTCCCGCCACCCATCCACACACATGCACACTCTCCTACACACATACACACACAGGAGACAAGCGAGGCTGACGTTCGTGAGTACTTCATGCGCTTTGGCTACGTGATGGACGTATACATGCCCAAATCCAAGGACAACAAGGCGGAGCACAGAGGCTTTGGTTTCGTGACGTACGAGACAGAGGCTGCCATCCAGCGTGTGGTAGGCCACGGTGCGCACCGCCTGAAGGGCTCCACCATTGCCATTGACATCGCCATGCCCAAGGTGTGTATCAAGCGCTATGTGTGTATGCGTGTTTGCGCGCGTGTTTGCGCGCGTGTGTGTAAGTGTGTGTAAGTGTGTGGGTTTGTGTGAGAGTGTGTGGGTGTGGGTGTGGGTGTGGGTGTGGGTGTGGGTGTGGGTGTGGGTGTGGGTGGGTGGATGGATGGGTGGGTGAGTGTAATGGATTGAGGGGGTTGTATGTTGTATCAGTGTAATGTATGTCAGCATGCTTGCATCTTAGAGTTGTGGGCCGAACGCCTGGAAAGTCATAACATTGCCATCATTCCTGTACTCGTAGTGTGCTATTCTATGGGATGGATGGTTGGTTGTGTGTTGTATCTGTGTTGTGTTTGGGTGTGTGCTTGCATTCATGAGTGGTGTTCTCAACGCGCTTTGCATGAAAGCTCCACCATCCCCATCGCCATTGTCTGGGCGTGCATGAATGTGTGCATGCGTGTTTGTGTTGTAAGTGTGCACGTATTAAAATGCTTCACCACATGTTGCCGAGTTTGAGGAGTGCATCTGCACACATGTGTGTGCAGCACAGCAGGAACGAGGCAGAAGTGGTCATCCTTGCTGGCTTTGCACCCATACTTATTGACGGGCTTTGCTCTGTGCGTGTACGCAGGTGGAGGAGGATGCCCTGGTGGCCCACACCCACAGTCTTTCCGTAATTGACATGCTTTTGCTCTGTGCGTGTACGCAGGTGGAGGAGGATGCCCTGGTGGCCCACACCCACAGTCTTTCCGTAATTGACATGCTTTTGCTCTGTGCATGTACGCAGGTGGAGGTGGATGCCCTGGTGGCCCACACCCACAGTCTTAATTGACATGCTTTACTCTGTGCATGTACGCAGGTGGAGGAGGATGCCCTGGCTCTGGAGAGTTCTGAAAACGGTGGCGTGGGTGTATCCCCCCACTTCCTGAACCCCGCCCTCGGCAGCTTTCTGGCACAGCGCATGTGATCTAGTGCAGGTGTTCAATGAGTGTGTGTGTGCACCTTTCATATTGACATATCCGTCGCAGCAGTGTGTCGTCCCTGTCGGCTTTCTGCTGTCCACCATCAGCTATTCAAGCCAGAATCACCATCAGCCGTTCAAGCCAGAAAGAGCGGTAGATGCCCATGGGCAGGTGCCCGTGAGTCAGGCTGTATGTGTACCGTCGCTGTCAAACATTACACACCTGTGTTGTTCACCATAGTGTGTGCTCCCCACCCGTGCTGTGCTTCCACACCACAAGCGGGCAGTGGATTGTTGGGGATTGCGTGCAGAGTAAAATTGTGTGTGTGTGTGAGTGTGAGTGACAGGGCATGCAAAGCCTTTGTCGGCCGTGTGTGCTGAAGCTTGCAGCGCTTCAAAGCTGATTTGTGACGCCACAGTGGATCGCTTGGAAGGCGGAGTGTTTCCCTATAATTGCTGAGTCACTGTCTTCTGATGAGGCTTTGAAGTGAGTGGAGTGGCTTGAAAGACAGCAATGACCGCGCTTACTGTTGGCGTAAGCCCTATGCCTTTACAAGTTATGTGTTGTGTGTGTATGTTTGAGGGGTTGGGGGTATGGCATGGACAATTTCCCCTGTGAATGGTGGATAACAACCTCCCAGTTGTCGTTCTGGTTCGGTGGGTCTATGCTCGCAATTTGATTTGCTTGCAAGAGGGTGCACGTCAATACACAAACCTGTGCGTGCGTCTGTTTGTTCATCTACGCACGGTGTCTATATGTCGGAGTGGTGCTTGCTGGAACATGCGCGTGTGTGCACTATTTGAAGGAGGGGTGTGTGTTTGTGTGGTCTGCTCATACGTGCATATATGTGTGTGTGTGTGAATGTGTGCGCATGTGTGTGCGCACGTGTGTATGTGCCTGTCTGTGCAGAAGAGGAAGGACACGGTGAGCAGAAGGTGCTGTGTTTTGGATGAGCAATTTTTAAGTCAGGAGGGGTTTGTTAAGGTTTTGGCCATGGCAAGGGCATCTCTAGGCTGGTGTCTTTTTGCCTAGCAATGTAATTGGAGGTATGTGCAAGAGAGGTAGGAGCGGATGGGAGCAGAGAAGCTGCTGGGAGTAAGCAGCTGAAAAAGCTGATTGGGTAGGCAAAAGCGGAAGTAGCCTTAACAGCATTGATCGTGTATGGATGCATGGAAGATCGATGAGCAAAGTGAGCCGCGCAAGTTGCGTCATTCTTCATGACGTGCTATATAACTGGTGCCTGTTCACGTTGATGCGCTGCTTTGAGGGTAGAAAAAGGACATGGAGTATCGTCAGCTAGTAGGGTATGAGTGTGTGTGAGCTTTAGCATGCTACATGTTTAAATCGTGAAATGACGGTGCTAAGTGATTGTGTACAGGCAAGGGACAAGCGTTTGGGTGCAAAGGTGTTGTGCTGCACGTGACTGTTTTGTGGGGTCTCATTTTTACGCAGAAAGGAAGGTGGGGAGAGAGAGTTCAGTTGCGTTGTCGGTGAAAAAGCATGTTCGCATGCATGTGCGTGTGTGCGTGCTTTCTACAGCTTATACATTATACACCATATCCACAATCAATTGAGGCAGGATAGTGCTAGCTGCTTGAACTCACGGAGCTGTGCTTGCCTGCTCGCTTGTTTTACAGACTTGTTGGGAGTATGTTTTATTTGGTGGATGAGAGTTAATTCAGGTTTCATTTCTTACTTCACTTCTTGTCCAAATATGGGCCAGTCTTTTTTGCAAGAGATATTTCAAAGGCACTGGAATTCTGTGGTGAAACAAATTCAGCCAAGAGTTTTGTCTGTATGAGCATAATTTGTCACGTCAATCGTTGTACCACATCATTGGCTGTCTTGGTTCCGAGAGGCTGTAAAGAGACAGGCAACTACTTAACATAGCCCTTAGCACAGAGGATACAGCTACCTCCATGTTCCTTCCCTCCTGGAATAAAAGGATGACAAATTCCTACGCATCACTCTGCCGCAAATTTCCACACGTGTGTGAATTCTTAGTTCAAACTAAAAGTTTTAGTTTAGTTTGGATTACAAACGCATTCAACCTGGAATGGTTGCTCAACCTATGAGAACGAGGTAAACCTCAAAACAAACCAAGTAAAAAAGGGCTGTGACGCAACTGGAAAATGCCAAACTTAAAGACACGAGAAGAAGTAGGCAAACACATATCAAAGTGTAGACGTTGGTTCACCAAAGTAGACGCAATAAGACCTTTCATAAGGGCAAGCCCCACGCACATTGCACACACACAAATAAGTTGGGCAAGTTGGAATTGCAGGGACAAATGAAGTTTGAACACAAGTTTGAGACTTTTTTTTTTTTTTTGGTGGGGGTTGTTACACGGTCCTCAGCAAGGGCCTGACAGAATGAAGGAAAAAACCTAAAAGACTGGGAAAAGGAAAAACTCCTGCCTAAACAGAAAAACCCTCCTTGAAAA
>Ga0307947_1002726_pt1:2500-14194 | contig 14194 bp, 14 predicted proteins | sample OrgLakmetagen232_FD_201840 | JGI IMG/M metagenome (GOLD analysis project Ga0307947, IMG submission 201840) | Saline water microbial communities from Organic Lake, Antarctica - #232 | ecosystem: Environmental > Aquatic > Non-marine Saline and Alkaline > Saline | place: Antarctica...
ACAGTTATATTAATTGTGTCACTACTTTACATTTATATTGAGTTGTGTCACTATGTGTCACTGTGTGTCACTGTGTGTCACTGTGTGTCACTGTGTTACCGTTATATTTAATTGTGTCACTACTTTACATTTATATTGAGTTGTGTCACTGTGTGTCACTGTGTGTCACTGTGTGTCACTGTGTGTCACTGTGTGTCACTGTCACTGTGTGTCACTTTGTGTCACCGTGTTACAGTTATATTTAGTTGTGTCACTACTTTACATTTATATTGCCCTTCCTGCACATGACAGAACGCTCACTTGCTTGCGCGCGCGCACGCTTTCTACACACGCACGCAAGAACGCGCACACACACACACTCACATACACGCACACATACACGCACACACACGCACACACACTCACACACACAAACACGCACACACATGCGTGCACACGCGCAGACATGGGCACCAAGTTCTGCCTGGCCTACAAGGATGATAAGAGGGGACTGGTTACGGACCACAAGTCCATCGCTCTCAGATATTTGAGGTGCGCTTGCATGGAATGTGGTATTACTGTGAGCAGCTGCTGTGAATTTAAACATGAAACTAATACGCACACACACATGCACACGCTCATGCACACACACACACACACATGCACACGCAAACATGCACACACACACACACGCACACATGCACACGCAAACATGCACACGCAGGCACACACAAATACACACACAGGCACACGCACACGCGCAGACATGGTCCAAGCTTTCTGTGTATAATATCCCTGAGAAAGTCAAGCCCATGTCTACACACACACACACACATACACACACACACACATACACACACATATGCACACACAGTCTCATGTTCTGGGTAGATCTAGCTGTGGCAGCCCCTTTGGACGGCATCATTGCTGGTGCTCTGGGGTATGAGATGCGCTCAGACGACCCGAACGCCCAATACATTGCTCTCGTGCGGTGGTTGAAAGTGGTGAGGCTGCGTGCGTGTGTTGTGCGTGTGCATGTGTTTGTTTGGAATGTGTGTATATGCATGTCTGTGTGCATGGGCACATGTGCTTGTCAAGTTGCACTTGTACAAGATGCTTCAAATAATGGGATTGTGCATGTTGTCGTGGCTTGTTGAGTTAGATGCTTAAAACATGTGAGACCTTGGATTCCTGTTATTCAATCTAGGTAGAAAGAAGTGGAAGGGCACACACAGGCTGTTACAAACATGCATGCACACGCGTGCACGCACACATATGCACACAGCCACACACAGCCACACCCACACACACACACACACGCCCACGCCCACGCACACACACATACACACATGCACACACACATACACACACACATGCACACACAGGGCCGCCTGTACCGCCTGTTCGACCTGTTTGCCCTTGTGGAGCACAAGATGCTGCTCAGCCAGATGTCGCTCATGCTTGTGCGCAACTTCACGTACGTCTTCTACATCGTGCACTGGATGGCCTGCCTGCTCTACTACGTGGCGCGTGTGGATGGCTTCACAGAGAACAGTTGGCTGGGCCGGGAGGATGCACAGGCACGCGTCGAAGGGCAGCACCTTTGGGTCAAGTGAGTGTGCGTCTGTGTGTGTTTGGTGGATTTTCATGCGCCTGTGTGTGTTGGTTCCGTGATGTGTGTGTGATTGTTTGTGTGTGTGTGTGTGTGTGTGTGTGTGTGAGTGTGATGCACAGGCACGCGTCGAAGGGCAGCACCTCTGGGTCAAGTGAGTGTGCGTCTGTGTGTGTTTGGTGGACTTGCATGCGTCTGTGTATGTTTGTTCTGTGATTGTGTGTGTGTGTGTGTTTGTGATGCACAGGCACGCGTCAAAGGGCAGCACCTCTGGGTCAAATGAGTGTGCTTCTTTGTGTGTTTGGTGGACTTGCACGCGTCTGTGTATGTTTGTTCTGTGATTGTGTGTGTGTGTGTGTGTGTGTGTTTCGTGGACATGTGTGTTTGAGCCATTTTCGCACTTGCACTTTTCTGTTTTTAATTCATACCTGTATGCTCCGACATGACAACATTCTCGTATTATACCACAAATGCCTCACCCCTCTGACCATACACCCCATGCAAGTACCTGTTCAATTGTCGGTGACCAAAATCTTTTGCCACACCACACGCGTCTCCTCCCCCTTTTTCACCCCCCAACAGGTACCTTTATTCTCTGTACTTGGCTACGGGGACTTTTGCGGGTGTGGGTGACGAGGTCTTCTATTCCAACTCCCCAGCGGAAACCATTATATTAGGGATATACCTCATGATCAACATCGCAATCCAGGCGTATATCCTAGGTAAGGGTTTGAGGGTTTAGGTAAGGGTCTAAGGGGCGTACATCCTTTAGGTGTGGACTGTGTGTGGCTCTGAGTGAATGGTGGTGTGTGTATGTATGTGTGTGCATGAGTGTGTGCATGTGCGTGTGTGTGTGTGCATGTGTGTGGATGTGCGTGCGTGTGTGTGTGCTCCTGTGTGTGTGTTTTTGCGCGTAAGCGAGTGCTGAGATAAGCCCCTGTTGGTCAAATAGTGGGTGAACCCATGTGGCAGGAATCAAACGCAACCGCACGTTCAGGATTGCATCCGCCATTGCCTTCTTAGAGCACGCACTGGGGCCACTACCCCCACGCACGCCTGTGCACCCACGTCTCCACATACCATGCACGCCTTGCACCCACGCGCAGGCACCATCACAATTGTAATGGTGAAGAAGGATGTGGAGTCGCAGGCGTACCGAGGCTCCGTCACCTCCCTGAATGAGTTCTCACAGGCCAATGACCTGCCCAAGGTGTGCTGCCCTTGCTTTATGTTTGCTCTTTGTGTTTAATCGTGAGGTTCCGTCACCTCCCTAAATGAGTTCACACAGGCCAATGACCTGCCCAAGGTGTGCTGCCCTTGCTTTATGTTTGCTCTTGCTTTATGTTTGCTCTTGATGTTTAATCGTGAGGTTCCGTCACCTCCCTGGATGAGTTCACACAGGCCAATGACCTGCCCAAGGTGTGCTGCCCTTGTTTTATGTTTGCTCTTGCTTTATGTTTGCTCTTTGTGTTTAATCATGAGGCTTCGTCACCTCCCTGGATGAGTTCACACAGGCCAATGACCTGCCCAAGGTGTGCTGCCCTTGCTTTATGTTTGCTCTTGCTTTATGTTTGCTCTTGATGTTTAATCGTGAGGCTTCGTCACCTCCCTGAATGAGTTCTCACAGGCCAATGACCTGCCCAAGGTGTGCTGCCCTTGCTTTATGTTTGCTCTTGCTTTATGTTTGCTCTTGATGTTTAATCGTGAGGTTCCGTCACCTCCCTGAATGAGTTCACACAGGCCAATGACCTGCCCAAGGTGTGCTGCCCTTGCTTAATGTTTGCTCTTGCTTTATGTTTGCTCTTGATGTTTAATCGTGAGGCTTCGTCACCTCCCTGAATGAGTTTACACAGACCAACATCTTGTCCGGTGTTTGCTCTCCTTGCTTATTTTTGCTCTTGACTCTCATTTGTAAGGCTTCTTTGCCATTTTGAGCATACTATCATATGTAGGGTTGGCCAGAACCATACATTTGCAGATATGTACGGTGTACATACGGTATGTTTAGCAGGGAAATCACCGTACATACGGTCATATACAATTATACACGGTTCTGGCCAACCCTAATCATATGAAAACGACCTGCTCAAGGCTGCCATGGCTTTACTCTTGCATATATATATATTGTTTATCTTGACCATGTACTAATAATTCCAACTGCTATAAACACTGTATACACAAGCACTAAAATGTTTACAGGGTTAACCAGAACCGTACACATACGGCGTGTATTCAGCCATCTCCCCCTGCGGTAGAGACTGTATATACGCCGTATATATACAGTTCTGGTCAACCCTAAATACCTATGCATGGTTTTAGCCAACCCTTCATATAGGGTCCTTGTTTGGAGAGACTAGTTGAAGCAGTGCTTCAGCCCTGAAGAACTGGGGCACTGGCTTGCAACAATGCTGCTCCACAGCCGAACATCAGCCCCTCACATGCACACACACACACGCACACACACATACACATGCACACACGCATCACACACATATATATATATATGCACACATAAGCGCACATAAGCACACGCACACACAAAGAAGAAGAACACACACAAACCCTGCACAACGCCGTGTGTGACAGCGGAGCTCGAGCCCTGCGCTGAATGGGTAGCATTTGCACTATGTGCTCAACACGTTTTACAGGAAAAATTTTGTACTTGCATAAATGCATGCAACACATGCTTGATACACACGCACGCGTGCACCTGCGCGTTCCATACTCACTCACACTTGCACACACACGCACACATTTTCAAACACATACGTGACCCACACACACACACAAACACACACAGGCCCTGTACACTGCCATGCGTGAGCACGTGGAGCTCAAATTCTACAGCGAGCGTACAGCAGATGAGCAGGTGCTCCAATTCTACCCCTCAACAATTAAGAGAAAAGTTCTCAGGTGTGTATATGTGTGCGCGTGTGAGTGTGTGTGCGTGCGAGCTGTAGTTATTGGCAAACGTTCTAATTACTTGCGTCTCTCTCTCTCGCTCTCTCTCTCTCGCTCTTTCTCTCTTTCTCTCTCTCTCTCTCTCTCTCTCTCTCTCTCTCTCTCTCTTTCTCTCTCTCCTTCTGTGTGTGTGTTTGATTTTTTCAATCTGTGTTGCTTAAGCAATCAACACATTGGTGGTGAAAAATCACAGTTGCATTTTACGAGCCTCCCACAACTCACATGCAGGCGTGCATGCATTATAGCAGATGTGCGTGTATGTGTGTGTCTATGTGTGTGTGTATGTGTGTGTCTATGTGTATGCGTGTGCGTGTGCGTGTGCGTGTGCGTATGCATATGTGTATGTGTGTGTGACAGCTTGTGCGCCTCTACCCTGTACAGCTTACACGATTTCATATGTGCTGCACCTAAGTGCGCACACCTTTTGCCACACGTGCAAACACGTGCACTTGTTATCTACCTCACACACAAGCGCGCTCACGTAAGCAAAAACACACACACATACACATGTATTCACACACATAGACACATGTATCAATGCGCACACCTTTTGCCACACGTGCAAACATGTGCACTCGCTCTCTACCTCACACACAAGTGCGCTTACGTAAGCACACACACACACACACACACACACACACACACACATGTATTTACACACATAAACACATGTATTAATGCGCGCACCTTTTGCCACACGTGCAAACACGTGCAACCATTCTTTACCTCACACACAAGTGCACTTACGTAAGCACACGCACATGCACACACACACATGGTTACACACACACACACACATACATGTATCCACACGATCACTTACACAGGCACCTGTACCTGGATGTCTTGAAGGACTGCTACCTATTCGGGGGCTGCAAGCCTCGCTTCCTGGACCTTGTATTAGCTGCAGTGCGAATGGAGCTTTTCATGCCTAATGTAAGTGCACTGTCTTTTGGATGCTGCACGTTCTCTGGTACACCTTTGCGTGTACCAAAGTGTAATCAAAATGTCACATGTTGCGTGATCACCGGTGTACCCATGCACGTACGAAAGTGCTCATACTATTTCGCGTTTTTCATCCACGGTTTACGCATTTACCAAATTTTGGGTGTTTCATATGGACTTTTGAGACGTTCAATATGGTGAAATACGCGGCAGGAGACATCCCTGTGTAAACAGGATTTTAGATGTTACGCGTTCCCCAGTTTCTGACTGCAAACAAGTATTAGTTTGTTGCATGCGTACTTTTTTTTGTGTGCAAACCGGCTGGCAGCAATGGTCACTAAAATGTAGGGCAAGCTCAAATGTTAATCAACCTGAGCAATCGCGCTTAAGCCTACGTGCATCCACCCTCCCTTCCTCCCCTTTCTTCACTGGGCATGGTGCATCAAAGCCACCGCATCTGTGCAAACCATCGTCTTTTTGCAAGCAACTTCATGAAGGAGCGAGAATGTTACCAGCATGGAGAAGTGTGACCCCTTCTACTGTGAGGGCCCTCCTCTCGTAGTGAACAACTCTATCCTGTTCTGTCCCAGTGGTGAGGCCCCTTTCACTTTGAGGGCCCTCCTCTCATAGTGAACAACTCTATCCTACTCTGTCCCAGTGGTGTGGCCCCTTTTACTTTGGGGGCCCACTCGCGTTGTGAACAACTCTATCCTACTCTGTCCCAGTGGTGTGGCCCCTTTTACTTTGGAGGCCCACTCGCGTTGTGAACAACTCTATCCTACTCTACCCGAGTGGTGTGGCCCCTTTCACTTAAGGGCCCTCCTCTCGTTGTAAACAATTCTATCCTACTCCGTCCCAGTACTGGGATGTGGCCCCTCCTCCGTTACCAGCATGGAGAAGTGTGATCCCCGTCGTTATCATCCCACATTGTGAGCGCATCCGCGAAGCTGACGTTGAGATCTGAGATCTGAGCGTACGGAATGCTTGGACTCCATGTGTAACCCTCCTGGCCCTAACCTTCCTATTTCACCACAGCGGATATCAAGGGTTTGCCAGGGACAAGTCTCTTGGCAGAACACATCACGCGCCCTTCACAACAGCGGATATCAAGGGTTCGTCAGGGATAAGTCTCTTGGCAGAACACATCACGCGCCCTTCACGACAGCCCTTCACGATAGCAGATGTCAAAGGTTTGCCAGGGACAAGTCTCTTGGCATAACACATCACGTGCCCATCACAACAGCGGATGTTAAGGGTTTGCCAGGGACAAGTCTCTTGCCAGAACACATCACGTGCCCTTCACGACAGCCCTTCACAACAGCAGATGTCAAAAGTTTGCCAGGGACAAGTCTCTTGGCAGAACACATGACGTGCCCTTCACGACAGCGGATATTAAGGGTTTGCCAGGGACAAGTCTCTTGGTAGAACACATCACGCGCCCTTTACGAAAGCGGATGTTAAGGGTTCGCCAGGGACAAGTCGCACACCTTCATTGACGACAGCACAGCTGCTCTCTACGCTCAGGGACAAGTCACACCTTGCCTCTCGACACACCTTTTATCACGTCACCACGGTCGTGCATTACACTCAGTGGCAAGTCACGCACCTTTGGTTACAGATCACGCAATTTTAGTCATTCTCTACACTTGTTGTGTTCACTAAGCTCAATAGTTCCCGGGTGGCCTTCTGACTGCACTGTGTTATTATTAGGGCTGGCCACAGCCGTATATATACGGTGTTTATAAGGTATTTTAGGCAGGAAAATCACCAATAACACGGTCACATACAGTGTATATGCATGGTTCTGGCTGACCCTTAGTAAATATGAATGCAAAAGCACTCAGCATGGGAAGGCGGTCTTTATGGCATCCCTGGGTTGAATAAGCCCCTTGCCTTGTCCCCCTTCTTAAAACAAAAACTGCGTTGTCCCCCTTATGAAACCAAAAATTACAATGTCCCCCTTATGAAATCAAAGTTTGCTTTGTTTCCCTTCTGCAACCAAAAATTACAATGTCCCCCTTCTGAAATTAAAGTTTGCTTTGTTTCCCTTCTGAAATTAAAATTTGCTTTGTCCCCCTTCTGAAACCAAAAATTGCAATGTCCCCCTTCTGAAATCAAAGCAAAGTTTGCTATGTCCCCCTTCTAAAACCAAAAATCACAATGTCCCCCTTCTGAAATCAAAGTTTGCTTTGTTTCCCTTCTGAAACCAAAAATCACAATGTCCCCCTTCTGAAATCAAAGTTTGCTATGTCCCCCTTCTGAAACCAAAAATTACAATGTCCCCCTTCTGAAATCAAAGTTTGCTATGTCCCCCTTCTGAAACCGAAATTTGCTTTGCTCCCCTTTAAAAAACCCAAAACTCCACACATGCACATGCACGCCACTGCTGCAATCGCATGCAGGTCTAAATTTTTAGGGCGGCGACAAAGCAGCCGCCAGAGCCGCAGCCAGCACCAACCAGAAATTAAAACCGCTTGAAACAAGCCCACACGTAACAATGCGTGCGCAGGTCCCTATCCTGAGTGAGGGCGACGTGTGCAACGAGCTGTTCCTGATCGTGGATGGGGAGGTGGTGGTGTCGGCTGTGACTGACAGGAGCAAACGCAGGGGTTCCATGATAACGATGGACCACGGCCCCAGTCTGGATCCTGAATTCCTTGCAGAAACCCAAAGGATTGAGGTGCGTGCGCGTGTGTGTATGTGTATGTGCGTGCGTGCATGTGTGTGTGTGCCTGTGTGTATGTGTGTGTGTGTGTGTGTGTGTGTGTGTGTGTGTGTGTGCTCCTATGCTGGCAGTGCTACAGCATTTTTCAGATGAGACCGCTGCAGACTGTCTGTCAATTCACTGCAACGATGGCAATGTTCACACAACACACACACACACAAACACACACACGCACACATACAAACGCACACACACACACACATGCCACAGGGAAGGGAAGGAGGAGGAGATGCTAAGGTTGGCTTCATGCGCAAAGCGCGGCGCTGCAGTTTTGTGGACGCCACCGAGCATGCACCCAAAACCTCAGGAGGCAGTGCGCTTGGCAGTGCGCTTGGCACTCAAATCTCAGGTGCATATGTGTGTGTATGCTTTTGCTGTATGCTTGGCACTCAAATCTCAGGTGTGTGTTTGTGTATTTCTGTGTGTGTATTGTAGCCTTGGCAGTGCGCCTGGCAGTCAAATGTCAGTTGTGTTTATATCTGTATTATATGTTTGGCACTCAAATCTCAGGTGTGTGCTCGTGCATGTGTGTATGTGTGCTGCAATGGGTGCTAGTCAATCTGCATGCATGCACACGTGTATGGGTGTGTGCGTGTGCGCGTGCGTGCGTGCAAATTTGTGTGTGTGCGCGTGCGTGTGCGTGTGTGTGCATCTTGGGGTGCCACTGTGCATGCACACACTTGCACCTCCGCATGCATTGCTTGTGCTTGACTTCATCTGCCACCCCTACTGGACAGCCTTAAACACACACTCACAGGCATCTTGCAAATACACCACACACACAACAGGCGTCTCACAAATACACCACACACACAGGCACCTTGCAAATACACCAAGCACACAAATATGCACGTGCGGCAATTACTGCGCACTCATGCTCCACTCGTAGCATGCAACACACACATAAACACACACACGCAAACACACACACACACGCGCGCATGCTACATACTCACTGTAGTACACACGCACACACATGCGCACATACACACGCAGACACATGTGCAGATACACGTACACCCACATACTTGCACGTACAAACATATACAATACACACAAATGTGTGCACACACACACATACACGCATGCACACACACAATTCACACAGGCTTAGAAGGGGGCCTGCAGAGCGCCAACAGCCATACCAGCATGGGCTCCCTACATCAAGGTGAGAGGCCTGGCTGCACGCATGTTGCATCGCAGCGAAAGGCAAATTTTGTTTGGGAGCCGCACGTGCTTGCTAGGGTTGGCCAGAACCGTATATGTACACTGTATATGCCCGTATAATTGGTGATTTCCCTGCCAAAAATACCGTATGTACACTGTATGTGTATGGTTCTGTGAGCCACACATGCTTGCGCTTGAGGCAACAGGCATGTTGAGGAGAAAACAAGGGAGCCCCCTAGTTTGCTGTGTTGCACTCACGCAGCCCATATGCGCACTTCTCACACACACAGATACACACACACGCACACACCCATACATACACACACACGGTCATATACGGTGGATATATACGGTTATGGCCAACCCTGATCATACCCAAACACACACACACACACACACACACACACACACGCACACACACACAAATACACATACACACAGATACACACACATGCACACACACACCCATACATACACGCATGCGCTGTAACACACGCTGCTTGTAGGGCGGAATGGCCGCATGTCTGGGGAAGGTTTCCAATCATTTGGAGGCTCATTTGCCCCAAGAGTGGCTGCCTCTGGAGCTTCCTTTACGAGCTCTGTGGGTGGAGCATCTATGAGTGGCATCCCCAAGACAGGGGCAGGGGGCGCCACCACATACAGCACCTCGGAGGTGTTCAGTGAAGTCCCGTTTTTCACAGGTGTGCTTTGTGTGTGTGTGTGTGTGTGTGTGTGTGTGTGTGTGCGTGTGTGTGTGCGTGTGTGTGTTTGGGTATGATCAGGGTTGGCCATAACCGTATATATCCACCATATATGACCGTACAATTGATGAAATCCCTGCCAAGGATACCTTATACACACAGTTTACATATGGTTATTGCCAACCCTACGTATATGAATGGTTCTGGCCAATCCTGGGAATGAAGGTGCTAGCCAGTTTCAGTAAGGTATGGGCGTACCCTGCAGTCCTCATCATTTCCAAGGTGCTATGTGTGTGCAGGAACACGGGTCTGATATGTGTGTGTGAGTGTGTGTGTTTCTGTGTTTGTGTGTGTGTGAGTGTGAGTGTGTTTTTATGGGGGGAGGTGCTCATGAAAGTTGAGTGAATGCTTTGATTACGGTGTTTTGAGTTAGTATGGTATGGCTTTTACATGTGTGTACATTATTATACAACATTCACACATACTCATGTACATACATACGCTGAATCACAGGCTTGTGAGCACTCCTTGCACGCAAGTCTAGTCTGCGTCGCTGCATGCGCTCAAACACAAGAACACATGCAATTACGCTCACACGGACACACACATACACACACGTACACACACACTCACATGCATAAACATGCCTGTAACGTTTGCGCAGGGTCGTATGTCCATGTCTGGACTACTTAATCAGTAATCACCGCACCAATTTTAAATCGTCGAGCTCGTGCTTTAAAAATCTGATACACACATGTTACCACACATCCCTGTTTCTTACTCGGTGCAGAGTCAGCCGTCGCAGCCAGTGCCTGGACCAAAACTGTCACCCGTATGCTGGTGATCAACCGCCAGGTGTATGAGGAGCTTGTGAACCTTTTTCCTCAGGAGGTGGTCATCATCCTCAAAAACCTGCTGAGCAAATGCGAGCAGGTGCGTGCCCGTGCATGTGTGTGTGTCTGTGTGTGTATGTTTGTGTGTTCATGTGTGTGTTCGTGTGTGTGCATGTGTGTGATCGTGCATGTGTGTGCGCGTGCGTGTATATGTGAGCGTGTGCGTGTGTGTGCGTGCATGTGTGTGTGTATGTGTATGCATGTGCTTGAGAGTGTGCCGTTTTTGTGTTGCATCGCTTGCAAAGCACTTAACACACCATCACCCCTCAAACACTGCTTCTGCTGCAGAGGATGAGCACACACGTCACACACACACGCACATACACACACCATCACCCCTCAAACACTGCATCTGCTGCAGAGGTTGAGCACACACGTCACACACACACAGACACACACACACCATCACCCCTCGAACACTGCATCTGCTGCAGAGGATGAGCACACGCGTCACACACACACCATCACCCCTCGAACACTGCATCTGCTGCAGAGGATGAGCACACACGTCACACACACACACACACACACACACCATCACCCCTCGAACACAGCATCTGCTGCAGAGGATGAGCACACACGTCACACACACACACACACTCACACACACACCATCACCCCTCGAACACTGCATCTGCTGCAGAGGATGAGCACACACGTCACACACACACACACACCATCACCCCTCGAACACTGCATCTGCTGCAGAGG
>Ga0307947_1002727_pt1 | contig 14191 bp, 10 predicted proteins | sample OrgLakmetagen232_FD_201840 | JGI IMG/M metagenome (GOLD analysis project Ga0307947, IMG submission 201840) | Saline water microbial communities from Organic Lake, Antarctica - #232 | ecosystem: Environmental > Aquatic > Non-marine Saline and Alkaline > Saline | place: Antarctica: Organic Lake...
TGTGTGTGTGTGTGTGTGTGTGTGTGTGTGTGTGTGTGTGTGGTGTATGTGTGTGTGTATGTATGTGTGTGTGAGTGTGTGCGTGTGTGTATGTTTGTGTGTGTGTGTGTGCTTGCGTGCGTGCGTGCGTGTGTGTGTGCGTGTGCGTGTGCGTGTGCGTGTGCGCGTGCGCGTGCGTGTGCGCGTGCGTGTGCGCGTGCGTGCGTGCGTGTGCGTGTGCGTGCGTGTGCGTGTGCGTGTGCGTGTGCGTGTGCATGTGCGTGTGTGTGTGTGTGTGTGTGTGCGTGTGTGTGTGTGTGTGTGTGTTTGTGCGTGTGCGCGCGTGTGCGTGCGTGCATGCATATGTACGTGGGTGTATGCGTGTCCCTGTGTTTTTATCTGTGCCCTACCATGAGCTGCAAAGAGAGGGTTTGAGCCTGCTGGCTGAAGGGCAGGACATCCGCTTCCTCCTCATCCGTGTCACTCATTTTAAAGTTATATCAGTTTAACTGAAATTAATTCCATTTCAAAACCTTTGACACAAAATGGAGATTTGAGTTAAAATACAATATTGCAAACAATTCAATTATTAACCGAGTAGACGACGCAGAATGGTAAGAGGTCTCGCCGAAGCATTGGTTATGAAGATGGAAGCCCACAAGTTCCCAACCAGAGACACTCATTACTTCTCTTGAACGCAGAGCTGGCAAGAGTATGTGGACAACAACCTGATGTGCCCTCTTGACGAGGCAGGCACAACATTAGCTTCCGCTGCCCTGGCTGGCCTGGAGGACTGCAGTGTGTGGGCACAGAGCCCTGATTTTCCGGGGTTCTCTCAGGAAGAGGTGAGCCAGAGGAGAAAAGGCTTGCTTGCAAGAGGGTGGGGCCACGCGCGTGTGTCTCCTCAGCATGCACGCACGTTCCCCCACCTACTCACCCCCGCCTGGTCCCTCCCTGTCCCTTGCCATGTGCCTTCTTCAGATTGAGGCTGTGAAGGGTATAATGGACGGGGGCGAAAACCCAGGGTCTTTTACGGTGGGGGGAGTGAAGTACATGGTGATCATGAGCGAAGATCCTTCCACCAAGCTGAGGGGCAAGTGCAAGGGAGGGGGCTGCTCCATCTGCAAGACCAATCAATCCCTCATCGTGGGCATTTGGGCTGAGCCTGTTTCAGCTGCCATATGTAACAAGGTGCGCTTCGAAATCATTGCTCGTCTCTCCCTCCTTTATGCTGTTAAGCACAGTCTGTTGCTTGCACACACACCGTGCATTCCTCAAACAACAAACAGACAGAACCCTTGGGCTCATTGTGCTCAATTTCCAATTAAATGCATCAAAAGGGATGACTTCTCTTGACAGTCCCGTCAGAGCTTGAGCCGTGGGGATTCAACCAGATAGATAGTGCTCCAGCACAGAGCACGTGCATTTCGTAACAGAGCATGAGTGCACCTGTGCTGTAAGACACGCAGAGCGAAAAGTATGTTTTGCCTGACGCACTGGACAACATGAGGAAGTTCTCGTTGGGCATACATAAGAGTACATTAAACTTAGATATGCCATGGAATTAAAGCTTTTCCGGCGTGAGTTTGGCACATAAGCTCCTCTGACTCTGAGCTTTGAAAAAACTAGTTCCAGTGAACGTTAGCCCGTTGTGAACAACTGCATCACCTGCTTTTTTTGTCTGGTGTCACTGTTGTAGCCAGTAGCATTCTTCCATTGATAGTGGGGACTGTGTATCCAGGGCACGTTTTGCTCAAAGGCATAGTGTGAGCTTATTATCCATTACGACAAATAGGAGAGCGCCAAGGAGGCCTGGTAGTACCCATAAGAGAGTTCTTCCACAACGTCACGTAACCTCTGATCTGTGCACTGTTGATGAGGCTTATAAAGCCTCCGCTGCAGATGCCGTGTAGCTCTCAGCATCTGCTGGGTGATGCAAATCCTCAACACCTTTTCCTTGTGTATGCCGGTAATAAAACACCTGCCTGCGTCATAATTTCTTCTGTGGACAAAGCCAAATGAAACAATTAGCCATCTGCTCTTTGACACTGTCCAGAACTCCAACTCCATAGCTCTCACCAGTTTTTTGTCCAAGATCCAGAAAAACCTTAATTTCACCCCCCAATCTGGAAATTTGTGAAATTGGGTTCTCATAACAACTTTATTTTGCTGCCCCAGCCCGCTATGTGGTGAATGGTGTATGTAAGTGTAATGTAATGGGGAGACTGTCTCCAAAACTGTCCTTCTAATTGAGTCCTATGTCTACACAATTCCACGGCATTTCTTTGCGCTGAACCACTCCAAAATGGCCTCTGGGTATTGGAAATTCTCCACGCTACAGGCTGAGCTTCAAAAGGTGTATTATCTGCACCTTTGTTCAACTGCTCTTGCCGGCCTGCCCAAGCTTGCTGCTCCTTCGACCATGCTGCTGCCTTGTCCTTCTGGCCTTTCATGGGACTCAATGATTTTTGAAAATTTGAGATGTGTGAGGGCCTTGGCCCTTTAAGGGCCGCAGGACTGTTTCACACAGGGGCTCCTCGGCACCCTTCAAACCTTTGTTTCATCTCGATTTTTAAAGTCGAAAACACATTATTTCGTCTCAATTATTATGGTATCTCGACTTAAAAAAACACTGGTACACAACTCGTTCCCCCTTTTCCATCACCCCCTCACCCCCTCACCACCCCCTCTCTTCGTCCTCTTTGCTTCCTTTTGCAGATTGTAGAAGCCTTGTACGATTACATGATCAGCGTAGACTACTAGGTTGATTTCTTTCAATGGGATACACTATGAATGAGACACTCCTTTTAGAAGAGCAGAGCAGCTTTGGATGTGCAGCCTCGGATTATGCGGGCTAGATGTTCAAATTTTACTTAGTAGATAGGCGCGTGGAATGTGGGTAACAGTTTGCCCGTCGTTGGCTTTCTTAGCTTGGACACTTGTTAATTTAGCATAACCATTTTTGGTGTTTACTTGAGTCCCACGGGCAGTTCTGCACTAGCTGTACCTGCTGTACATAAATCAGGCAGTGTTTAAACTACCATGAATTGATGTAGCAATTTTAGCTATATTTCTTTTAGCAAACACCTACGTGTACTAATAATCTGCAACCACTACCTTAGAGACGAGTTAATCACTGATGAAGTGGGCTTCTAGGCCCAAACAGGAGCGCATGCCTCCCAGTCAACCAGCTGCGAGAATGAAAACGATTGAAACCCTGGACTCCATCAGGCTAGCAAATACCGCCGTATTGATCCAATAAAAATGGTGACGCCCTTGGAAAATTTTTCGAATATCATTAATTGGTGGTGATTTTACAGGCAGTACAAGTCAAGCCGTGAAAACGAAATGGCAAACTGATGCAGGTGCATAAGCCCTGAAATGCGCAGCCGCACTCATACAAAACGCACAATTAAGTCTAGCTGTAGCTGCTGGAGCTCTGGGGACTTTTGAATGGAAGCCGTTGCTGGAACGACGTCAGGCAGGCCATCGGGGCGCATGCACAAAGCAAGGGTGGACTGCTTCTGCTTCTTCTTTTCTGGTACATCAGGTTTGGCTCCAGCAGGGGGGGGGGAAGGGGCAGGGGGCTCTCGAGCAGGGACAAATGGCTGTTCAGCTGGGACAGGGGGCTCTCCAGAAGGGGAAGGTACAGGGGGCTCTCCAGAGGGGCAGGGACAGGGGCAGGGACAGTGGGGGGGGAGGCTCCCCCCTCGTTCAAAAGCGACTCCTTTCATTATATTTAAATTCATTGGTAGAATTACGAGTTTTTTGGTGTGCAACAGCTCAATTGCCGGAAATGCGCCACCGCAGGGGGCGCTGGAAATTTTTTAATTTCTAGTGATAGAAATATGGCCGAATGAGCTGATCCTAAAAAGGGCCATAAATTGGTGACGGCCGTTTGGCAATTGGTAAATAGTATCACCAATTATATATTGGATCAATACGTAGCGGAGAGGGACTGAGCCTCGGAAAAACAGATGTCGAATCGCATCGGATATCGGATTCGGATACCACCATTTCCAGAATATATATATATCGTTACGAATACACAAATTGACAAATAAAAACACGTAGAATGACGGTGCGTTTCCAATAGGGTGATTAATGTTTGTGATTAATACTGATTTAATCACTCGAATTAAATACCCCTGAATTAATCACCCCTGAATTAATCACCCTGCGTTTCCTATGAACCGTGATTAATGCGCTGCCATTTGCCCACCGGGCATTCCATTGGACCAGGCACTGTACGCACAGGGGAAGAGAAAATTGACTGTGGGAAGGGAAATTGCTGCTGCAACACAGAGCTGTCGCTGACAGATGGAAGGAACGAGGCTGTTTGGCTCAGGAAGCGTGCACTCATCCCAATGGGCACCATTTGACTGCCAACAGGGAAGCCTGGCAGCCCCTGGAGGTGCGGGTGGAGGCCAGGAAGGGAGAGGCCTGGACTTGCAGCAAGCTGGATGTACCTAATCGGGGTCATTATCTATAGCTCTATTAGAGCCCTCACTAAGAAGGCGCTGCATCACCGCTGAAATTTATTACTTGAATAATTACGATGAATGAATCATCTATCACCCCCCCCCATGATGGTTTTTATTCAGAAATAACCACCTTATTTATTAATCACGGTAATTAATCACCATTGGAAACGCGATTTATTAATTTCCTTGGATAACAATTGATTACCTACTAGGGTACCTACCACCCTATTGGAAACGCACCGTGATTATCTCGATGTTCGCCGAATAAATTATCATGTAACCTGTACAGCGCTTTGTGTTTGAAGTGTGATGACCTTGCACAAGGCTGCACTTTTGCCACATGGATTGCATACCAACCCCAGCTGCATGCAGAACAAGACGGTGCTTATCACAGGTGCGTTCAATGCGTATGCAAACAGATGCACAATGTCACATGCATGCAAGCATGCAAGCAATGCAAATGCAAAGGCTTAGAAGCCTTTACCCTTTTGCATTGGGGAGAAAGGCACACAAGTGTGAACTTCAAGCTTGCAACTGCGGAGATTGAAGCCTTGCAGACACAACCACAACCATGCAAATGCAGGAGGGGCACGTGGTTTAGGGCTTGCCAATGCTACTGCTTTGGCAACGGTGGGAGCCAATGTGTATATTGCAGACAAAAATGATGCTATTAAGGCAGTGTTCCGCATTCGAGAAATGGTGAAAGGGTAGGTGTGCTTCATTCTGGCAACAGCGTTTAGTTGAAGACGACCTGACATCATTTCATTTAAATCTCTAAATTGGAAAGGGCTAAGGTGGAGGCATTCAATTTGGACCTCGGTAAGCATGAATTTGAGGCTTTTCTGCTTTTTTCACCTTGGCTGTAACTCTTAGACGTTAGTGCACAATTTCCTTCTGCGTGCATTGTCAAATTTTGCAGGGTCCCAGGCGTCAGTGCACAAATTCTGTGATGACTGGCTGGCTCAGGTACGAGCAAGCGCTGATTCCTGAGCGGCGGTATGGGATAATTATTTGGAGGGAAGGAAAAGTAGGCGTGGAATTATAGGGTTTCTGTTACCCAATCCATTTTTCAGCGTGCACTATTAAAGGCAGCTAGCTATAAGCTCGCTACCTGTTCTTTTCCTTGCTCTTCTTTTCAGTGGGAGGTTTCACTGCAGGGACTGTCGTACCTGTTGCATTAATCCCAATGCACTTTCGTCAGCTGCATGGCCTTATTTGAGCGAAAAGAAAGAAAAAGTCATCCAGCGTGCCTGCCTGCCTCAAACCCATTGATTGGACATTGCTCATTGGCAGGGTACTCCAACAGATGCCAACGCTAATTTTAATGTGATCCACCTATCCACACAACCTTCAGGGTCCCCCAAAATTGCACGCGCTTGTTAACAATGCGGGAGCAAATTTCATGGGCATCCCTCCGTGGTATACAGAGCAAGGAGTTGCCGGGATGTCTCAGGTAAGTTGCTTCCACAATATCTACACTGCTGTTGTGCATTCCAAATTTCATGGGCATCCCTCCGTGGTATACAGAGCAAGGAGTTGCCGGGATGTCTCAGGTAAGTTGCTTCCACAATATCTACACTGCTGTCGTTGCATTCCAAATTTCATGGGCATCCCTCCGTGGTATACAGAGCAAGGAGTTGCCGGGATGTCTCAGGTAAGTTGCTTCCACAATATCTACACTGCTGTCGTTGCATTCCAAAGTTCATGGGCATTCCTCCGTGGTATACCGAGCAAGGAGTTGCCAGGAACTCTCAGGTAAGCTGCTTCCACGATATCTATACTGCAGGTGCTGCTGCGTTTCAATTTTTTTAAGGGTGATGCATGCTGGACATGGCGACAACTTCTGCGTTTGTTCTTTATCCTTTCAATGCTGAATCAGTGATCTTAGCAGGGAGTATAATCATCCTGGAGTCTAAATTCAGGCCAGCGTCAATGCAAAAGCTTGTTTTAAGCAGAGCTTAGATTGCAGCTCAATTCAACAACTCAAAGTGAATACTGAATACATCAGGTGGCACTTCACGGAGAATTATCGCTTATTGTGACAGCTTATTACGCATCTTAAACTATCAACGCAGGCTTAAACATGCACACAATGGACACTCGTCCTCATAACGTGCGCATGTTTGCGAAGTGTTTGCTGTTGTGCACAACAAAAGATTATTGGGACAATGCATTTTTCGAAGGTGAACTTCCTTGGGCCATACACACTGACCCGCCGACTTGCGCCGGCGCTGGTGGCAGCAGCCCTACAGGACGGAGAGGCACGGGTTGTAAACGTTACATCTGTCATGCACAGGTATTGAATGTATGCACAGATGAATGCTTGGATAATTACATCTGTCATGCACACAGGTATTGAATGCATGCATAGATGAATGCATGGGTAATTACATCTGTCATGCACACAGGTATAGAATGCATGCACAGATGAATGCATGGGTAATAAGATTTGTCATGCACACAGGTATTGAATGCATGCATAGATGAATGCATGGATAATTACATATGTCATGCACACAGGTATTGAATGTATGCACAGATGAATGCATGGGTAATTACATATGTCATGCACACAGGTATAGAATGCATGCACAAATGAATGCATGGGCAGTTACATCTGTCATGCACAGATAGACTAGGATAATAGTATGCATGCACGGATTGGGTCGTGAAATTCGCTTCTTAGTCATGCAAAAGTGACTGATGTGTCTGGGTGGAGGCTTAACGGGTTGAAATGTACTGAGTGGATGGATCCATTGGTGTTATTTGCATGCATAACGAGAGGCCTCAGTCTTTCCATGGATTGATCCATTGGGGTTATTTGCATGCATCACCCAAGGCCTCAATCTTTCCAGGGTAACATACCCAAGCTAGCCATAGGCCACTTAATGTAGGGTTGGTTAGAACCGTATATATACACCGTATATGAGTCATATAATATGACCGTATATTTCTTGACTCCCCTGCCAAAAATACCATATATACACCGTATGTATATGGTTCTGGCCAACCCTTGCCACTTGCGTGCGTGTGTGCGTGCTTGACAAATCCCGCTTGTTGCGGAAAGGTCTCAGATAGTTTGACGGTGTAGGATCACTCTTGTACAGCTTCCATTACAAAATACTGTCCAGCACTAGGGTTGGCCAGAACCATACATGTCCGGTGTGTACTGTACCTTACCGTACTCATCCTGCACCCCAAATTTCATAAATATTTATTAGAATCCCGCACTTTCACGCACCCCCAAAATGTACAATTTTGCTGATATTTTTGCCCTTCTCGCATCAATCCTGCAGGGACGCTGGCCCTATTCAGCACCAATAAGCTTCACAAACAACCTATATGGTATATGGTATTTTGGCAGGGATATCACCAAATATACGGTCACACACGGTGTGCATAATCAGTTTTGGCAAACCCTACCCAGCACATTTGCAGCGTGTGCTGTAGCAGCGTGTGAATGAAAGGCTTTGGAATTGCATTCCTAAATGAATTGTTGCATTTGTAGGGTTGGCCAGAATCGTATATGTACACCGTATATGACCATATACTTGGTGATTTCCCCGCCAAAAATGCGGTACATGCACCGTATATACATGAAATTATGAAACAACTACGCAGGCAGTGAAAATCACTCCCTGCATTGATAAAGGAAGAGGAGCCACTTTGGTACTAGGCAAAGTATCCTTAAGCTGCTGTGTTGGGAGTGGCTCTCACTGCCTGCTTGCTTTTTCTGGCATTCCTTTCCTTTTCCTTTGCCATTGCCAGCTCCATTGAGACTTTATTCCTGTGTAATGTTTTAGTCATTGCTGTCATTTGTTATCTTGAATGTAGTTTTTGCCACTGTGAGCTCCATTCTAAGCCATTTCATTGAGCTCCATCCTAAGCCACTTCATTGAGCTCCATTCTAAGCCATTTCATTGAGCTCCATTCTAAGCCAACGACTATGTCAAACTGCTCCCCACCTGAAGCAGGTGGTCTTCCTTGCCACGTGATCCTCAGCTTTTCTTAAAGAATTGGTCAGACGACGAAAATGAGGGATCATATCGCAACTGCAAGCACGCTGGTGCGTTTCTAGCCATCATGGATAAGCGTAGAAATGGATGTGCTATGGTAATGTGGGTGGGTAACGGTGCATTTTTGTGTCAGTTTGGGGTGGTTGTGGGGGTGGGGGTGTATTGGTGTCATGTGGGTGTGGGGGTGGTTACGTGAATGGTCCATTGTGGTGTGGGTTTTTAGGTATGTGGGTATTGGGTATGGATGGGAAGGTTGGGGTGGTGTGGGTGCGGGACCGTGGCCAGGCTTCAACTGACAGGCAATCTACTGCATGCATGAATGCAGCTGTGTCGTAGTGCTTGTCATGAAGTGTATTCGTGGGAGGGGGTGTACGTGCCCTTGTCAGCTTGCCAGGGTGTCGTTCGTGGGGGTGCAGTGGACTGAGCTGACCATTAGTGGTGCGCCACCAAAGCAGCGCGCACACACACACACACACACACACACACACACACACACACACACACACACACACACACACACACACACACACACACACGCAGGAGTGGTGTTTACACTGATGCTGGACAAGATCTTCAGACAGGCATCTGCGATGGAACAAGGAGCGGGTCTGCTGTGTGACAAAGGTCCAGGCGTACAGTCACAGCCAGTGCGTATGTTTTTGCGGGTGGCATAGGTTAAAATTGCGGAAAATAGCGTGTATATATTTTTGTGGGTGACACAGGCTGACAATGAGAAAAGTGGGGTGTGTGTGTGTTTGCGGGTAATCTCTGTTAACAATGCATAAAATGTTGCGTGTATGTTGCTGTGGGTAACATCGGTTAATAATGCAGACAGGTTTTTATTAAAAACACCTCTCTATCTAATGTACTCTGCAGCACGTGTTTTATCTACGATGAGCTCCTTGACGTGCACTGTAACGCGTGTTTTCCCTTATAGCGTGCGCTGTTCCCTTATGGCGTGTGTTGCTCCCTTATGACGTGCGTTGCTCCCCATGACGAGTGCACTTTGTAGTGCACTGTGCAATGCGCACCGGTGTGCACTTATATGTACGACGTGCAATTGAGTGATGAATAGATGCAGCAGGCATCAGGTGAGCACTGTGCTGCTTACTTTCGTGCGCTTTGACGCGCACTTTCACGTGCGCTTTAACGTGCAAACCCACGTGCCCTTACAGGTCCAGCGCTTGAAACTGGGCAGCAGTCGAGTGCTCGTTTTTGCTACTCTGACCAAACTCTGCCATTGTGTTGCATTTTATGCAAAGCGATCGGTTGCAAACTCTCAAAACTGGGCAGCAGTCAAGTTTATCCTTTTGCGACTCTGGCCAAGTCATGCCATTGCATTGCGTTTTATGCACAGCAATTGGTTAAAGCGTGTTGCAAATAATGTAATGCGTTGCGTTTTATGCACAGCAATTGTATGCACATCATCTAGCAGCGGCGGCTAAAGTAGTGCAGTCTTGTTTCCATGGGGGCACGTGTGTGAGATTTGAGCACGTGAGTTTTGAGCACGTGAGCTTTGGACATGTGAGCTTGATCTAGTTCCTAAGGTGCACCTCGGCCTAGCATGACTAGGAGTGCTCTCAAAAGTAATTCACTTTTTTCTCGGAATACCTGGCAGCACCTCAGGCACTATAGAGGATTGTACTCATTTCATTCCCGAAATATTACCTAAGCGAGCTTGCCCTCCTAGTCCTGACGCCCTCTTACTCACTGCTTTGTGTGTGTGTGCGGATGTTGAACGCAGCGCTTGCGTGCTCTGTGTGCGGACCCTGGATTTGTGTATTCCAGTTTATGGGACACGAGCAAGATACTAGGCAAGCCTCCAGGAAGGTATGCTAGGCAGAGTTTTTGTGCAATTTGTGCTGAGTGCCGCGAGGCTTGTGTTTCCTGCGTCCGCTGTGGGTGGACTCTGGATCTGTGTACTTAGGTTTGTGGCACACAAATAGGCAGCTGGGCAAGCCTGCAGGGAGGTGTGCTATAGCAGGCGTTCGTGCAATTTTTTTAGAGTGCGGAAAATTGCCAAATTGTGAGGGTGAGTGTGCTTGAAATTTCGAGAGCAAGGTCATCACCAGCCTTGGTCCAAAAAAGTCACCCTATACACGTGATCATTGAGCCTTTTCATTGAGATTTACTAAAGTTGAGTATGTGCATGCGTATGATGCTGCAATAAAGCCTTGAAATCGCATATAGTAGTGACCAGCCCTACATGTGTGCAAGAATGCTAGCTTGAATGATGTGCTGTTGATGATGTTGGAAGGCTGCTATCATATCAATCGCACACACTTACAGCACAATCATGAAGGCTGCTATCATTCCAATTGCACACACACTTGCATCACAATTACAAAGGCTTCTTGCACGATCCTTATATATACAACCCTTGCACATAGTGCAGCACAATTATGCTGCTATCATACCAATTGCACACACACTTGCATCACATTTACACAGGCTTCTTGCACAATCCTTACATACACAATCCTTATTTTTACAATTCCTGCACCAAATGCAGCACGATCATGAAGCTGCTGGCGGCACCTCCTGAGGATGCATGTGCCACGACACTGCATGCCATTATGGATGCCACCGCCCTCTCTGGAAGCTACTTTGCCCGGGGCGCCTTTGCATCTGAATTGATCACAAAGGTAAGATCGGGCACAAAATCAAAGGTGTGATCGGGCACAAAATCAAAGGTGGGATCAGGCACACAATCAAAGGTGGGATTAGGCACACAATCAAAGGTGGGATCAGACACACAATCAAAGGTGGGATCAGCCACACAATCAAAGGTGGGATCAAGCACAAAATCAAAGGTGGGATCAGGCACAAAATCAAAGGTGGGATCAAGCACACAATCAAAGGTGGGATCAGGCACAAAATCAAAGGTGGGATCAGACACACAAATTAAGGTGGGATCAGGCACAAAATTATAGGTGGGATCAGGTGCACAAATAAAGGTGGGATCAGGCACAAAGTTATAGGTGGGATCAAGCACACAATCAAAGGTGGGATCAGGCACACAATCAAAGGTGGGATCAGGCACAAAGGTGGGAGCACAAAGGTGGGATCAGGCACAAGTTCCATTTTCAATTCTGGGTTGGAACCTGAAGGGGGCTCTGACAGAGTCAATAGTATTGATTGCTTTCTATTAGCCTGTGGTCTAACAAGTGAACAACATTAACAAGTGAACAACAGAACGGGGTTGTTCGGCAAGTAAACAACGGAATGGGGTTGCTCCCGTTGGCTCCCTACACACACCCCGTAAACACAACAGATTCCAAGAGAAACTCTGACTGCTGCTTGGTGCCTATTTTATTGGCCCTTGCGAAGGAGCCCTCGAGTCTCCACTGGATGTACATGATCTATTCAACCCTGCATGACAGGCTCCTCTGGAAATTCTGACTGCTGCTTGGTGCCCAATGGATTGGCCCTTGCAAAAGAGACCTCGAATTCCCACTGAATTTACATGATCTATTTGACCCTGCATGGCAGGCTCCTCTGGAGATTCTGACTGCTGCTTGGCGCCCAATGGATTGGCCCTTGCAAAGGAGACCTCAAGTTCAATCCACTGGACTTACATGATCTATTTGACCCTGCATGGCAGGCTCCTCTGGAGATTCTGACTGCTCCTTGGTGCCTATTAGATTGGCCCTTGCGAAGGAGCTCACGTGGCTTCCGTACTGCCCAAATCTCCGCAACACAGATTGGTCCAGAGGTGCGGTTATGAAAATAGCATGAAGAAGAATCGAGGAGTGTGGTTGTGGTACTTTGTACTTTGTATCCAGTACCATGCACATTACCTTGACACATACAACATCGAAACCTGGATTCAGAACCATGCACATGCCCTTCATCCATATCATCCATATCATCCATATCATCCATACAGATCATCCATACAGATCATCCATACAGCAATCGAACCACAACGCATGCATACCCATATACATACAAATAACCGCTAGCATGAAAACGGAATGAAAAGTTGAAGAAGTTGAAGGCAAAGGCAATGAAACCCGTAACCCACGTTAACGACCAATGTTACAAAAACAAGCCGACGAAACAAAAACGAGCCATGAATGCGTGGCATTACATCAAAATTGAAACCACGAGGCATGCATACCCGCTAGCATGAAAACGGAATGAAAAGTTGTGAAGGCATAGGCAGTGCATCCCATAACCCAAGTTGCCAACCAATGTTACAAAAACAAGCCAAAGGCATTCCATCAAAATTGCTCAAATGAGATGGCAATACAAAATGTGCTTACTTCCTTGCAGTGTTTCTCTGTTGCTTTCGTGCAAGTACTGCTCCTTGTGCCCTGAATTGGCAAATGTTTTACCGTCAAGTAAACACCTTGTTAGCCTGGACAGCAGCCGCTCATTTATAGCTCTGTTACAGGTTAATGCCACAATTTATAGCTCTGTTACAGATTAATGCCACACTAGCAGCAAAAATCGACCCCACTCTTTCTGCCGCTTCTGCTTTTTTGCTTGCCCTCCTGATCTGTTCTTCACACATACCGCACGTAAAGTCACTGGCAAGGAAACTGCACCTTGCTGTCTTTGTTTTGAGCTGCTGTTAATGCTAGCACGTGTTTCTTACAAAGTACGGGTAGCGTGCTGGCCTCTTCTACTTTAATAACAGCAACACAGCTAGGATGGTGATATTGCAAGCATTGAACTTGCCCTCTTGACTCCAGTCACTGTTGTAAATACTCAGTCGCTGTTGTAATTACTCAGTTGTAATTACTCAGTAGTGTGACATCAAATTTCAGCACTTTTCTATACCACTCCAAGGTAGGAGTTACCACGTAACAATGTTCTCCAGAACCATACCACCTCCTTTCACCTCACTCAAGCTTCCTCAGCACTTTTCTATACCACTCCAAGGTAGGAGTTACCACGTAACAATGTTCTCCAGAACCATACCACCTCCTTTCACCTCACTCAAACTTCAGCACTTTTCTATACCTCTCCAAGGTAGGAGTTGCCACGTAACAATGTTCTCCAGAATTATACCACCTCCTTTCACCTCACTCAAACTTCCTCAGCACTTTCTATACCACTCCAAGGTAGGATTACCACGTAACACTGTTCTCCAGAATCATACCACCTCCTTTCACCTCCCTCAAACCTCAGCACTTTTCTGTGCCACTCCAAGGTAGGAGTTACCACGTAACAATGTTCTCCAGAATCATACCACACATCCTTTCATCTCACTCGCTCTGCTCCTCTTTTCTTTCAGGCCCTAGCTGCCGTGCATGATGGGAGGGGGGAAGCACTGTGGAACGCAGCTGCAGAGCTAGCTCATTTGACTCCTTGGGGACCAGACAGTGTGCACGAGTTCTGTGGGTCTGCTATTGCTCCAGGTGGCAGCCTGGGCAGATCTAAAACAGACAAGGATGGAGGGCTGGTGTTAAAGGGGAGCTAGTAGGAGTGGGTCGACTTTTTAGGCTCAAAATCACAGCGTGACAGGCATAAGTGTGGATGTTGGCTGGAGCTGCAAGGTGAGGTAAGGTTAGGTTACATCGCTATATATACCTCAGGCTGATGATAATATCCAGGATTTGAAAAAGTAAAAAAATTGAGCCACTGTACTCGTTGCAGTGGCTCTCTCAATTTTTGTCGGGTCTGGCGACCTGTGTTGGTTATGCATGGTTATCAGGAGACCAGCCTCGCCGTCTCCTCTTCACGTGGCCCTCGCGAGGGGTG
>Ga0307947_1002729_pt1 | contig 14182 bp, 18 predicted proteins | sample OrgLakmetagen232_FD_201840 | JGI IMG/M metagenome (GOLD analysis project Ga0307947, IMG submission 201840) | Saline water microbial communities from Organic Lake, Antarctica - #232 | ecosystem: Environmental > Aquatic > Non-marine Saline and Alkaline > Saline | place: Antarctica: Organic Lake...
GCTCCTTCGAGCTCTGAATTTATTCCTTTCTTAACTTGTCATCACAGTATCACTGATTTTGAGATCAATGCATTCCTGAATCAAGACTCATACAGACTCCTCAAGTTTGTGTCAGATTTAGTTTCAACTTTCGACACTGGTTGATTTTGTTTCACCAGCCAATTGCCATCAGCCAGAGACTCGGGCTGTAGGCCATCCTTGTAACCCTTGTAACCCTTGAAGGAATGTTTAAGACTCTGCGTGCGTTTGCTCCTTCGAGTTCTGAATTTATTCCTTTCTTGGCTTGTCATCACAGTATCACTGATTTTGAGATCAATGCATTCTTGAATCAAGACTCATACAGACTCCTCAAGTTTGTGTCAGATTTGGTTTCAACTTTCGACACTGGTTGACTTTGTTTCACCAGCCAATTGCCATCAGCCAGAGACTCGGGCTGTAGGCCATCCTTGTAACCCTTGTAACCCTTGAAGGAATGTTTAAGACTCTGCGTGCGTTTGCTCCTTCGAGCTCTGAATTTATTCCTTTCTTGGCTTGTCATCACAGCATCACTGATTTTGAGATCAATGCATTCCTGAATCAAGACTCATACAGACTCCTCAAGTTTGTGTCAGATTTAGTTTTAACTTTCGACACTGGTTGACTTTGTTGCACCAGCCAATTGCCATCAGCCAAAGTATCGGGCTGTAGGCCATCCTTGTAACCCCTGTAACCATTGTAAATCAAGTGGCATGCCCAAAACTGCTTTGTTTTGATCTCCCCTCAGTGTGCCAGACAGCGCTCAGCCCCAAATCCCTGTTCTTTCGCCTTTGATCAGGCAAGGTTATCCATGGCCGAGAGGACCTGCCTGCCGGGCTCTAATACTCAGTAATTTAATAGCTACCTCTTACTAGTAGTATCTCTTAGGTGTTTGCCACAACACCATGTGCAGACACAGAGCGCAGCCGTCACGAGATACGGCAGTTTACTGTCATTTGTCCGGTGAAGCCTTTTACATCATACATCAACTGTGTCGTGTGGAGTCAAATTCATGATTTTAATATCTTCATATGGTTTATCCTCTTTGTTGACCTTGGCCTTCTCTATCATCTGCACCACGTCCATGCCCTTCACAACCCTGCGTGCATGCATATGGTCATAACACGTGCAATTGGCAGCAGATAAGTAGCTGTGCTGAGTCTTACATTTTATGTGACAGTGACTCGATCTGACAGCCAAGAGAAGGAGTGAGGGGGGAGTTATTCAACATTGAGTGAGGCACGAATGTTGGCAATCCGCACGTTTGACGGGAACAAGCCGCTACACATGTGTTGTGTCAAGGTGTTCAAAACGAGCAGTGCTGCTCATTCAACAGTCGGTTGGCAAATGAAGGTCGAGCCAACCTGTTTGTATAATGCATCCGCGAACCATTGAAGGATACCATGTGTAAGGTCGGCCAGAACCGTGCATATACACAGTATATTTGGTGATTTCCCTGCCATACACACCGTTTAATATACACCGTGTATATAATGTAACAATATGTAATATATATGGTTCTGGCCAACCCTAATCATGTGGGTAATGCATTGCAAACAAATGACAATAAGACATAGCCGCAACTTTCTTTTGGAGGGAACTGTTCTTCCGAAGGATCACACTCCTGCAAAACCCTCCACGTATCACATCTTTCTGAGTAAGTGGCAGTCGCATTTGATGTGCACACAACACGCACGTTGATGTGCACACACACCTGATATGCACACAAACACGCACCTTCCAAACACAGTGTGCTTATTATCCAGCCAGCTGCAAGGAACTGTCGTAATGAAGAATTGACTGCGAGCACAGGTGCACAGTCGGCAGAGCATAATGTTGTGGATGCAAAGAGCATGGCTAATCATGGTGACATGATACACACAGGTTTTAAATCTTATAAGGATGCGACAGGGGCGCGCAAACAGGGTCGCACAATTAAGGTTAAAGATTACCAGGCTGACAAGTACTGTTTCCAACATTCAGCTTTCGTTATCGCGATGCTTGTGCGATTTCAGTAGCAGAAGCACTATGCAAGCATTCACACAGCAATTGCGTTTAGGAAGGGAGAGCATGTATCGGTCGTAGCAGCATGAGTACAACATCTATACGTCAAGCAGGGTGTGCAGCGGCGTTGGACGCACGTCATCATGCAGGGAGTCAGGTGGGGGTAAAAGCACGATAGATAAGAAAGCAGGTTGCTACCGGTGTGACTCTGTAATTGCCTCAATCTGCTGTGTGGTATTTCATACCTCTATTCCATATCTGCTGTGTGTGTGGAAGGAAGGGGCTCTGGATTATGGAATACCTTTTCACAAAGGCTGGCACAAACAAACCTTTAATTCCTGGTGTTCCCATTCCATAATCCAGAGCCCCTTCCTTCTACACACACTTCTCACAAAGACTGCCTACAAACTAATCATCCATTCCAATAAAGGACATCAATCAGGAAGGACTTCAATGAAGTGATTGTTGACACCTGGCCAGTAAGAAATCTGCAGAACAGAAACACATACACAGCACACAGCAAAAGTGCATACACACATACACGCACACGCACACGCGCACACACACACGCACATACACACACGCGCACACACACACGCACATACACACACGCGCACACACACGCACATACAAATACAAGCACATACACCGCCTGCTTACCTTCCGTTGGTGTTGGGTCCTGCGTTGGCCATACTGAGGATGCCAGGCCGGTCATGGCGCAGCATTTTGTGGAACTCGTCATGGAACTCGCCCCCCCATATGGACTCCCCGCCCGTGCCATCGCCTGTGCGCACCGCAGCAGGAAATGTTATTACTTTCACGTCAGCACCGGATGATGGGTCAGGGGTAACGAGTGATGGGTGATGGGTGAGGAAAGCCTTACAACCACACACATCACACACACACACACACGCACACACACACACAAATACACACTCTTAACATTGAGCAGTACTGCAGCAGGAAATGTTATTATTTTCACGTCAGCACTGGATGTTGGGTCAGAGGTAATGGATAATAAGTGAGGGCATTTCACGTTGAGGAGCACTGGAGCAGTGGGGTCCAACCCCTAGTTGTTTCAGGTGAGTGGCGTGTGCAGTGTGCAGCAATGTAAAAACGAAAGAACACAGTCTGGTGTGGCAGCCTGACAGCTGATGCCTTAACCAATCCCATTCCATATCTGTTGCCATTTATCCACACAGAGGTAAATACACGTCTGATAATGGTTTGCGATTTCAAAACGCTACATGCGTGGGTTGCCAATGCGATTTTAAAAATGCTACATGCGTGGGTTGCCAAGGCAGAGCAAGTGGCGGAGGCTACTGCGGTCAGGTGCTTTTGTCATGCATAAAAAAACTTGCGTACATCAGGTGATGTTGTCATGCATAAAAACACTTGCGTACATCAGGTGATGTTGTCATGGATAAAAACACTTGCGTACATCAGGAGTAAAAACACTTGCGTACATCAGGAGTAAAAACACTTGCGTACATCAGGTGATGTTGTCATGGATAAAAACACTTGCGTACATCAGGTGATGTTGTCATGGATAAAAACACTTGCGTACATCAGGAGGCGTCTTATTTTGTTGTTGGAAGGCACGTTTACTTTTTGGGGTGGACACCCCTGAGGGACCACCCACCCCCCCAACCCCCCTTGCAGTGCCCCCACCAGAAAAAAGAGGGTACTAATCTGCTCCTTTGTGAATCCTGCATCCATCTGCATACTCATCAAGATCTGAAACCGAAGTTTTGAAGAGTTGTGGGGCAAAAACTGAGACACGGACGCCCATGCACACATGACCTACCAGGCACCCACAACTGGCTTACACAGAACCACATTGTTTCCATTTCTTTATAATTCCGCTGACTATCTCATACTGACAATCCTGGAAGTTTGAATTGCTGCTCCATTGGCTGACTCACCCCACTGCCTGCACCCGAGCGCATGTGCCTCTGACTTTTGATCGTGTCCACAGACCCCCCTTTTAAAGCAATTTGCTTTAAAAGGGTGGATTTGACTAGGCTTGAGCTGAGGATTCCGGTGATAAGTCAAAATTCCGTACAAGTGGCCCAGAAAACAATTGGAGCCCCCCCGCCAAAAAACTAAAACCCCGCTGGGGGACCCCCCCACCCTCCCCCCTCCCCAAATCGACCCATATATATACCAATTGATAGGTCTCAGCGTCAGGATTCCGAATATATAATTTTTGATCGATTTGACACTGCCGTGCGGGCTTCCTGCCGCCTCCTGCGTACATAAAAAAAGCTTGCGTGCAAATTCACACCAACAACTACCCAAGGACGTGTGCACCCACTCATACATGCGGCCCCCATACATCCTAGCCTGCTACGCTCACTCCAAAACCCACAAGTACAAACACACACATACACACACCCATGTGCACGTACGCACATACACACACACGCACGCACACACACACACACAAACACCCATGTGCACGTACGAACATACAAATGCATGCATTCATAGATCTCCCCCACCTCCACCCTCTGCCCATTTCACGACTATCAGCATACACAAGCACACACACACACACACACACACACACACACAATCTCACCTAGCGGGTCTCCGGTCTGCACCATGAAGCCTTTGATCACTCGGTGAAAGATGACGTTGTCGTAGTACCTGCGTGCAAGGCAAGATACAAGGTCAAGCACATAAGGTGAGAGATGACGTTGTTGTAGTACCTGCGTGCAAGGCACGATCCAAGGTCAAGCGCATAAGGTGGCGTTATTGCAGTGATCGTGAACAAGGCAAGCCGGCCAGAGGTTGCCTTGATGAAGTGTTGATGTGATGATGTGATGACTTATGGTTGTTAGGACCTTGGCTAGTGTGAGCAATTCTCTGGATTGTTGCCTAAATGCGCTCTGGGACTTGTGAGCGCAGCTTTCCCTTCTGGGGCAGCAGGCGAGAAGATGGAGGTGACACAATGTATGACCAAAGCCCACACACGGGGAACCATCTTGATTTAGTCAAATGTCAATTGATAAGTTAATGGAAACAAAACCAACCAAATGTACACATCTACTGAATTCCAGCATACAAAACACAAACCAGCACCTTTGTTTTCATCTATATTTAAATTGCCATGACACTCTTTGTTGACTCCACCACACGGTCATGGCGCGGCAGCGAGAACTTATGGCGTGCATGAGGCACCCCACATGTTATGCATGATGCACCACACATGTTATGGCATGCATGATGCATGATACACACATGTTATGCAAGATGCACCCCACATGTTATGCATGATACACCACACACGGTATGCATGATGCACCACACATGTTATGGCATGCATGATGCATGATACACACATGTTATGCAAGATGCACCCCACATGTTCTGCATGATACACCACACGTGTTATGCATGATGCACCACACATGTTATGGCATGCATGATGCATGATACACATGTTATGCAAGATGCACCACACATGTTATGGCATGCATGATGCATGATACACACATGTTATGCATGATGCGCCACACATGTTATGCATGATGCACCACACATGTTATGCATGATGCACCACACATGTTATGGCATGCATGATGCATGATACACACATGTTATGCATGATGCGCCACACATGTTATGCATGATGCACCACACATGTTATGCATGATGCATGATACACACATGTTATGGCATGCATGATGCATGATACACACATGTTATGCAAGATGCACCACACATGTTATGCATGATGCACCACACATGTTATGGCATGCATGATGCATGATACACAAATGTTATGCATGATGCACCACACATGTTATGCATGATGCACCACACATGTTCAATTGCTCTAAGACATCAGGGGACGTCCAGGCTGTACAGTTTGATTGTCTACATACTCAAAAACAGTCCTCACATATGCTGGTACACGATAGTTGTGCGCAGCCTTCCTGCTTGTATACCAATTCCAGCAAGGCACCTACCTAGGGTTGGCCAGAACCGTATATCTGCACCATATATGACTGTATGTATGGTGATTTCCCTGCTAAAAATACCGTATGTACACTGTATATACCTATAAATGTATGCTTCTGGTCAACCCTACCTATATGCTGGTACACGATAGTTGGGCCGCAACCTTCCTGCTTGCATACCAATTCCAGCAAGGCACCTACCTCCTTGTGCACATACAGGCCTTAGGCAGCGTCATCACCAAGCCCAAGAACGAACAAAGCAGCGCGAGAGGAGCCTTGAAAATCACTCCCTGAACCCCCAACACACACAAGCATGCAAACAAGCAGACACACACACACTCACACACAAATAGACGTACACACGGGCACGCAGGCAGGCATACAGATAATTATCACAAATACACCTTTGTTGTTGAACCTTCAATATCTCTCTCTCTCTCTCTCTCTGTCTATCTCTCCCTCTCTCTCTCTCTCTCTCTCTCTCTCTCTCTCTCTCTCTCTCTCCCTACCCCTCTTCCTTCCTCACCCATTCTTGGCATGCGTGGTGAAGTTCTCCACTGTTTTGGGGCACTCATCCGGGAACAGCTTCACGGTGATGTCTCCCTGAGCATGAGCAATAATGATGGATTTTATGTGGACATATGTATTGCGTATAAGCTATATTTGCATCTGTTGAATCACTCCTTAAATTATGTTTACATGGCACCCGTCAGAGTGTAAATGGCTGCAAAACCGTATTCCTAGCAGACACTTTCAGCACTTACGCTTGTGAATGGGACTTTGTCAGCGTACAACTCTTGCGGGTTTTGACTTACTACCTCTGACTTGCTCACACACACACACACACACACACACACTCACAAACAGCCCTTTAACCTGAGAAGTGCGTATGCACCCTGCAGCACACACACACACATGCACACACACAGCCCCCTAACTTGAGGAGTGCGTTTGAAGCCTACAGCACACACACAGGGCATCCACACAGCAAGCCCTACCTTGTTGGTGTGCATGGTGATGCCTCTAGGAAGCACCAGGGCGTCCCCGGCTTCTCCTGCAAGCACAAGGACAAGTTACTGGAAATGACAGCTGGGACGACAGACAGAATGACAGCTGGAATGACAGACAGGATGACTACTGGCTTGAACGAAATGGTGCTTCTTCTTTTCTCATGTGGCTTGGGGCCACTTTTGTAACAATCGTTGGATGACATGCTGACATTGATTGGCTAAGAATGAAACAAGGTGCATCCTTTTCTATCTAGCTTGGGGCCACTTTTGTAACAATTGTTGGATGACATGCTGACAATGATTGCTTAAGGAATTATAAGTGCTGCCGTGGTCACGTTTGTGTGCAGTCACAATGCAATGGTCCTAGGGCAAGCCATAGCCATCATACGTACAAGGGGTTGGCCAGAACCCTATACATACAATGTATATGCTGTAAACTTGGCAGGGAAATCTCCAAATTTAACGTCATATACGGTGTGTACACCAAGGTTCTGGCCAGCCTGAACATACCGTATGTACACTGTATACACATATATATATATATATGGTTCTGGCCAACCTACTCATGACACACACCGAGGGTTTGTGTGAAAAGAGCATCGATCACCTCAGAAAGGCGTTTTCTCGTTTCTCACCTGTGCTCACACAATCCTCTTTTTCATCTCAGAAAGGCTTTTGCTCGTTTCACACCTTTTGCTCACACAATCCTCCTTTTTACCTTTCAAGTCTACAGCAACCTGAAGGACAACCTGCCCCCTTGTTTGTGCACTTCACCCGTTTCGCACTTCACACATGTATACCACATCCTTCGTCATTCCCTCTCTTCTCCTTGCCTCCCCTTTGATCTTCACCAGAGCAACACATCCTTTGTCATTCCCTCTCTTCTCCTTGCCTCCCCTTTGATCTTCACCAGAGCAACACATCCTTCGTCATTCCCTCTCTTCTCCTTGCCTCCCCTTTGATCTTCACCAGAGCAACACATCCTTCGTCATTCCTTCTCTTCTCCTTGTCTCCCCTTTGATCTTCACCAGAGCAACACATCCTTTGTCATTCCTTCTCTCCTCCTTGTTTTCCCTTTGATCTTCACCAGAGCAACACATCCTTTGTCATTCCTTCTCTCCTCCTTGTTTTCCCTTTGATCTTCACCAGAGTAACACCATTTCAGATGAACAGCAAGGAGTTTGAGAGCCCCCTCTCACCTTCGGCCGTCATCATGTCTTCTAACGAGGGCTTTTCGTTAAACACGTCACGCCCACTCACTGCAGCCGCTGCACCGTCTGCTTCCTCGACGTCCTTTGGCTCTCGTTTACTGGAAGAGCGGAAGGAGAAAGTGAGGTTACTGGAAGAGTTACGCCCAGTTATTGGAAGAATTACTTTCATTTACTGGAAATGTTACTCTCCTTTACTGGAAGAGTGGAAGGAGAAAATGAGGTTACTGAGTTACTCCCAGTTATTGGAAAAGTTACTCCCAGTTACTGGAAATTTTACCCTCGTTTACTGGAAGAGGTACACCCAGTTACAGGAAGAGTTACTCTAGGTTACTGGAAATGTGGAGGGAAAAAGTGAGGTTAAGGCGCATAATGGATAATCAGCGGCAGGTGTTAGTCTCCTTGGTGACCTTTGGAAAACGAACATCATCCACTGATGGAGGGGGGAGACTTGAGTGTTTTAAACGCATATAAGGCTAGGAGTCGCACTTCTTGACTGAAGGCCTTTTTTGTACACCTTGTAAAACCCAAACAAAAAACACGCCAGCTGCTGCACTGGCTCCTTGGAAGTCCTTGCCATCTGTTTTACTGCAGGTGTGTTTGTTTTACTGCAGGTGTGTTTGTTTTACTGCAGGTGTGTTTGTTTTACTGCAGGTGTGTTTGTTTTACTGCAGGTGTGTTTGTTTTACTGCAGGTGTGTTTGTTTTACTGCAGGTGTGTTTGTTTTGCTGCAGGTGTGAAAAGGAAGGTTTTAAAAGAACAATCCAAACATGTTCTCCTCCAAAACACAATGGCAGCTTGGTTTCCTTGAATGACGCTTGCTACAGAGAAGAGAAGAAATCCCTCCTTCGTTTTTGCTCCTGGCTGTAACTTCTAACTTCTAGCACAAAACATCGATCCTTGCATAAAATAGCACAAACATTGATCCTTGCATCCAGCAGCACAACCTCGATCCTTGCATCTAGCAGCACAACATCGATCCTTGCATAAAATAGCACAACATTGATCCTTGCATCCAGCAGCACAACATTGATCCTTGCCTAAAATAGCACAACATTGATCCTTGCATCCAGCAGCACAACCTCGATCCTTGCATCTAGCAGCACAACATCAATCCTTGCATGAAATAGCACAACATCGATCCTTGCATCTAGCAGCACAATAGCAATCCTTGCAGGTTCAATTTGCTGTGTGGTTGCGGCAAAGTGCAGTCTCTAAGATGCAAGAGTATTTAACAAAGCAATGCCTAATTTCTTATACAAATGAGTAAAAAGACTGCCTCCTGCAATGCTTGCCTACCCTTTGCACAAGCGCTCAAACACAGCCACAGCCATATAGCAAAACAAACGCACATGCACACTCACAAACACCTGCATGTACATCCACATGTAGCCACAACCACAGCCAAAACACGCACACTCACTCACACACACCTGCACGCACATCCACAAGTACAGGCACTGCTCACGTGCACGCTGAGATGCATGCATGTTCTCACATGCGCACAGGCACAAGCATGCAAAAACACACATTCACGCACGCTCACACATGCACACGCACAAGCATACATGTTTTCACATGCGCTCACGCAACATACACACAGCTCACCTAAACAGGAAGAGTCGTTGCCGCTTGAAGGCACAGCATACAAGCGTAGGGTCCGGCTGAGGCATTTTGTCCAAAATCTCGATGGTGGGTATCTGAGCTCATGCAAAGGTAGAAAGAGAGGAAGCGCATTCGGTATTACAGTGTGAGTTGCATCTAGCATACGGGTGCCACCTTAAAAGCAACCTTCCCGGGGCTGGCTGAAGGAGTCAATACACTAAAGCACAGCTCAGACAGCAATTCACTCAAGCATGGCCCAGACAACCAACAACACATTCAAGCACAGCCCGAACAAGCAAAAGTGCACAGCCTTCTCTGTGGTCTTTTTAAACAAACGAAAGTCTGTGGTCCTTTTAAGCAAACGGAAGTCTGTGGTCCTTTTTAAGCAAACGAAAGTCTGTGGTCCTTTTAAGCAAACGACAACTCAGCTTCACCCTTCAAGGCTGCTTGCACAAGCTGGAAAAGCAATTTGCCCCTCTAGCTTAACCCTGCAACTCTGCACCTCCGTCCTGGACTGTATGAAAGCCGCAGTAGCTACACACGTGCTGAATGTGCGCGTGCTAGACACACCACACGAGGCACAGCTAGGCTGTATGAGAGCCGCAATACCTACACATGTGCTGAACGTGCGCGTGCTAAACACCACCACACAAGGCACAGCTAGGCTGTATGAAAGCCGCAGTAGCTACACACGTGCTGAACGTGCGCGTGCTAGACACCACCACACGAGGCACAGCTAGGTTTTATGAGAGCCGCAATACCTAAACATGTGCTGAACGTGCGCGTGCTAAATACCACCACACAAGGCACAGCTAGGCTGTATGAGAGCTGCAGTAGCTACACACGTGCTGAACGTGCGCGTGCTAGACACCACCACACGAGGCACAGCTAGGTTTTATGAGAGCCGCAATACCTAAACATGTGCTGAACGTGCGCGTGCTAAATACCACCACACAAGGCACAGCTAGGCTGTATGAGAGCTGCAGTAGCTACACACATGCTGAACGTGCGCGTGCTAGACACCACCACACGAGGCAGAGCTAGGTTAAATGAAAGCTGCAGTAGCTACACACGTGCTGAACGTGCGCGTGCAAGACACCACTACACGAGGCACAGCTAGGTTTATAAAAGATGCAAAGCTACACACGTGCTGAACGTGCGCGTGCTAGACACCACCACGTGCGGCACGGCTACACGCCACCACGCGCACCTTCATCCTGGCTTTTTTGTTGGCAGTGCCCTGGTAGAGTGCCACGCGCAGGAAGCGCTCTGTGTTCTCCACCTTGCCTGCATGGCGGTGAAGGAAAGTCTTAGGCACACCATATAACGCCTCAGGTTCAAGGCTCAACGATACCTCACAACACACGTACTGCCCGTGGCTGCACACCTACAGACACACACACACACACATACCACCAAAACACACACAGAATGACAACGCTGCACAGATGCCGCACTGTGTTCTCTCCATCTTGCCTGTGTACGCTTATTAACTCAAATCCACCACACACATGTTTATAGAAGCATATAGATAGCAAAGGGGGAAAACGCATTTGTCACATAGTTCTTTATTGTATTGGCCACACAACAACTGGAAACCAAACACACACTGTGTGGTTCATCTTGCGCACATTACGTAAGAAAAACACGACCAAAACCAAGCTTGTTTGAGTATGCACGCACACTTTTCCGCCAGCATTTTGTTGGTGGATTACGCTCCCTCCTTACCTGAACTCCTTACAGAAGATAATTAGGTACATGGTCAAAGTATAACCTACTGAACATAAGTGCGAGCAAGGTCTCCTCCTTCGTCCTCTTTCTCTTACCGAGCACGGCAGACACTTACCGAGCACGGCAGACACTTACCGAGCACGGCAGACACTTACCGAGCACGACAGACACGGCAGACACTTACCGAGCACGGCAGACACTTACCGAGCACGGCAGACACGGCAGACACTTACCGAGCACGGCAGCACGGCAGACACTTACCGAGCACGGCAGACACGGCACTTACCGAGCACGGCAGACACGGCAGACACTTACCGAGCACGGCAGACACGGCAGACACTTACCGAGCACGGCAGACACTTGGTTGGTGGCTAGATTGATGACTTTGATGCCCAGGAGGGAGGGATACCTGAGGGTGGGTGTCGTAGAGGGGTGAGAGGGTTGGCACAGCATGTGTGTTACATGCACATGCACACAGTCTTTAGAGAGCTGGATTGATGACCTTGATGCCCAGGAGGGAGGGATACCTGAGGGGGGGGGGGCGTTGTAGAGGAGTGAGAGGGTTGGCACAGTATGTGTGTTACATGCACATGCACACAGTCGTTAGAGAGCTGGATTGATGACCTTGATGCCTAGGAGGGAGGGATACCTGGGGGAGATGCGGGTGAAAGGCATCAGGGATCGCTTGAGAGAGGGTTGGTGAAGTTTGAGTTTGGTAAAGCTTGAGTTTGGTGAAGTTTGAGTTTTGTGAAGTTTGAGTTTGGTAAAGTTGAGAGAGGGTTGGTGAACTTTTGTCTTTTTGAGTGCATACAGTTTGCGGCTGCACTTACATGTAGAGGGGTCAATTGTGTGTTGTGGAACACAAATCAAGAGGGCCTAGTGCATTGAGAATCCTTTGAGGGACTCTACAGAGACTGAGGGAGGGGTACCTTATCGGTTTGCCAAGGCAAAACCTCACACACTGCCAGTGAAAAATCATGGGAAATTATGTTGGAGGGTCTAGAACACTGTGCGGGGGTGCTGATCAGTGATTAAAGGCAGCAAGACCAACTCACAACAAGAGCACAAAGAGAAATACTGGAGAGCAGCATACGACTAGGCGCGCCAGGTTTTTAATTCTGCGAGAGGAGTGCTTGCTGGTTTTTATAGGCAATCAGCTCAAGTGATGGGAAGTGCGCCCAAGCACACACACTCAGCTGGCCAGAACCGTATGTATACATACATGGTTGATGTATGCATACGCGGTAATGTTAACAGGAGCAATGTTTACGGGGAAACATACGTGCACTTCGGGAAAAGAAACAGAAAAGAAAAACTACGCAGGCAGTGAAAAGCCACTGCCCACATTAATTAAGGAAAAGGAGCCCCTTCAGGCAGCATATATGCTCAGATTTTGCCACCCATATGATTAACGGAGGCCTGAGCTTGGCGCAGCAGAGGAGGCAGGGGAGCGAGCCAAATGACGCAGCAGGCGCTTTTCTGAGCGTGCCTCTATTCAGTAACAGCTTGAACATTTGAAATTACACCTGACACCCTCAACACAGCGGGGCTTGCGACTGCCCAGTCCCCATGACTTGCCACCGATTAAAAATTGAGGATGCCGGATTGGTAAAGTTGCAGCGACAATTTTGCTGCGTATGATAAGACTTAATTGTAGCTTTTGTATGGACTTCCATCGCCTGCATCATTCCCACCTAATTGCCAAAGCAAAGTAGTGCATTTGCGCCCCTGCCACTCACAGTAAGAAATTGCTGCACAAACCCCTGCCACACACAGTATGAAATTGCTGCACTCGCCCCTGCCACTCACAGTAAGAATTGCTTCACACGCGCCTGCCAATCACAGTATGAAATTACTGCACGTGCCCCTGCCACTCACAATAAGAAATTGCTGCACGTGCCCCTGCCACTCACAATAAAAAATCGCTGTACGTGCCCCTGCCACTCACAGCAAGAAATCGCTGCACGTGCCCCTGCTACTCACAGTAAGAAATCGCTGCACGTGCCCCTGCCACTCACAGTAAGAAAACGCTGCACGAGCCCCTGCCACTCACAGTAAGAAAACGCTGCACGTGCCCCTGCCACTCACAATAAGAAATCGCTGCACGTGCCCCTGCCACTCACAATAAGAAATTGCTGCACGTGCCCCTGCCACTCACAGTAAGAAATTGCTGCACGTGCCCCTGCCACTCACAATAAGAAATTGCTGCACGTGCCCCTGCCACTCACAATAAAAAAATTGCTGCACGTGCCCCTGCCACTCACAGTAAGAAATCGCTGCATGTGCCCCTGCCACTCACAGTATGAAATTGCTGCACATGCCCCTGCCATTCACAGTAAGAAATTGCTTCACACGCGCCTGCCAATCACAGTGAGAAATTGCTGCACTCGCCCCTGCCACTCACAGTAAGAGATTGCTGCACTCGCCCCTGCCACTCACAGTAAGAAATTGCTGCTCTCATCAAACACAGCGTTTGGAGGAGGGGCAATCTCTGACAACGCCAGCTCCTTCTCCACTGCTAATCTCCTGCGCAACATCAATGCAAGGAGGGAAATACATCATCATAATACAGAATGAATTAGTATGAGAGTTCAATTGTGTCACATTCTGCGGTGAGCTGTCCGGCTCCTTCTCTACTGCT
>Ga0307947_1002733_pt1 | contig 14158 bp, 17 predicted proteins | sample OrgLakmetagen232_FD_201840 | JGI IMG/M metagenome (GOLD analysis project Ga0307947, IMG submission 201840) | Saline water microbial communities from Organic Lake, Antarctica - #232 | ecosystem: Environmental > Aquatic > Non-marine Saline and Alkaline > Saline | place: Antarctica: Organic Lake...
CGGTGCTGCAGGGGGGGGCACTTAAAGCAGCCTCCTTGGCGGCTGGTTGTGCTTGTTTTGCCTGTGCAAACGTGCGTAGGTTACAGACGATGCTTATGTATTTGACTGCGCTTATGGACGTTCACCTTTGCATCAGATTCAGCGACTGCAGGTTTCTGCCGCAAATGCGAGAACTGGAGTGAGAAGTCTGCAACATCGTGCAGCCAGAGCCCAAACTAAAGACACAAGAAATGTAAAGTAAGTCAAAAACACCATTGCGATTAACAGCTCTGAACATGCTGAACATGACCAGAAAAGAGCAAGGGCAGCTATACACAGATGTTGGATGGCGGAGTGGCACACAATCTATTATTGGGGGAAGCACATGTATACGGGTTGGCCACAACCATACATATGGTGTATACCCAGTATTTTTGACAGGGAAATCACCAGATATACGGTCAAATACGGTGCATATATACGGTTCTGGCCAACCCTACACATGTACCAGACATTTACTTGGAAGAGCAAGTAGATTGTGGCTCAAACACATGCGAAAATGCGCGCACGTATGCATGCACACACGCTCGCACACACGCACACACACAAACACACACACATGCACGCACACACACACATACACATTGATGATAGGAGCACCAGGACGCACCCTCAAACATCTGCCACCACACACCTTTTTAGGTGCGGGCCCAGGCTTGCCTTGCTCAATATCGGCCTTGCGCTTTTTCCCGCCAGCTGGGTGCTCATCTGCACTACTTCTTGCCTACAGGAAGCAGAATGCATCGCAGCATCAACAATCAATTGCGCGCGCACACACACACACACACACACACACACACACATGTGCACACGCACACACAGCAAAAATACTGCAACACAACCGTCCTCCTGCCAAATAGTCCCCAAAACAATAAGGCAGGCTGCTCAAGAAATGTTGGCACTACCAAATTACATTGCCCATCCTTTTTCATGCCCACTTCCTACACACATCTTGGTCACTCACCTGATCACCAGCAGCTCCTTTTCTCTTTTTGCTTGGCGGGGGTAACAGGGCCTCGTCCGCGCTCGTCAAGCCATTTTTGTTCTGTATTGTAGCCAAGCACGTGGACACAGGTGATTTGAGATGAAAGTAGCTTGCAGAGCAAGCAGGCAGGCACGCAAAGCGCAGACAAGAACCACACACACTGGCTATCCATGGCTGGCAGTCAGCAGTGAAGCCTGGCAACGTTCAGTCTCTCGGTGAACAGCTAGGCAACGCTTACGTCTTTTGCAGGGAGGGATTTTGGAGCACGAGGGGGGCGGCCTTGGTTCTTCTTAGGGCCACTTTCTTTGGCGTCCTTTGTGGTCCCATCGTCTGTGGTTTCAATGCGGCCCTGCAAGGCAAACGTGTGTGCGTGCGAGTGTGATTGTGTGTGTGCATATGTTTGTTTGAGTGTGTGAGAGTAAACAAAGAGATTACAATGATGATGGTGCGCGTGTTTGAGAGGAACCAGTAAGATAATGATGCTTGTGCGTGTATTTGTTTGGGTGTGTGAGAGGAATTAAAAAAAGAGAAGAAAAGAACTACGCAGGCAGTGAAAAACCACTCCCCATATTAATTAAGGAAAAGGAGCCACTTTGGTACCGGGTACCGTAAAACTTCTCCACCAATAGGAAGGAAAAAGATCAATGGGGATCAGGAGGGTTGCAGATTTGACTTGAAGCCGTCTCCTGATGAGAACTGATGATAGTGCTGGAAAGGGCACGTCCGGTATGGACAAGTTTGGCAGCAGAATTGACAGAATGAACATGAAGCTTGGAAGCAGGTTTCTTAACTCTTTGAGCATAAAGACCCAGCTCCTTGAAAGGCTCCAGCGTGTAATCGTTGTAGGTGGTGCCACCCACTTCCAAAAGGATGGTGTGGAGAGTAACGAAGGCTCCTTATAGGGCGGAGCAGAGGCCTTTATGCTGTTCCTGTGCGGCGCTCAGCCGGTTCTGCGGTCGAGTGTCCTCTCAGTACTTGACCTCGATGAGGTGAATATCACGTTGGAAAATGCTGAGATCTTTGGGTCGATGCTGTCTGGGAAGAATGGATCTGCTAATGGCTGGGTTGAGTTACTCCCGGTTTCCCTCAACTGCCCCCTGCCACTCCTAAGAACGCACCCCCCTTCATTGCTAGTCTGTTGCTTATTGGTTTTCGCGGAGATGGGAGCAACCAGTACAGCATCTGGGCAGCTGGAGGTAAAGCTATTTTTGTTTGAGAAGAGGGGCAGAAAGAGCCACTTTAATATAATCATGGTTTCAGCTGTATTGGGAATCTGAAGATTTTGCATACCAGCTGTTTGCTGCTACCTATATCCATGCAGACAAAGCAGGATCCTAGGGAGCCTGTCTTGCTGAGGGATTTGAAGATCATGCTGCATGCTAAGTTGTGTCTGATCATATTTCATATTTGCATGTGTTGGCATTCAGAAAGGATATGCAAGGCACTGTCTAGTTGAGGGCAGAGTGGGCAAGTTAGGCTCATTGAGTGCTTAAACCATACCGCACGCTTTTGGTTGTACAGGGTTCCTGTTCTGTACTTCATAATGATGCACTTGGTTTTGCTAGGATAAGTATGGTTGTGCTTGTGTTTTGTTTGGGTGTGTGAGAGGGAACAACAAGGGGATCAAAGTTTAAGTTCCCTGCACTGACACCTCACAAGGAAAAAGTACATGTTGTGAGGCCCTAGCTGCCTATATTTTCCTGCTGCATTGGGCTGTGACAGATTGTGCCTGTGCCATAATTTGGAGAAGCGCACGGTTTGCGCTCAAACCTACTACTTCCAGCCAACACTTTGTCACAACTTCCATTGCAGAGCCCCTCGGAATTAGAAGGCTCTTCACAGAACGCAGGGAGGAAGGCTCTTCACAGAACGCAGGGAGAAAGGCTCTTCACAGAATGCAGGGAGGAAGGCTCAGACAAGCAAGGCTCTGACTCAGTGCGTGCTAGAGTGCATATACGCACGCAGGCATGCATCGTGCCTGCACATCACCCATTCTCCCTCTAATAACCAAACACAAAAACACGTTCACCAGAAAACTTCTTCAGCACTGCATTCTGACTCTTCTTTACCTGGTTGACGTAGAAGCCGTTGCTAGTGGACCCATACTTTGGCTCCTTATTTCCAGCACGCAATTCCAAGACCTGCGTCCAAAGAAGCAGCAGCAGGAATTTCAATTCAATTATGATCAATAGAGGGTACACCTCACAAAGCCCACACACGAGCAACAATCCACACCTCACCTCAACAACAGAAATGCGTGAGGTACAATGGATGAGAAACGTCCACCAGGTGTGTCTGGGTAGGTGCAATGACTACACAGATCCTGGAAATTAGAAAGCTGGCAAGCTAGGGCGAGATCCAGATCCTGACAAGAGCTGCTAACAAAATGGTAAGAATAGGACAGCAACAATAAACGAGAAGGCTTGCGTTGCATAAAAAAAATTTGAAAGGATTTCAAGATATTCTATGTATGGCACCAATATGATGACTTATTAAAAGGCAGGCAGAGTGACTTACAGCGTCAGTTGCGGTTTTTGAAGGTGCTGGTCAAAAAGGACGGAAGAGGGAGGAATAAAGGTACAAAAAAGGAATAATTCAGCACATAATTTGTAGTTTATCCAGGTACCAAGTCACTTGAGGTTTTCCAGAGGGGGTCACTGGGCAAAAGCCAAAACGTGCTCCTTTTTGCATGGAGGGTGCAGCTACTCACACGTCACTTCATCAAATTGGACCTAACCTAGCTTCAAACTGATGCTGACTTTAAGTGCTACCCGGGCATGTGCTCAGATTTGGACAAGTCGCCCTGCGTACAGAATGACAGGACTAAAAGCACACATCGTGCACCTGTACCCTAGACGGGTGCTTTCAGGGGGAATGGCACATTCATTTGCATAGCTCGCTAACCACTTAGTCTTTGTGCCCATTTTCTCTTGCAATAATCTTTATTATTTATAAGGACTTCAACATCACTCAGTTTGGTGCGCTGGCTGGTCAGATACGGCATATGGCTGCTCAAAAAGTAGGGTTCACGCCGCGGCTGCTGAGGCAGGTGGCCCTTACTTTCCCGTTTCAAGCTCAGCTGCACTGAAAATTACATAGCAGAGCTGAGCTTGAACCGTGCCAGTTAGGGCCACCTGCCCTAGAAGCATGCAAAAAGTATACCCATTTTGGGTCTCAGTGTCCCCCCTCTGGAGGTTTCCCATTAAAAATGAGCAACAAGTCTCACAGAAGAAGTGACCAACCCCATAATGCGTCAACTGTCATTTCGACCAATCAAAGATAGAAATATTGTAATAAAGCAATGTGTGCCTGCCCATTCTAAGGGTCCTGTACTTGCTGCCATTGTTAACACGTCACGTTACAGGCATACCTCAGAGTCGTCCACAAAGTCTGCTTCATACGTGATGAGCTTCTGTGGTTTGCGTTTCCGTCGGAGTGGAGGAGGGCCTTGGCCGCCGCTGCTGCGCCCACCGCTGCAAGTGAAAAAGCGTGTTTGTATGTGGGAACATGTGGTGTATATGCATTTGTAAGCTTGTGAGCACGTGTTGTGTACACTAACTGTTATTGGAGGTATTGGTGTGTGCTAGATATCTACAGGGAAATCCTTGACCTCAAATTGGGGCTATAATTTGTTAGGAGTAACACTGCGGTGTTAGAATCCATGGCGATGCTAGGTTACAGTTTAAACAAATAACCGTTCAGTCAGGCATCTCAGCTCACGGTCAAAGACATTTATGCAATCATTGGAGATGTGACTTCTAGTTCAAGCATAAGTAGGGTTGAGCAGAACCACAAAAATGACAGAAATATTTATTACCTGTACATCGGATATACCTGATGCATCTCTTGCAGAGAACAAAATGCGTGAGCCAAAATGGTGATATTTCGTGTTTAAAAAGTAAGTTGGGAAAGTGCTTTTCACTTCAAAACAAAAGATGAGGCACATTTGTAAGGGCGATTGGTACAGCAAGCCCTATATTTTAAGAGCTTTTGCTGCTCTAGTATAAGTCATAGTTCATGATCATTAAAAGTAGAAAATCCAATGGTAAACAACAAAGTATAATTGACAGCAACTAGCTTAATTGGCCTAGACAGGTTTTTAAGCACACCTGACCCGCATGTCTTCGCCACCACTAGTCATTGCAACGTCGCTAGCGCAGCTGGCATCCTCCATGCCCTGGGATGGGAATTCAGGTCGTAAATAAATTCAGTAAAAAAGGCCATCAGAAAAATCGGCAAATCGTCCATCAAAGCCTGTAACACGATGGGAAAGTACACATACGCACAAAGATTCCCTACTGCCTTTGGACCATTTAACCGTATACCAGGAGGCTGCAAAAGAAAATTCCTGACAGTCATGTGCATTTTTCGGGCCTCCAGCCCAAAATGACTCCCCCCCCCAACCCCCCTTCCTGACCCCCCACACTAATTAATAGGGTGTCGATCTGCTCAGAATTCAAGCAGCTATCTGCCTGCACAGTTCTCATGCCAAATAATGCAATACCTAACGAGCTATTGGGCAAAAACTGGTTTGCGCACGCTCTTGCACTGACCACCTCTTTAGTGCACAAATCCAGCCAAAACCTTTGCCAAAGCACTTTTTTACTTCAATCATGCAACTTAAGCATAATGCAATGCGTAAACTGCAAGTTTGGAATCAATTGCTGGTAATTTGCCTGAACACACCCCCGCGGCCTACTTGGGGACATTCCATGCATTTCTATGACCAGGCACCCAGGACCCCCCCTTAAATCAAATCACCCAACGAGGGTGCCAATTGACCAGTAAAATTCCCCGACCCCCCCTGGACCCCCTCAGAATCGTCTCAATTACATACCAATCGATAGCTCTCAATGTCAAGATTTCGAATATATAATATCTAATTGGATTGACACTTGACACCAAAAAGTTATGATACTTACAGCCTCCTGCGTATACAGTCTTTTTCCTACTAGCTACTTTTATGTTTCACTGATGTTAATTTGCGCACGTAATCTTAAAAAGTAGAAAGAATGATTGGGTGTGTGTGGAAAGACTGGGGAAAAAATGAGCATAGCAAGGTACAGACATGCAACGTGAATTGCACCTCCCTACTCCAGTTCAGTATCGTCAAATTGCCTTAACACACGATACGCAAGAGGTACAGATGCATTTTACATGCAAGTTTGTTTTTGTTAATGCTAGTGAGTGTGTGTGCGTGTGTGTGCGTGTATGTGTGCGTGTGTGCGCGTGTATGTGTGTGTGCGTGTATGTGTGTGTGCGTGTATGTGCGCGTGTGTGTGCGTGTGTCAGTGCATGTGTGAATGTTTTATACGTGTGTGTTTGCATTGGTATGCGTATATCTGCGTGCGTGAGTGTGCATGTGTGCTTATATGCGTATGTATGTATGTGTGTGCAAATGGTGCAGTGTGTGTAGTGTATATTTGCACGTGGGCATGTGTGTGCATGCGATACGTGTATATTTGCGCAGATGAATGCATTTATATGCGTAGTTTAAGTTTGTGTGCATGGTTTCGTTTGTGTGCTTGCTTGGTGTTTGGTCAAGACATGAGTGTGCGTGTGTGTGTGTGTGTGTGCGTGCATGCGTGCGTGCGTGAACGCAGGTGTGTATGTGTGTATATGTGTGTTTGCGTGTGCATGCACTCTCGTGTGTGTGCAAGCGCGTGTGCATGTGCATGCTGCACGTACCGAGCCAGAGCCAGAGCCTTGCTGGTTTGAGCCTTTACTCCCTGCCTCTGATGACGAGCTCTCTGAATCCGAAGAGCTCTGCAGGGGAAGCGTGTGACAAAGCATTTACTTCAAGGAGTAGGTTAAGCGCAAGCTGCACGCTTTTTAAGGACTCCTAGCGCGACGATCTGTCAGATCATGATGCAGTGGGAGCAAAAATAATGAATCTAGAGTCTATGTTGCATACAGCTCCTTGGTGACGAGTCAGGGCAGGCAACTTGTACCAGGAGCGGGCGGAAAGTTTGCCAAATATTATAAGTGTGCACAGATATGTGCAGTAAGCTCATTGCGCACTGAGCAGATTGAAAAAGGAAAGGGAAGAAACTACAGGAGGCCCTTGAGCCACACGATTCAGGGTTGCAGAGTAAGTGTGGAAGAAGTATTTTGGACTTGCTCCAGCTCTTCTTCTTTCAACCATACCACCGTGTGCTAACACTCCAATGCCAAAAACAGTATCATCCCCAAGCAGGCATGGATGGCTGGGATTCCCGAAGCTAAAGCCTAGAATCCAGTTAAGGAAGCGTGACGTGTACGTATCCAGGAAAGGGATGACAGCAGGGAGACCTACCGCGTCGCTTTCAGACCACGAACCATCCTCTGGTTGCTGCCCTGCTTCCCTGCTCTTTTGCTTCTCCTGGTCTAGTAGCTGCAGCAGGAAAAAGGGTTTGGCGGAGAGGATCCTGGTGTGGGTCATGTCGTGCACGCTTTCACATCCTCAGCTGTCTCTCCTGAAACTCTCTAATCCGTGACACCTGCTCTTTCTCTGCTCTTACCTTTGAGTAGGACACTAGGCTGCCAGTAGACAGATCAAAGTGGATCCTGCGGGTGGTTTTGATCCCATGGCCAGCTGGTGCGTGCTGCTGGGCAGAAGCAGGAGACATGAATCTATCCCCAGTTATTGCAGCATTGGGCACCGGGAACGTCGCGCGCTGTGGCTCGAGAGTCCCCATTTTGCTCTAACAACTTTCACATGTCCTATAAGCTTGGATTACTAAGAAATTACATTGTTATTTAAACGTGCTTACGTGCTTCTCTGCGAGCCTGTTCTCAATTTCCACAACTTTTATAAAGCAGTACATGCCACTGCCGAAATCTTTCTTCTTCAAGCTCGGGGGGGCGTGCTTCTGTCTAGGAGGATGCATGGAACTGTTCATGATCAAGACTGGCTTCTATGATGTGTGAGTCTTAGGAATTAACCTAATGATCTACAGAGGATTACCACGACATAACACGTCGTGCACCTCACACCTCACGTACTCAAACACATGTTTACATGCACGTGCACAACACACACACACACACACACACTCACACACACACACACACACACTCTCAAACACACACACACTTTCTCTCAAACACACACACACACACACACACACACACACACACACACACACACACACACACACACACACACACACACACACACACACACACACACAAACAAACTCACACACACACACACTCTCAAAAACACACACACTCTCTCTCAAACAAACACACACACACACACACACACACACACACACACACACACACACACACACACACACACACACACACACACACACACACACAAACATACTCACACACACGCACACACACTCACACACACTCACACACACACACAAACACACACACACACACGCACGCACGCACGCACGCACAATACAACCATGTACATGCACAATATATTTGCATAATTACTGTTAGAGCGCAAGACAATCTGTGCACACAAAACGAACACCATTCTTATACTCTTATAATATACACAGAGTCTTGCGCAACGAGGCTGAGCGATATTACGAAGAAAAAGGGGAGAGAGACTCCTTCAAAGAGGAGGTTGGTTTGCGAGTAGCCCGTGCCCTGGAAGCAAAGGGAGCAGAGCTACCCCCGGAGCTTGAGCAGTACAGCAGCAAAAACTTGTTGAAGTTCCGCAAAAAGGAGTAGGGCCGTTCACAGAATCAAAGCATTAAAACTCTGTCTGCCTTTTTGTATAGCCTCACTCACTTGGCGTTTACCGAGGCCCTTGACTGCCTTACCTGAGTATAAAGACCCCTGGGAAGAAAGAGAAAGTGTAGCCCCCCCATTGCGTTGCGGGGACCTGGTAGGGACTTAAACACTTAACCTGCGAACATACTAGCACAGAATGGAGCAGCTTCTCAGCAGCATGATGCAGTCAGGTGGTGGTGGAGGGAAAAGCAGCATGGGAGGAGGGCCGTTTGACATGCGTGACCTTCAGTCCCAGCTTGGACTGGAGGGAGGAGACAAGCAGGACTTGACAAAGCAAGCGGATCAGCTTTGGCGTTTCCTGGACAATGTGAGTGTGCTATGACGTAACAGTCGCAGTAGAATAAGCAAAAACTTTAATGGCCTGACGGCAAGAATCGTCCCCATATGCCAGCAAGTGCTGCAACGTTAACAGAGCATTGAGCTCCTTTTGGTGCACTTGGATTAGAATGTGTGCGTACAAGCAGGAGGCGGCCTTGGTGCGCAAAGCCACGGAAGCACACACACACACACACACACACAAATGCACAAAGGCTGAAATGTCCTTACTTAAACTTATGCAGCTAGCCGAAAATGATCCCCAAGCTTACGCTGACTTCCTCAAGTCCCAGGCGCGTGCAGCAGAGGCCGAGCAGAGTCAGCAGCTGGTTAAAGGCAGCACTGCTCAGTTCATCATCGAGGCCCAGCTAGCGCAGCAGGCGGACAAAGCTTCTATGGCTTTGGTGCACGTCTGGGCTGCACGAGATGGTGCGTGTGGAAATGGATTGTGGTATGAAGAAGAGGGTCTGGGTGTGAGGTGTCACCTGTGGGATTCAAGACAAAAAGAGGCTGGTATGTAGTTGGAGAAAGGCTGCTGAGACGTGCATGGGGTAGTATCAATGGGTTTTAATTGCAATAAGTTGTTTGAGCAGGATGGGAATGAGGCTGGAAAACAGAAACTACCGCTTGAAACTTAAGCCCATAGCGCCTTTTTAGTTAAAGCCTACAGCGTTCATGGATAGTCAAAGCAGCTGCTTCAGTCTCTCAGCAAGCTTTTCCTCTTCAAAACTGTTCCATGTGCAAACGGTCTTGGTCGAGCTGTTTGCTTTTTAAATCAAAATCCTTCAACTTGCTGCCACAAGTCTTTCTGGATCATCCTGCTTTTTTTTAGAGCAGGGTTCCTCGCTTCCTCACTCCTCCCTTACCTTGCCCCTTTGACTTCACTCTGACCGTGGGGCGTCATCTGTCCATGTGCTTGCAGACAAGCTAGCTCCCATGGCCACAACCAACAACGGGGCCAAGGAGATCGATGCTTCGACAAACTCCTGGACCGGTGCGCGCATTCCTATGTTTGAAGGCAAGGCTCCTCAAGTGCCTCCGGCTGCTCCACCGTCAATCGGCAGCAGCAGCAAAACTAGCAGCAGCCGACCAGCGCCTGCATCTTACCAGTACCACATAGGTGAGACCTCTTGGGCAGTCATCTTTGGCGGGGAGTGGGGAGTAATGCAGGTAATTTACGGCAACTCTCCATCCAGGGCTGTCACACATTTTGAGCAGCTTCACAAATTTTGATCTGGGATAGATCTAGTGCGAGTACGATTGCTCTCATTCAAGTCATTCATCTGGCACCCAACAAGCTCTGTTTGGAATGTGAGCAACTATCGACACCCAATCCTCCTTTGCATCAACCAGCCTTTTCTACCGATTCACGTCTAGCCACCTTAGCACCACCATCATTATAAACCAACCTCTGACTTGCTGCCTTGAGGAATTTTAGCCTTCATTCGATGCGCAGTCGACACTCACATCGTCATCTGTTGTCTGCAGGTGTTCACCCAAATCTCATTCCCCTGCTTGCATTAGACCAGCCACCTCAGCTGAGGCCTCTTCTGGTGGAGGCAGCCCTTCAATTTGTGGAAGCTCGCCACCCAACGAGGTTTGATCGCAGCCAGCCATGCAGCATCAGGGTGGGTGTCTCGTGTTCTTCTGTAGTAAAGAGCCTCCCTCTTTTTTCTGTGCACGACTGCCAGCATGCTCTTTCTAAGCGTAAAATCCATTGCCTCCAGATTTCAGCATGAAATTGGTCATCGCATGCAGGAATCTCGCCTTTGTAGGCACACTTACGTCTCATTGCATGTTCTTTATCTCATACCGCAAATTGCAAAGAGCGCTGACCCCTGTGGTTTGCTGCTGCTCCTCGTAGGCACCAATAGCGCCATTGACTGTGTCACGTAGAAATGTTGCCCTACCAGGCCTGTGTGCACTCAACCCTTCCATGCAATGCACTCTGACCAGCTCCTTTTGACCAACTGCTTGTTTTGTGTGTGTGTGTGTGTGTCAGTTGAGGCAGCGGTCAAGCAAGTCGCTCTCAATGTTTACAATCCTACACCTCTTGGGCTACCAACACTGATGTTGTGTCTTAAATTATGTTGTGTCTTGAATTATGGTGTGTGTTTAAGCCACCAGGCAGAAGTGTGTTGAAGTCACCAGGCAGAAGTGTATTAAAGTCACCAGGCAGAAGTGTGTTGAAGCCACCAGGCAGAAGTGCATGTAGGCCTTGAAGATGACGGAAGGTGCAATTGCGCTGCAGGTCCTGGTGAGCCAACTGCAGGCAGCCGCCAGAGCAGCTCAATTTGAGAAAGCTTCCGCGACAACAGGTACTCCTCATGACCTCATTCAGGTGCGGGATGTTACATCGTTAACGTGTGACCTTTTCCGCCCTTTACAAAGCTGTTGTGCAGACCACATGCAGCCATCTCTGGTGTGCCACCACAGAAACTATACATCGGCATATTAGTTCGCTGCAATTAATCCCTGCTGTTGAATATTGAGGAAATGCAAGTCATGTCATCAGACAGAAAAGGGGGCTCAATATGAGTCACGTCAGGCATATTACATATTACCAACTTAGAAAACTGTGTAGGGAACCATGGGGAATAGGAGGGTGATAAGCTGAGCGAGTCTGTGTTTGGGTTTGCCAGGACCGTACATATATACCTTGGAGAAGTATCCCTGAAAGATTAGAACTTCAAAGAATCGTGTATAAGTATGGTTGTTTTGGCCAACCCCAAGTGTCCCTCATCGTAACGGAGCGCCTGCTCTTTACTTACTTATTCATACTGAGTTCTTCTGCGATTGTGTTTTAGGCGATGGCCGACATGGAGAAACCCAGCGGCACTGGTTCCGGTAAAGTAGCGACAGGTGATAGCTCCATGGGTCAAACAGGCGACGACAAGCACAAGGGCGTCACAAAGCAACTCATTCAGGAGATCCAAGCTAAAGAGGATAACAAGCGTGGCGCTGATGGGGTGAGCGCCGTCTTGTGTGAATAATCTCCCGCAAAGAGGTCTCAAGTATGAACCCTAAGGGTAGGGTGGCAACTGATGCACGCGACTTAAGTTATGCAGGATCATGTACTAAGGGTCGTAAAAAAGACGGAATTTGAGTTGGCTACTGCACTGAAGTCCCAGCCAAATTCCGCTGTTGCTTATGCTTCTGCATTGTATTTGCCTCTTGACGGAGAAAGCCATGAATAACAACGCATGTACCTCTCCCTTTCCTCTGCTCCTCCTTCTCCTCGCAGGTGAGCGTTCTGCGAGCTTTTGACAAGGATGGGCGAGAATGCGTGATTGTTGAAGCAGAGCTGCTAGATGTATCCAGCGCGCAAGATGTGAGCGTTGAGTTTGAGGATTCAGCCGGGCCCACACAAGTGCAGGTTCTTGCGCTGAAGTTTCAGAGCTGGAGTCGTACTGTGTCGCTGCCTTGCCTTGTGGATGAGAGCGAGTGCACAGCAAAGTATGACAAAAGGAAAAGGATTTTAAAAGTGACTGTGCTTGTCATCAATGGCTGATTTTTTCACGTTTCTACTCTTCCCATCTTGCCAGATTTTACATATTGCAGTTTGTGACCGGCGAAGCAGTACTGCCAAATGCTCGCAGCATCGTGTTTTTTGTTGCTCGTCAAGATTGATCACGTGTTGCACATTTCTTGAAAGGACCTTTTGAAATTTCTGAAGCCTCATAGGCTTGTTCTTGTCTTGGACCCACCAGATTTAGTAAAAAGAGTTTGCATTGAATGCAACCAAAAAAAATCAACACGTCAGTATGCAGGGACCACCTGATTTAATGGGACACTGCGAGGCCCTGCATTAGGGGTAAGGGTAAGGTTACATCACTATGTATGCCTCAAAGGGCATCTCAGCGGAAGTTTGGAAAAAGCCTGCGAGGCCCTGCATTAGGTGAAGCAAAGCACAAAACAATGACCCCTGCCTACCTCACCTTTGCTGACATTGTGTGAGTGTGAGTGTGTATGTGTGTGTGTGTGTGGTGTGTGTGTGTGTGTGTGTGTGTGTGTGTGTGTCCATTCCTCTTGTTCTAAGCCAGCTGTCGAATTCAGCAGGAACGTGGTTGTTATTGTGAGCAATAGATTTTGTAGCACCATGCATTCACCTGTGAATGCAGCCAGCGTGTGCTAGTAAATTAATGCAAAGGAAGCCAATCGCAACAGAAAAGGCCGCACATGCAAAATAAAATTTTGAATAAAGCAAACGTATTTCCAAGAGTAGCTCGGTACTTGCCCAACTTCGATCGCCAGGCTCTGTTCAATGCTCCCCACGGCGCTCTGGGTGGCAGAGCAATTTACCCAGAGATACTATGGAGTGAGTTTATCAGCCATCCTGAAGCAGTGACCCCTCCTCCATGCTACCTGATGAAAGAATGGCAAACAACACGTATCTTTCGGATGCAGGTGCTGCGTGATCATCCGCTGTACCTGTGCCACTTCTACAAGGAGAAATCCACGTTGTCCCTCTGCCTGGAACATGCCCCCCCGGTCTTTGCAGAAGGGAAGCTGCAAAAGGATGAAAAAGGGAACATGACAGCAGACCTGATTGTGAGTGTCCCTTTCTCTCTCTTTTCAGCTGTGTGCCTACTTTTCTATCCTGCTTTAGGGCAAAACGATAAGGAGAGGAATTCCTGTTTCTGGTTGGCTGTCATGCACTCACTCCCCCCCAAACTTGACCAAGCTGCTGCTGCTATCCCAACGCCGTCGCAGGCCATACAGGACGTCATCCAGACAGTGGCGCACGCTCAGTGCCATCCACACCACATCGACGCCCAGTACTCGATCGACAAAGGCGTGTGCATCCAAGTCGTGGGGACTATGATCCTGCAGGTGTGATGATAGATAAGGTAATCCAAAAACTTCTTATCATTATGGGAGGGCTGCTGCGCAAGATGGCATTTTAGAAAACCCATCTGTCACCAATGCTCTCTCTCTCTCTCTCTCTCTCCCTCCCTCCCTCCCTCTCTCTCCCTCTCTCTCTCTCTCTCTCTCTCTCTCTCTCTCTCTCACACACACACACACACACACACACACATACACACACACACACGCACACAGCACACACACTCACAC
>Ga0307947_1002735_pt1 | contig 14150 bp, 14 predicted proteins | sample OrgLakmetagen232_FD_201840 | JGI IMG/M metagenome (GOLD analysis project Ga0307947, IMG submission 201840) | Saline water microbial communities from Organic Lake, Antarctica - #232 | ecosystem: Environmental > Aquatic > Non-marine Saline and Alkaline > Saline | place: Antarctica: Organic Lake...
AAGTCAACAGAGTCATGCAATAGCACGCATGACTCGTTTGCCTTCACATCACACTACAAAAGAATGACTCCCATTATCTTCACACCTGGCGGCCATCCAATTAGGAAAAATTAGAACGTATGATTACGAAAAGATACTCCCATGAGCATTCCCAGGATCCTTGCAAATGAGCAAAGTAAGGCCCAGGCATTGTAACAATGCGTTTTTAGCACTACAACCAGATATACAAGTGCTCTCCTCTTGTTCAAATACCGATGCTGTAAATAAGCTGCAGCCCTGGCTTCTCCTCTTATTTGAATAACAATGCCGTTTGAATAACAATGCTGTTAAACTGCCGCCCTGACGGATACCCACTGGCTTGGAGTTTCACACAGGAGTTTCACACTCACCTGAGTCCATCCAATTAAAAAAAGAGGCATAAATTGCAAGCAGCGACAAGAAAAACAGTGGACGCCTGCACGCCCCACGTTTACTTTGAAAAAGGAGCAAACATAAAATGCCGGGCACCATACGCCTGTTTACCATACCGTGTGTCACCACACCGTGTGTCACCATACCGTGTGTCACCATACCGTGTGTCACCATACCGTGTGTCACCACACCGTGTGTCACCAGACCATCTACACCATACTGTGTTCACCAGACCATGTACACCAGACCGTGTGTCACCATACCGTGTGTCACCATACCGTGTGTCACCATACCGTGTGTCACCAGACCATGTACACCAGACCATGTTCACCAGACCATGTTCACCAGACCATGTTCACCAGACCATGTACACCAAACCATGTTCACCAGACCGTGTTCACCATACCGTGTGCAGTGTCCGTGTTCACCAGATTGTGTTCACCAGACCGTTTGCAGTGTCCGTGTTTACTAGACCATGTACACCAGACTATGTTCATCAGACCATGTTCACCAGACCGTGTGCAGTGTCCGTGACCACCATATCATGTTCACCAGACCATGGTCCGTATTCACCAGATTGTGTTCACCAGACCATGTGCAGTGTCCGTGTTCACCAGACCATGTTCACCACAACGTGTCATCGTACCGTGAGCAGTGTCCATGTTCACCAGACCATGTACACCAGACCATGTACACCAGACCGTGTTCACCATACGCCTGATCACCACACCGTGTGCAGTGTCCGTTTTCACTAGACCGTGTTCTCCAAACCGTGTTCACCAGACCGTGTCACCAGACCGTGTGCAGTGTCCGTGACCACCAGACCATGTTCACCAGAATATGCGCAGTGTCCGTGCTCACTAGACCATGTGCACCAGATTGTGTTTACCGGACCGTATTCACCAGACCATGTACCCCAGACCATGTTCACCAGACCATGTCAGCCACATCGTGTCACCATACGGTGTGCAGTGTCCGTGTTCACAAGACCGTGTTAACCAGACCGTGTGCAGTGTCCGTGTACACCAGACCGTGTGCAGTGTCCGTGTTTACCAGACCATGTGCAGTGTCCGTGTTCACCAGACCATGTGCACCATACCGTGTTCACCAGACCATGTTTACCACATCTTGTCACCAGACCATGTTCACCAGACCGTGTGCAGTGTCCGTGACCACCAGACTCTCACCATCGTGCCACCACAATGTCTCCTTTCATTTGATCAACAGTGCTGTCAAAGCTGCCACCCTGACTGATTCCCATCCACTAGCTTTGAATTTTACACAATACACTCTCACCTGAGTCCCTTGCAGAGTTCCCAAACGCATCCCCCGTGCCTGTGCAACAAGCAAACAACGCATAAGGGGTCTAGACATAAATTACTTGTGCAACAAGGGGTCCAGTCATTAAGTACAGTGGTAAATGCGTCACAGGGGTCCAGACATAAAGTACATGTGCAACTTGGGGTCCAGTCATTAAGTACAGTGGTAAATGTGTCACAAGGGGTCCAGGCATAAAGTACATGTGCAACAAGGGGTCCAGTCATAAAGTACAGTGGTGAATGTGTCACAGGGGTCTAGGCATAAAGTACATGTGCAACAAGGGGGCCAGTCAATAAGTACATGTGCAACAAGGGGGCCAGTCAATAAGTACAGTGGTAAATGTGTCACAGGGGTCTAGGCATAAAGTACATGTGCAACAAGGGGTCCAGTCAATAAGTACATTATTAAATGTGACACAAGGGGTCTAGGCATAAAGTACATGTGCAACAAGGGGCCCAGTCATTAAGTACAGTGGTGAATGTGCCACAAAGGGTCCAGACATAAAGTACATGTGCAACTTGGGGTCCAGTCAATAAGTACAGTGGTGAATGTGTCACAAGGGGTTCAGACATAAAGTAAATGTGCAACAAGGGTTCCAGTCATTAAGTACAGTGGTGAATGTGCCACAAGGAGTCCAGACATAAAGTACATGTGCAACTTGGGTTCCAGTCAATAAGTACAGTGGTGAATGCGTCACAAGGGGTCCAGGCATAAAGTACATGTGCACAAGGGTCCACTCACAGTTAGGTAAGCCATTAAGTCGTAATGCAGTCCTATGTACTATACATTATACATACATGTGCACAAATGTCCACATACACTACACATTACATACATTATACATACATGTGCACAAATGTCCAGTTTTAGGTACATGTGCGACGAGGGGTCCAGTCATTAAGTAGAGTGGCTGCCTTCTGAATGCAAAAATGCACATTTTCAGGCATTTCCTTTGTTAGGCCCCTCTGAAAAAATACCACATATACATATATATATATATAAATATATATATTTTTTTTTCCATTTATATATTTCCATTCGATATTTATATATTTCCATTTGATATATTTCCCCCGAACACATCCCCTGTGCCTGCGCAGAATATCCACACAGAGTCGAGTTCCTAATGTATTTACAACATTATTTGGACTCTAAGTTGACCCCTGTGCCAGCATGCGACCAATACCAGCACGCTTGATAAGCGTAAAGCTCAGTGGATGATTAGCAACAATAGTATTCCCTTTTGTCTTGATTCTCGTCAAAACAACGAGACCGCCAGCAAATGCGGCAACATTTGTTCAACTCTGTATTCATGCACAGGGTGATGCCACGTCTTTAGTATGCATTACTTTTTTGTGTGCATTATCTTTTGGTCCTCTTTATTCATGCACAGGGTAATGCCACGTCTTTTGTATACATTACTTTTTTGTATGCATTACCTTTTGCTCTTCTTTTTTCATGCACAGGATGATGCTACGTTTTTTGTTCACATTACTTTTTTGTATGCATCATCTTTTGGTCTTCTTTATTCATGCACAGGGTGATGCCACGTCTTTTGTATGCATTGCTTTTTTGTATGCATTATCTTTTGCTCCTCTTTATTCATGCACAGGGTGATGCCACGTCTTTTCTTCACATTCCTTTTTTGTGCGCACTATCTTTTGCCCCTCTTTATTCATGCACAGGGTGATGCCACGTCTTTTGTTTACATCACTTTTTTGTATGCAATATCTTTCGCTCCTCTTAATTCATGCACAGGGTGATGCCACGCTTCGTCGTATACCATCAACCTTTCACTACTTTACCAGATTCCAGACTATATACAAAATATCACACGCTTAGCACACATACACACACATACACACACGTACACACACATGCACACACACATACACACACACACACATACACACACGTCATTCCTGTCGTTGCTGCGTACAGCTTAGCTATACCACAAAGCTACACACACATGCACACACACACATACACACACGCACACACACATACACACACGTCGTTCCTGTCGTTGCTGCGTAGAGCTTAGCTATACCACAAAGCTACACACACATGCACAAGCACATACACACACATACACACACGTCATTCCTGTCGTTGCTGCGTAGAGCTTAGGACGCATACACACACGTACACACACAAACACACACATACACACACAAACACATACACACACATACACACACACATACACACACGTCATTTCTGTCGTTACTGCGTAGAGCTTAGCTATACCACAAAGCATCCTCTTGTACATGGAGCTGGTGGTATGGCCTGCACACCTTCATAATTGAGGAGGTTGGTAAATAGGAGTGGCAAGCTCGTACCACTTTTACTTCAGCAGCAACAGCCAAGTTTATACAAGCCTTGGCCAGGCACGCTTGCGGTTTCCAGGAGCTATTGCATACCATCATTGCAGCCAAGCATGCTAGCAATAAAACCTGTATCACACAAGCCCTTCTTGGACAGATACAGGCGGTTATGCCTGCCATTAGATCAGCAAACCAATATGACATACCTGGCCAGTCTCGCTCGTGATTTCCAGGAGCAGCAGCTATGGGCCACTGCGTAAAAGCAGCTTCAAACTGGGATCCAAAAAAGTCCCAGTCCGCAGCATACCCGCTGCGTGTACGTGGGTGTGTGCATGTGTGTGTGTGTGTGTGCGTGCGTGTGTGTGCGTGCGTGTGTGTGTGTGTGCGTGTGTGTGTGCGTGTGTGTGTGTGTGTGTATGTGTGTGTGTGCGCTTGCGTGTGCGCGTTTAAGTGTGTAGTGTGTGTGTGTGTGCGTGTGTGTGTAAGTGTGTAGTGTGTGTGCGAGTGTGTGTGTGCATGCGTGTGTGCGTGTGCATCATCCCCGTATGCTTAGCACTACATAATGAGTCATCATAGCAGTTTAGGGGCAACTCCTCAGCGCGCGTAAGCATTACGATGCGCGCCCATAATATTTAAAACCAAGATGCACTGAGCACTTAGTAGCATACGAGCGCAGGAAGTCACAAACAATGCATTCACCAAGACTACAGCCCTTATTGGCATACACACTTGCTGGTCAATACATACACATTGTGAGCATTTGAGGGACAAGGGCTCATTGTGTGAGCAAAGGGATGCGAACCCATTATCACTCATGCTTATGGCGAGCTTGTCCATTTACAATACTGAATGCACCGTCTTAAACCTCTGAAGGTAAGTACGCCGCTGAAGGAAAATACACCCTGCTTAAAATCCATAATGCCTTTCTGAACACACACCCAAACTCCAGAGATCTTGTTTACGGCTCGAGCCAGGTGCAAGCATCCTTCTTTGTACCAGATTCTGAACATACTACATAATATTAGACAGGGTCTTGAGCCAAATTGCCAGTGAGAGGAGCCAGGTTCTTTGTACATGCATATTTTTTTGTACATGCATCTTTTCATGCACCAAAATCTAAAAAAACACATCATTTTAAACAATGGCCTCTGCTCCTACTCACAGTTCATATGCCAAATCTCCAGTGAGAAGAGCCAGGTTTGCATCCCTTTCTGCACCCTACTCACAGTGCATATGCCAGATCTCCAGTGAGAATAGCCAGGTTTGCATCCCTTTCTGCACCCTACTCACAGTGCATATGCCAGATCTCCAGTGAGAAGAGCCAGGTTTGCATCCCTTTCTGCACCCTACGCACAGTGCATATGCCTGATCTCCAGTGAGAAGAGCCAGGTTTGCATCCCTTTCTGCACCCTACTCACAGTGAATATGCCAGATCTCCAGTGAGAAGAGCCAGGTTCGCATCCCTTTCTGCACCCGTGGCAAGATGCGTGGCAAGCAGGCTGCTGTTTTGTCCGTACGTGTCAGAAAAATGAAGGCCATCTGTGGGTGTGGGGTGCGATGCGTTTGTTTGTACGTGTCAGCAAAATGAAGGCCATCTGAGGGTGTGGGGTGCGATGCGTTTGTTTATACGTGTCAGCAAAATGAAGGCCATCTGTGGGTGTGGGGTGCGATGCGTTTGTTCGTACGTGTCAGCAAAATGAAGGCCATCTATGGGTGTGGGGTGCGATGCATTTGTTTGTACGTGTCAGCAAAATGAAGGCCATCTGTGGGTGTGGGGTGCGATGCGTTTGTTTGTATGTGTCAGCAAAATGAAGGCCATCTGTGGGTGTGGGGTGCGATGCGTTTGTTTGTACGTGTCAGCAAAATGAAGGCCATCTGTGGGTGTGGGGTGCGATGCGTTTGTTTGTATGTGTCAGCAAAATGAAGGCCATCTGTGGGTGTGGGGTGCGATGCGTTTGTTTGTACGTGTCAGCAAAATGAAGGCCATCTGTGGGTGTGGGGTGCGATGCGTTTGTTTGTATGTGTCAGCAAAATGAAGGCCATCTGTGGGTGTGGGGTGCGATGCGTTTGTTTGTACGTGTCAGCAAAACGAAGGCCATCTGAGGGTGTGGGGTGCGATGCGTTTGTTTATACGTGTCAGTAAAATGAAGGCCATCTGTGGGTGTGGGGTGCGATGCGTTTGTTTGTATGTGTCAGCAAAATGAAGGCCGTCTGTGGGTGTGGGGTGCGATGCGTTTGTTCGTCAGCATCATTTGCAAATGGGTGTTTTTTAACATGAGTGTGTTTGATTGAGCGTGCAGCAAGAAGGCTGTGTTGCCTGTAGGTTTGAGCAAATCAAAGGCCTGTAGGTTTCAGCAAATCAAAGGCCTGTAGGTCTCAGCAAATCAAAGGCCTGTAGGTTTCAGCAAATCAAAGGCCTGTAGGTCACAGCAAATCAAAGGCCTGTAGGTCTCAGCAAATCAAAGGCCCGTAGGTCTCAGCAAATCAAAGGCCTGTAGGTTTCAGCAAATCAAAGGCCTGTAGGTTTCAGCAAATCAAAGGCCTGTAGATTTCAGCAAATCAAAGGCCTGTAGATTTCAACAAATCAAAAGCCTGTAGGATTCAGCAAATCAAAGGCCTGTAGGTCTCAGCAAATCAAAGGCCTGTAGGTTTCAGCAAGTCAAAGGCCTGTAGGTTTCAGCAAATCAAAGGCCTGTATGTTTCAGCTAATCAAAGGCCTGTAGGTCTCAGCAAATCAAGGGCCTGTAGATTTCAACAAATCAAAGGCCTGTAGGTTTCAGCAAATCAAAGGCCTGTAGGTCTCAGCAAATCAAAGGCCTGTAGATTTCAACAAATCAAAGGCCTGTAGGTTTCAGCAAATCAAAGGCCTGTAGGTCTCAGCAAATCAAAGGCCTGTAGGTCTCAGCAAGTCAAAGGCCTGTAGGTTTCAGCAAATCAAAGGCCTGTATGTTTCAGCTAATCAAAGGCCTGTAGGTCTCAGCAAATATAAGGCCGCCTGTGGTTGGGCATTTTGCATTTAAAATGTATTGTGATTTTATCATTGTAGTATGCTTAGGGTTGGCCAGAACCGTATATATGCACTGTATATGACCGTATGTTGGGTAATTTCCCTGCCAAAAGTACCGTATATACTCCGCATTTTTATGGTTCTGGCCAGCCCTAACTGTGCTCCTTACTAAGGCACTCAATCCAAGAAGTTAACCAAAGAATAACGGGACAGATCACGCTCTGAATTCAGCAACTGGACGACAAACAATTAGGCTGCTCTAGAGATCAAACATTCAAACACACACATTCACACAGGTTTACACACGCATGCATGCAAACACGCACAACATACAAAAACAAATACACACACACAGACACACACACACAAACGCAAATATACACACATATTCACACACATTTACACACATGCACACACAAACGCAAATACACACACATATTTACACACATTCACACACACACACACACACACACAAACGCAAATACACACATATTCACACACATTTACACACACGCACGTACCTGCCCAGAAGTTGTTGAATAGCAGCGGGTTGGTCATAGCCACGTCATCGAAAGCCAGGAATGTGATTCTGTCCTTGGAGTCTTCTTTTTGAGGCCCCTTTTCATTGGAAATGGTAGGTTTGGGTGGCAGGGGGGCCAAAAAGGAGTGGCCTTCACTCCATCCGTCTTCCTGAACAGTGTTTGTGAGCCGCAAAGTTAAGGGCTTTTTAAACTTAATAGATTATTTAAGTGTGTGACTGTGAAGTTAGCTTGTGTGATGTGTGGACCAAAAAGAAGCTACCTGTATTTGTTTCTATTGTACAGCATGAAAATTCAAGCGTGCAGCACAAGACGTGATGTTGGATGTTTTGTGATAAGCGTTCAAAGGGTTTACAGTTTACGGAATTAGTCAGTATATTATTCAGCGGTGACAGCGTCGTAATATACACCCCCCTCACAATCACACACAAACACACACATACACACACAGACCTCAACACACAAGACCCCAACACACACAAACACATACGTACACACAAAAAATCCCCGTCTCTCACTTCACTGCCGTAGCGGTAGTAGTAGCGCTTCCCAGGCACCAACAGCTTGTGGCTCATCACCACAGAGTGAATGAAGCCTGGGTCGATGAAGCCCACAGAATTGGCTGCATGGACAATAGTTGAAGTTAAAAACAATGATAAATTCCACAGAGGTGGCACAGATAGAGATGACCCGTGCATTAAAAACAATGATAGATTCCACAGAGGTGGCTCAGATAGAGATTACCCGTGCATTAAAAAGAATGATAGATTCCACAGAGGTGGCACAGATAGAGATTTCCCGTGCATTAAACTAGAGAAGGCAGTTCGAGGGGCCGAAAAGAAAAAGAAGGAAAAGACATAGATGGCGCGGATGGATGTGAAATATGTTGAGAAGAGGAAAGAGGAAAATTAAAACCACACACCCCTCTTTAACGACACAGGACTTGAATCACATTGCTAGAAACTCCCAAATGACTTGATTCACACACCGAAGCCTTTTAAGGAGCTGGGTCTTGACTCTCAAAGGACTAAGAAACTTGCTTCCAAGCTTCATGTACATTCCGTCAGCTACGCTACCAAACTTGTACATACCCGGCGCGCACTTTCATGTACTATTACACAATCTCAATAGGAGCCGGTTTCAGGTCAAGTCTGCAACCCTTTTGATCCCCAATGATCTTTTTCTTTGTGGTGGAGGAGTTTTACGGCACCAGCTACCAAAGTGGCTCCTTTTCCTCAATTAATGTGGGGAGTGGGGTTTAACTGCCTGCGTAGTTTTTTCTGTTTCTTCATAATTGCTAGATGATGAAATCGAAATGGCAAGGAAAAGGAAGCGCTTTGGTACCGAGGACCGTAAAACTCCTCCACCACAAAAAGAAACTAGCTGACACATCAAACAAGGCACAAATAGCACCTCTCGCATCTACGTACACAGGCAAATCATCTGTGCTGTGCGCATACAGTGCATACCAGGTTTGGAGCATGGGAGTTTCGTTATCGACAATATTAGCTGTTGCCGGCGTATGTGCGGAATATATCGGGCCTGGCCAGCTTGACTTATGCAGCGTTGCCAATATACAGCAAGAAGGAAACAGCAGAGCAGAGGCGTCTGAAAAGGAAAGGCCACGCTGGCGCCTGTTGCGGGCCTTACATGGCTCTAACACACCCTTAGATTGGAAGAAGATGGTTTTGAAGATGCAGGGATGTATTACTTGTTAGATTCCCTTGTGGTCGAACAGCCACCAATATCAGAGCCAAACACACGAGATGGGTTATTACTTCAATGCATTTGCAAATACCTGAGGTGGGTGAATACTTGAACGCACCTGCAAATTTGTACACCACCAACAAGCGACGCCTCGCCCTTGCACACCACCAACAAGTGACGCCTCGCCCTTGCACACCACCAACAAGTGACGCCTCACCCTTGATACCACCAACAAGTGACACCACCAACAAGTAACGCCTCACCCTTGCACACCACCAACAAGTGACGCCTCGCCCTTGCACACCACCAACAAGTGACGCCTCACCTTTGACAACACCAACAAGTGATGCCTCACCCTTTATACCACCAAACAAGTGACACCACCAACAAGTGATACAACCAAAAAGTGACGCCTCGCCCTTGCACACCACCAACAAGTGACGCCTCGCCCTTGCACACCACCAACAAGTGACGCCTCGCCCTTGCACACCACCAACAAGTGACGCCTCACCTTTGACAACACCAACAAGTGACACCACCAACAAGTGGCACCACCAACAAGTGACGCCTCACCCTTGCACACCACCAACAAGTGATGCCTCACCTTGACACCACCAAGAAGTGATGCCTCACCCTTGATACCACCAACAAGTGACACCACCAACAAGTGGCACCACCAACAAGTGACGCCTCACCCTTGCACACCACCAACAAGTGATGCCTTACCCTTGATACCACCAACAAGTGACACCACCAACAAGTGACGCCTCGCCCTTGCACACCACCAACAAGTGACACCACCAACAAGTGACGCCTCGCCCTTGCACACCACCAACAAGGGACGCCTCACCCTTGACACCCACAAAAATACATGTCCGTCATTGCACACAGTCTCCAATGACAGAGCTACTTATCTGGGTACATTCCACACATGGGGTTTATCTGGTACATTCCACACATGGGGTACATTCCATGGTACATTCCACACATGGGGTACATTCCACACATGGGGTACATTCCATGGTACATTCCATGGTACATTCCACACATGGGGTTGGCCAAAACCATATATGTATGGTGTATACCGGTATACGGTATTTTGGGCAGGGATATTACCAAATATACGGTCATATACGGTGTAAATATACGGTTTTGGCCAACCCTGCACACACACACACACACACACACACACACACACACACACACACACACACACAAACACACACACACACCTACAAAGCCGCGTAGCCACCAGCGCAAGACTGGTACACCTGTCTACACTCTGGCAGACACACACACACACACACACACCTGGGTACCCACACATGTCTGAGGGGCGGTAGGTGTCCCTAAAGGAGGTAGCCCTGCAGAGGAATAGAGGCAGCACGCATACAAGGTTGCACGTAAGGAAATGCATGCAAGGAAATGCATGCAAGGAAATGCATGCAAGGAAATGCAAGCAAACAAATGCACGCAAAGAAATGAGTGACCTACTTTCCTTGTCAAAACACATACACACCAGCAAATAAATTACATGTGACATACTACCTGTTCAACCCTGGGGCCCAATATGGCCATGTTTTAATATGCTTGCTAACTTGTGTGCGGCCCAATTGGCAAGCTCCAATGCCAATTGTAAAAATACTAAGAAATTGCAACGAAAGCTCGTTGGATGGCTGGTTTTGCGCAAGCATGTGTCGCCTAAAATGGCAAAACAATCGCCAATACTTGGTTAAAATTACAATCGTATGCAACCCGTTTTTTTCGATATGGTAAAGTCGCGTAAAATACAATGTGGCGTGTTAGACTAACACGCCACATTACAAATCCCTGCTAATTATAATCTGTCTATAAATCAGGTACATTAATAGTTCAAGCTTTCCAATTCCGGCGCACACGCTTTGTTTGATGCGGCTTGAACAATGTATTTGCTGTTATATTTTCATAGCAGTACACCTACTGCGCCAAGACTCAGTGATGGATGGTGATGTAGAGTCCATACAATGAATGCACATCATTGCCACAGAAAAAAGTGAAAAACACCCAGTGGCTGGAGAGATATGCAAATAAACATGCAATCTCCTGATCTTGCCGGCAGAAAATAAATTAATGCAACAGGATGTTCACCATAAGGTTGCTGATATTATTAATGCAACAGGATGTTCACCATAAGGCTGCTGATACGCCATCAGGGGCAGCACACAAGAACAATTATGGACTGCTACAACTAACATTAGAAACCGAAGTTTATTTGTGGTAGGTAAGGGAGGAGAAAAGGAAGGGTGCACGCATCCCACTATGCATGTACACACACAGACACTCACACGCAAACACACGCACACACACACGCACAAAAACACACACACAACCACACACACACACACACACACACACACACACACACACACACACACACACACACGCACAAAAACACGCACACAAGCACGCACACACACGCACAAACACACTCACACACACACACACACACACCAATGACATGCCATACCTGAACAGGTAAGATGAGCCTGGCTCTGCCCCTGGAAGAATGCCACCATCGATGCACCAGAACGGCTGAATGGAATCGTGCTTCAAACCTGCTGCACCAACATCCACTACGTCTTTGTCATGCAACAGATTGCTCTCCTTGCTGCTGCTGCTGCTGCTGGATCTGTCAGCGCCTTCTGTGTTTGCACCGCTATCCCTTTTGCCGCCGCCGCTGCTGCTGCTGCTGCTGGATCTGTCAGCGCTTTCCGTGTTTGCACCGCTATCCTTGTTGCTGCTGCTGCCGCTGTTGGTCCGATCAGAACCTCTAGCATAATACTCACCAGTGATGATGCTAGCTCCATAGCCACCGTCACTATGTTCAGCACCACCACCACCACCACCACCACCACCACCACCACCACCTGTCTGCAAAGCAGCCCTCCTGCCCTCCTCTTTCTCGGCACTCGCCCCATGCAAGGCAGAGGCACCAGCACCAGATACATCAGCAGCAGAGGCGGTAGCACAAGCAGCATGTGCACGTTCTATCTCCTCCCCTTCTACCTCTGCTGCTGCTGCTGCAGCTTCAGAGGTGGATGTAAACGTGGCAGGCTGCCAAGGGCCGAACTCAACTACCTGCGGCATAAGGTGGGTTGACCAGATTCGGCTATTGGCACAGAAACGACATATAATACAGTCTTACAACAACATATAAGATAGTGCGTACAAACACATATAATGCAGTGCTTGCAACGACAAATAAGATAGTGCATACAAACACATATAATACAGTGCTTACAGCGACATAAAATACAGTGTCACACAACGACATATAATACAGTGTCATTTGTGTATTACATTAAATACTCGCACTTTACATATTTGTTTCCAGTACGTATGGCGCTGCATGCAAGCATCGTCAAAGGAATCCAGCCAGGCCTGGTGTGGTGCATGGAGAACAAAGAGCGGCTGCAGATGATTGCCTAGTGGGAAAGAGACAGGGCAGTTGCAGGGATCCGTACAGGATCTGCGAGTGCGATTTTTGCCACACTCTGTTTATCACAGTGTAGGAAGGTACTGACTATGATCTCACACGCAGTATGATCTCACACACGTACAGTATGATCTCGCACACGTACAGAATAATCTCGCACACGTACAGTATGATCTCACACACGTACAGTATGATCTCACACACGTACAGTATGATCTCACACACGTACAGTATGATCTCACACGCATGTTTTGCTGACTATGATACGACACGCAGTATGAGTTGGGGCTGTACTCTAAGGGTTACTTGCAAGTGGTATTTGATGAGACCTCCTGTTCCCTATTGCTCTTTCTCTTTTCCTTTGTGGTGGAGTAGTTTTCAATACCTGATACCAAAGTGGCTCCTTTTCCTTTTTCACGTGGAGAATGGTTTTCGATGTCAGCATATTTTTTCCTTTCCTTGATCGTTGGTTTGTGTGTGTTTGATTGTTGGTGCGAAGCTGTGAGAGATATTTGCATGTGGTAACTGGTTGTCCGCTGCTACGCAGTATGAGTTGGTGAGAAACCATGTGAGTTATTTGCTTGTGGTAGTTGGTTGTCTGCCACCATCCTGCCAGCTATGCATCAGTACACTGTGAGGTAATGATTTTGTATTATGCCGTGTTGTATGACTTAAATACAAAGGTAGTGGGAATGAACAGCACGAGCGAGCATATTTAAAACAGTTAAACAACCCTACTCGTGTGCAGTGCATGAACGCACACAACGTGCACCCTAACAAGCCCACGCACATTGCAAGCGAGTGCAGGCAATGATCTCATATCACACATTGTCAGAAGTGCCTGATCTCATATCACACATTGTCAGAGGTGCCTGATCTCATATCACACTTGTTCAGAAGTGCAATCATTACTGGACACAAACTTCAAAGTGACAAAGTCTGTACACACAACATGTGTAGGGTTGGCCAGAACCGTATATATACACTGTATATGATTGTATATTTGGTGATTTCCCTGCCGAAAATACCGTATATACACCGTATATACATGGTTCTGGCCAACCCTAAACATGTGCAACCAACCGCTCAATTGTACACCCTAACGACCTCCGACAGTATGCATTCACGAGCGAGCACTGATCTTGACAGGGTTTAGTACAGCCCCCCTACAGCAGTCAGGAGACAAAAGTTATTGAGTCAGCCAACACTGCTCAAAATGCTTTTTCACCCTTGCGCATTCTTCTGACAAACACTTGCCTCCTGCTCTTCATGCTTTTGTGTTTTGCACATCTAAACACAGGATGTCACTTCACAGCGCCTCGCCACATCATACCACCGTCTGGACCAAGCATTGCACTCAGATG
>Ga0307947_1002738_pt1 | contig 14142 bp, 14 predicted proteins | sample OrgLakmetagen232_FD_201840 | JGI IMG/M metagenome (GOLD analysis project Ga0307947, IMG submission 201840) | Saline water microbial communities from Organic Lake, Antarctica - #232 | ecosystem: Environmental > Aquatic > Non-marine Saline and Alkaline > Saline | place: Antarctica: Organic Lake...
GAGAGAGAGAGAGGGAGGGAGGGAGGGAGGGAGGGAGGGAGAGAGAGAGAGAGAGAGAGTGAATGTGTGTGTTAATGTACGTATTACTTTTGTGTATGTGTGGTGTGAGTGTGAGGTTGTGTATGCATAGATGTATATGCGTGTATGTTTTCGCTTGTTTGTTGCTGGGAGCCCTATCAGAAAGGGGAAGATATATTAAGACAAATAGCAAATAGCAATAGCAAAATATTGTCTACACTTGTAAAATTAGAATGAAAAGTATGACTGGTGAATGCTGCACTGCAGGTCACTTGAGTTTTGGGTCCACACAAAATCTGTAGAAGACCCTGAGCCACTCAACGTCATCTTAAGCAACAAGGTGTGTTCAAAGGGGAAGAAAGAGGCTGGACTGTTTATTCCTTTCACTGTGCTAACAATTGATTCAGGGGGTAATTTTGACGCTTGCGTTGTATGTGTTCCCCCCTCTTTTCAGTGCCAATACTGACACATTTTTGTTTGCTTCTCAGAAGGACGCCAGCTGCAGGGCAGTAAGTACCTCTAGTTTGAGCCCGATAGAGGCTCAGCCTGATGGATGGTCCAGATATGTCATCCCACTGTCGAAATTCGACACCCAGGACCAAACAACGGAAGGTGAATTGTGACCATGCAAGCAGCTTGGTTCCAAACTGTTTCAATGATTGGTCGCTATAACTGGGGTTAGATTTGTTGTATTATAGGTATACCCGTTTGAACAAACTCGACTTTGGTATTCATCCTGATTAACTTGCACACAAAAATTTCTCCACGTAAAAGGTCGTACATCTTGTGTGATGTTCTCTCACCAAATTTGCAGTGACACAACAACAACTTGCTCATTCGATGCTCTCATCTCCTCCCCTTTGTTTATTTGCGTGCAGGGGGAATGCTGCTGCGATGCAGCGATGAAGTCGGCGCCATTGACATCCTCAAGATCAGTTGGGTTCTGTCTGACAGCAAGATGGGAAGTGTGGTCTGCCTTGATGACATTAAGCTTGAGTAGGATGGTGCATGCATGGAACATTTGTACAATATTTAATAGACAAGGCTGCTGCACTAGCGTTTTCTGCTCCAGTCTCATACCATATTTAAACAGCAACATTTGCTCTTTCTTGCAAGTCAGGGGCATTTCTATGTTGTCACGAGCTTTGCACCCTCGTAACTAGTATACATATGTGCTAAATGTATCCCTTTTTTTATCAACTAGCAACTGCTGCACCTGCTGGACAATGTCGTGTCTGTATCATTTCGTCCTCTTGCTTCCTGTCATCCTTTCATGGTTCCCACAATTTTGTACAGTGTGGAATTTTTATTCCATGTCTAGGTATGGCTTGGAATGGAATGGTACATTGCTCTTATGCCATTTAAGGAAATGGCTATCATTTTGCTGAGTAGCACGTGGGTCTGGTTTGTAAACTTTACAGATTTATAAGCTTGATAATTTTGAAATTAGCTTGCTGAATTGTAAATCTCAGGCTCTCTGGGGTCCCGCAGTCTATGTTTTGTAAATGTATTCACCATACTAAGAGGACAGTAAAGTTTCGTAATAAGCTTTGTGAGCATTGTTGCGGTTGTTGCAATGACTCTAACTCATTTACCAGCAACTGCGGCTGCTTAAGGTGTGCTGCAACATTTGTAAGTCGGTAGATATAAGCTAAACAAGCTCCAAGTGGCAGAGTACAAAGTTACCAATTCAAGTACCGTACATTCCAAGTCCCTGGAGGCCGATTTTTAACTCCCTCCGCACTTGTCCTTAAAATGGGCAGATTTCAAAGATATTGGTTCGATGGTACAACCTTCCACGTCTGGTGTGGGCCCGGCCTAAACCAAGTGTTATATTATAATGCTATATTCTTTCCAGAGGGTCTGAGGTCCCAGCTGAATTGATTATAATGTTCCGTGTGTGTGGCTCCCTCAATCTGCAATTGATTCCCTGAGCACTATTGTTTGGGTATTTTCCTTATTTAATGTGGGGAGTGGCTTTCACTGCCTGCGTAGTTTTTCTTTTTCTGTTTCTAGCATGTTAGGGAAGCCCTGCCTGATAAGCCGCAGCAAACCCTTTTTATTACTGCCAAATCTTCATAATAGGTCACCTGCATTATCTTCAGTGATATTTAGTGCTTTAGCGTCCATAATATATTATAAATTATAATGCATAAAATAAAGGCCATTGCAAAAGAATAGAGTGAAACGATTTAGCACGTGAAACATGCAAGTTAACATGCTGGTTCCAAGGAAAGCACCACACCTGGGTATGAAGTGCAGAATGTATGTAATTAGGGCAGTCGACCTATACACTGGGCAACTTACCAAAATACATCACATGTCAGCTTTATTTTGAACTCAGAATGGTTTCAGTTTTATGAAGTGGCGTGAATAGTTACCATCTGAATGCAAAAGAGGAGCGTTACCAGGCTTTTAGTCCACCCCCATGCAAATATGCCTACTTTATAACTCCTCAGGACTTCCTTAGATTTCGGCTTTCTCTTCTTTCTTTCACAAAGTGTACTTACCTTTCAATTTCTTATTCCTCAGCAATCAAAAGTTGGCTGTTTGCTGAAACTAATGGGGCAAGAGACCTGTGTATATCTGACAAATTTTGTGAGCTTCATTGCACCCTAACTACTGCAAAAAAAACAAGCATGTGGCTCCCATATGGATTGCGAGCATACCGAATCACATGTACACTTTCCGCCCCCTTGCTTATTCAGTTTTCTTCACTGCCTTCTCCTTCTCTTGCCCGACCTTCTTGTCCTTAAAATTACACGATTCATACAGCTTGCATTGTATACAGAATACAGGTCACTTCAGCTGTCGAGATTTTGAAAGCGCATGTACACCTGACACTCATTGCTGCATGTGTAGAAGTGCATTTCTCTCTACAGCCTGCGGTATCAACACAGGACTACATTCTTGCAGCATTTAAGTCCCCATAAGTTTGTTGCTGTGCAAGCCCTTGATACAGCTTTCAGAAATTTTGCCAAGCTAAAGAGGGGGCCTAGTGGCAGGACTTTCAAGCCGCTCAGCTTCTAGTGCCGCTGCCTCAAGCCCGGGAATGCGTCGTTTTTCTTCAGCCTGGGCACACAAGTAACAGGACAGGCATAGTGTACACCAGGGTTTACTGTTCTACAGGCATCTAAATACAGTGTGTGTGCAGTGCTGCTGAGAGCAAACAAGCAATTTATGTGCTACAAGATAAGGCTTTGTGTCCGTCCTACCTTTTCCTTGCCCTGATGCATTTGCTCCTGAAGCATGCTGCGTGACACGTCTGCTACCTCTGCAGCTTCTTTACTTGCTTTCGTTGCCTCCCAGTGCTCAGTGCTCACTCCTGTGTAATTTATCAGGAGCCTCGCCAGTTAAACACAGAGGAACACATTTTGGCTTAAACCTACTTTGTGACATATGTAGGGAACATTGAGTGATCTAATAAATGACATATGTGCTGGTCAATTATAAAATGGACCTTCTGCCAGCATGCGCCTTGTTGTAAATGATCTTAGAGACATCCGATAGGATTTCACATTTGTATTGTGCTCTGCTGCCATTATGCTTGGCTGTCCAGTAATTTCAGCCACCCAGAATTACCTTGGAAAGTACTCGGGTATTAGGCAGGGATGAAAGGCTAGCGTGCAACCAACAAAAGAAGGATTGTTGTAATTTTGATTTTACACAATCAGGTCTATTATCAATCCAGTGCCATTTTTATGAAATAGAAAGTTGCGATTCACTATAAAGGCGTTTTGCCTCGTTTTGTATTGGTAGCTTGTAAGCTTAATTACAATAGCATGTCACATGTCACGCCTTAACTCTGGCAGAGGCACGTGTTTGGTTCAGGGTAGTTTGGTTGGTTGGCGATTGAGTACTTTTCTGTTATTTCTACTGACGTAGCCAGTTGATGTTATTGTCAGCTTCTGGACTTGATATTGGACAAGAAGACCCTCTCTCAATGTAATTGTGTGTGCTCAGACAGCATGTCTGAGTACTTTTTCCCAGCTCTGGGGAGGCAAAGACGCAGCAGCCTGTCTAGCAGTGTTTGAGTAGTTGTGTCAGCATTTGCTAGTGTTATAGGAAGGTTAAGCAGGAGCACGTAGGAATCCACATTGCAAGAGGTTGAGCTGACTTCATTCCCGTGTATAGCTCGCTCCGCTGTCCTTGCAGAGAGCCGCTTACGCATCGACATGCAATCCTTCATTGCGACAATCGACATGCAATCCTTCATTGCGACAACTGGTGGCTCTGCCTGCCTTGTACTTTGACTGATACAGCTGCTGGTCATGACAAGCAGTCAACAAGCATGAAAGAACGCCTAACTGCGTAGGTTTTAACCTTTACTTGCTGTTGAGCAAGGTCCGTTAAAGTTGCTTGCCAATCCAAGTTCTTCTATGCTGGCAGCGATGTTGTGACTGTGGCCTCTATGAAGATCGTGTAGGATTATGAAATTTGACCAGATATTTACAAAACAGCACAGAGGCTCGTAGCTAAGTTGCCTGGACAGGGTCTTAAATTGGTAGCAAGGTTAGACATACAAAAACAAAACTGACAGAGGGATGGGGCGCAACGGAGGGAGACCGGGAGCACGAATGGTCAGCAGCAGAGCCGTCGCCCCCAGATAGCGCCAACCAATCAAAAGATGTCAAGTGTTGAGAAACTATGCAAGGCCAAGGAGCAGACATGTATGATGAGTACATGATATGAAACAGTGAACAGTTCTTCAGAGATGTTCATATTTACTTATGTATAAAATAGGCATCCAGACTGCAATCTGAAGGAAATTTTCTGTGAGAACTTTTCATCCATCTTCTCCTTGGTTCTTCGCCTGTATTTATATATCTGTAAAATCATAACAAAAGACCTCAGCGACTTGCTGTGTCGGTGGAACGATCCCCAACAAGTTACTATTATAACTGTTATAAAGGCACAATACCTGAGTATCAGCTTTTTTTAGCTACCTTCCTCCTGTTTTCCTCTCGTTTAAGTTTGCCTCCAAATAGCAAAAAAAACATTACGTGTCATGTGTCACCTTGCTTAGCACGTCCTGCTGCATTCTTTGCCTCTGGGGCTCCTTTGTCTTGTACGAGGGATCCAAGAGAGGGCGGCAACTCCTGAAGAAGGTTATGAGAGAGATGGTTATAAAGCAACGTGCCCCTGTATGTCTAGTAAAAAGCAAAGAGCATAAAGAAATATAGAAATATACACAGCAAGCGAGGTGGTAAACAAGTCTGTCTTACCTCTCCAGGCAGTTCCATGACCCCTACTTCTTCGCCTTTGCTTTCTTCCAGCGCATCAGCCTGCCGTCAATTGTACAAATTTGTCAGAGGAGGTTGGGGCCTTATCACTGTATGTACAAGGCTTTTATTGGAGATCTGATGATGATATGACTCCCCACTATTGGACAGGAAGTGACTCACACCTTAGACTGGTGCTTTTGGCTCTGTTGCTCCTGTTTCTGTTGCTGCTCCTGCCTCATCTGGTTTGCAACGTCACGGCTGATTGCTGTGCCGAAGTTTTCGGCCTGCAATTGCAGGTAGGGAAGGGAAGGGAACGGAGGGCAAATTTCTTAGCAATAAAGATAGTCACACAAGCCCTCTGTTCGACATGGACTTTTTGCCAACCATTTCTTTTTCTCCTGAATGCAGAATTTGGAGGTGGTGCATTTAAAATATATTCTTAAATTCATATCTTTGCTATTTGACTCCGCAGTCTCCACATTACAAAGCATGCAAATTGTCAAAGGTGAAGGGGATGCATGCTATGAGTTTCGTGTGGCTGCATGCAATAAGCTTTGTGTGGCTGCTGCGGTCTGTGTTTCTGGCCAGAGCATTGATCTGTGATGAGATGCGCGCTGTGTTTTGTCTGTGCGTGTATGCAGGCGTCGCAGGTGCGGTGGCCGAAGATGTTGCAGAGATAAGAGACATGATGGCAGGAAAGAGAGGCGAGGTGTGTGTGTGTGTGTGTCATTTAGCAGGCCTATTATCTCGATGCCTTTACTTGGTTGGTCGTCGCTACGTTTTGTGCACTTGCCCTGGAACCGTTCCGCTTTAAAACAAAACTTTGAGCGTTCTTGTTTCCAGGGAGCTGCAGGCGGGAGGGTAGCGGAAAATCAGGAACAGAATCCAGCGGAGAAGACGGAGCCAGCGGCCATCTTAGAACGAGCTGAGGAAAAGGTGTGTTTTATGCAAAGGCTTGCTACACTCAGGTTGGACGACCACCTGATCAACTCCTCAAAATATATTTTGTTTGCCGTTGACTCCTTTCCTTATTCAACAGCTGTGCCCCACCATAATTAAGGGCCTGGCTTCCTCTTCTGCTGCAAGAGGTGTTTTATTATCTGCCTACAATGTGTTTTACACCTTATTAAATCTCCACACAAGCAGGCACAAGAGGCAAGAGACACGACAGCTGAAAAAGCCCGGGAAGGATTGCAGGTATTTGCTTTGTGGTTCTTGTATGTCTGGCAATACGCTTGTTTTGCTCTGGAATTCTTGACTATGAGCTATGATCCTGGCAACTAAATGATTAACAAGGGCCGGCAACCTGTGAACAAATCAAAAATAAAAAAGAGAAAGAGAAAAGTCAGGATTGGCACTTTTGATGAAAGTAACTTGTATTTGCAATCTTGGGTCTGCCTCTTAGTTGCCGCTTCAACTCCTACAACAACCTAAATAGAATAACCTCTTAATCTCGTACCTACCGTAAAGCTCTGTTCCCTCGGTCTGGCTGAGGTGTTTTTGCAATGCCCGCTGTTAGGCATTACCAAGCTTGGTTGTGCTCGTGTTGAACGGCCTGCATGTTATCAAGCGGTTTTGTGTTAATTACTTGTTGCAAAGGCGTAGTCATATAGCAAATTTCCACTTCCTCAAGTCTTCGGATTATTTGGAAGGTTTTGCATTCAATACCGAGGCAATTCAAGGTGCAAACAGCAATCTACGCACTGTATCTGTCAATGCAGGAGACAGCTGAAAGTGTCAGAAGTAATGTTGAGAAATCAGCTGAAGCCGTGGAGCAGGCAGCGCAAGAGGTGAGCAAGGTGTTGCTTCTAGCCACGAAAAAAGAAAGTCTGAAGTAGTATTTTGAAGGAAAACTGTTACAGACTCACTTCATTTCATGGGGCAAGAAACTCTTATGACATGTTCACTCTGCTGTTTGCTGTTATTTCAAAGCCCTTGCGTGGGCAAACAACAGCGTTTTAAGTTACTAACAACAAATTATTTTCTTGTCTTCTGTACAAAGGCCAAGGATGCGGTCTTGGGCTCCGTTGAAGAGGGTCAGAAAGAGCAGCAGCAGGAGCTTGCGACTGACACGCAAAGCGACACAAAATCTGCGGAGCAAAGCTCTGCAGTAAGTGTGTGCATTTTAATTGTCGGATTTATCACTGTCACTGCAAAGTATAGGGAGCAAATCAACTAATTATAAGACTAGCACACCCAGCTTATTAAACAAGACACACAAAAACTCTCAACTGTCAACCATCTAACTGCTTGTCACACGATTTGTCGCTGCCAACGATTGGGCGTGACACAATTCAGAAGATTGTACATGAACGCAATTCAAAACATGTTTTGAGGGGAGACAAGGCTGCAAAGGGTAACTCTAATGTTAATTAGCGTCTGTTGTGCATGTTTCCCTTGTGAAATGAGTAGCCTGTGTAGGTGGCGATGCATTGTGCAAAGTAGCAATAGCAGGCAGAATCGTAGGCAAAAGTTTGTTATCACCGTTGTTGCATGGTGTGTTTTGTAAGAACACCAGAACCGTTTCTTTCTGCACACTTCCTTCTGCACAGTTCCTGCTGCACGCGCACACACACACATACATACACACACATACACACATACGCACACACACAGGCCTCTGACTCCAATATCATCCGCAACCAGCGTGAGCTAGAGAAAATGGACCTTGGGAGATCCTAACTATGTTCTGCCCGGTCTTTTCTTCACATGCAATTCTGATTCCCACAGCTTTAAAGTTATCAGGCCAATCTGTAGTCATATGACTAGACAGAATTTTTCGTAGTTCCTGGCTAATATGAAAGTCTGATTTAGCAACAGACAGGAAAAGTTGGAACTGAGGTTGACACAGTAGTGTGCAAATATTGATGAGCAACCAGGACAGCGGCCTTACTTATGTAAAGCTGAAACCTGGTCCTATGAGTATGAGCTATTGTTTGTCTGCTTGCAGAAAGCGTCTTAGCTAGTAAAGGTTTCAAGAGGAAGCTGCTTACGGCTGCATAGGTAGTAACCAAACCTAAAAATGGCTGATCAGAGTTAAGAAAAGCGGTTGCCCTGCAAGCAAAGTTGATTTATATGTAGGATGCCCGCACAGGGTTTCAAATAAGCAGGGTTTTACGCTGTGGTCTTAAAAGGGAACTCAGATTAAGGACGGAAGATAGTTTATAACATCATGCAAAGTTAGACCTTGCAGGTGCAGGCTCAGCTGAGAGGGAGACGGAGCGGTAAGGGGACACCTGCACTAGGAGGGGGGAGCAGGGTCTTCTTGAATAGGGGCCCGGAACCCAGCAAGACACCGTGAAAACCTCTTCCCTTGCCGACCCCTCAGATCTAGCAGCGGCAGTCTCATTAGCAGCCTCCTGAGCAGCATCTCCAGCAGGCTCCTGACATGCAGCAGCCCAGCCCCACGCACCTGACACCTGCATCGCAAACAAAGGGAAGTGATATAAGCCTTGTTCTAGCTCTCCGTCAGAGCTGTTTATTGTACTCGAATTGGCATGTCTGACACGATGCATGGCAGCATGCGGGTGAATTGCAAGAGCTTGGCGGCAAGCTCATTGGCTATCTGAACATTAGGACTTGGTTGACATGAAGGTGTGGAAAACGTGGATGCCTCTCAGGCTGAAGATGGTTCAGCTGGTTTAGTGGTTGCTGATGCTCACATTTTTCCTCAATCATCTCCCCCTTCCTGGTGCGTGCCAGGTAGTACAAGCTTTTCGATATGAACCCAATTGCACTTACACGGCAGAATTGATGAAAATCACGCTTATCATGTCCCTTGCTTTACAGTGGTTCAAAAAATACACGCTTGTATAACAAGTATGATCACAGTTCAGGCGTGGTTTTGGGTGCTTCTGCACACAATGGAAACCCCCTGACCCTCATTGATTGGTCTAAATCTCAATCTTGGCGGTGAGGGGCTTTTAAGTGCTGGCATTTGATTACTTATTTGTACTGGATGTTCTAACACTCCCAGTACAGCAATTCAATTAAAGGCAAGTTAGCAACAAGTCTGTTTTTGCTGTACAGCTAGTCCCGGCCTTTAATCATATGTCTTTTCCTCCACAACTAAATTGAATATGTTAGAACAATTGGGTAAAGACACTTTTTTCTTCTAGCAAGGCTCCAGAATGTGAATGTTGTAGATAATGTCCCTTACATCCAAGAAGTTGAGAGTAACGGAAGCTCCTTAATTTTCGTTCTGTTCCTTTGCGGCATGCAACTGGTTCCGGTGCCCTCTCACAGTAGTTGATCTCAAAGAAGTGGTTGTTTACCAGGAATTTTTGCCAAGGGATCTTGCTCACCTGCAACACAAATACAAAGGGCCCCTCAGGCAGAGATGAGGAATCGTCATATAGGGTCGTATGCATCCCATTGGCAACTTTAGGGCATTGCATTGCAATCGGCTGTCTTTGTTGTGCACTACAATCAGATGTTGCACTCAATTGTGTGAGACTAGAGCACATTGCAGCTTTCTGAGACACCTGCTGTGCCCAAATAGCTTCTAAAAGATTGCCCATAGTTTAACTTTGGATGTGCACTCTCTCTCTCTCTCTCTCTCTCTCTCTCTCTCTCTCTCTCTCCCTCTCTCTCTCTCTCTCGCTTTCTCTCTGTCTCTCTCTCCCTCTCTCTTTGTCACAAAACAGAAACTTCTAAGTCCACCGTATCATTCTTGTGCACCCATTAATCTCAGTCGAAGGCCGCCATAGATATTCTCTCCAGAATGGTTCGCCTTTGGGCTGAAGGGTTGTTGGTTGCAGCTCGTATCAAAAAAGGTGTGCACTGTGTGCATTTGTGCATGTGTGTGTGTGTGTGTGTGCGTGTGTGTGTGTGTGTGAGCTCATGCATATGTGGTGTGTATACATGCTCCCCAAGTCTTCAGAAATTAGTGAAAAACACAGATAAGTCGTTTTTTCCCTCTTAATACACAAGCAGTCCTTCCTCACTTCTGTAACCCTGGAGAACTGTACACCCATATTCATCTTTTCTTCCCCTCATCTGCGATTGACCTGCTCTGACCTTGCTCCCAAACCAACGTGTGTTGCACATATTCAGCAGCAAGCAAGATATGAAATAAAACGCCCTCTATCCCTTCCCCTCCAAAGCCCTCATCTGCTTGCCAGCCCCCCCCACCCCTTTCTTGCACCTTTTTCGTCAATTTTAATTGGCTTCCCAGCGACCACCTTGCAAATATTGTTAACAGACGGTTGCTTGCAAATTTATTTGTTAACTCTTGAGAGCAGTCCTTGCAGCTTTTGGCGTCACACTCTGCATCCACTGATCATGATACTGCGAAGTGCATCCGCACTACTTTGTCTTATGAGTGCAAAACATCTTGCTTGTACGCATTTGGTCAATTGCTGCACGCAGCATCTGCAAGCCGCAGAAGGGAGCTGAATATCTTTGCACCGAATCTTTAGGTAGTAGAGCAATCGGGGCATTGGTTTTTAATACTTGACGTGATGGTGGGTTGTGGATAAATTTGTAAGTGCATGCAAAACAAGCAAGAGCGCTCATCCAAGTGTAAGATTATCCTTGTATATACAGCGTGGCCACGTAGGTGCAGAGCTCCATCTCCTTCTCATGCCCACAAGTCTTGTTGGAACGGGGGCCTTGCCGGAGACTGGGCTCTGCGTGTTGGGTAGGTGCCCATCCGAGCCATACACGCAGCTCCTGTTTCTTTTGTTTAGCTAGGTGTGGTCACAGGCTTTATCCAAGCTTCTGCTCTTATGCCCTCTAAGGCATATATATATATAGCGATGTAACCTTAGAACAATATTCAGACTTGCTGTTCGGGGAACTGGAGGAACAACAGATGCATGCCAGGCATAGATTTGCGGCCTTTCCTGCTACATGATGAGAGTCCTGATTGGATGTGATGGGAATGCGATTGAATGCGATTAAAACCCTTCCCTGTGGTTGGAACACCACTTCAAATAGTTTTGATCAAGATACACAATTTTCTACGAAGCAATGTTCAAGACCGCAGCTGCGACACACGAGCTTTGTCGCCGTGATTAAGAAAATTAGACCCTCAGGAAACGCTCAGGCAAAAAAAACTGCAGAGTATTTTTGAACCTGGCTGCATTGCATTTATGCTTAACATTTGATAAACAGGAATACTTGCAAGGAAAAACTGATGTTTGTTGAGTTCATTCTGGTTACAAGGAAACACGGCTGCGTCCAGTACTATCTTCTACTCCGCCTTTCAATCAGTGCGTCAATCTCTTCAGGTAACAAGCCCTGCATTCCAGGAGGGTGCAGGCAAAGCTGTGAGAGCAAACAAAGGGCGAATGAAAACAAACAGTCCTTTTGCAGCTTGTCAAGTAGACAAGGAGACTCAATAGACACAAAGAAGCTGGCTTGTAAGGAGGAAGAATGCAATTTGCCAACATTTCCACTTGCTTACGCAACATCATAATGCATACTGCAGACAAAATCAAAAAGAGCCATTTAGAGTTAAATGATGGCCTCTATTGTTACTTTAGCGTTGTGTGTTACACTATATGCTGATAATTCACTGATATTATTTCACTGATGTAATTCCCTGATATTTTTATCAGCAGGTAAGCACGATAATTGTACAGAAAGCATAAGCTCAAACCTACCACGTAGGCCCCACTAATCAGCACAACCTGTAATGGTGCAACTTGTAATCCAGTTTTTAGCCTCAGGGTGCACATCGCAATTAAAACTACTAGTAGCAAATTGATTTAAGGCTACCATATCAGTCATATTTCGTTTGCATCGTGAGAAACACGAGGCGATAACATTTTCAACAAGGAACAGAGGAGAACACAGGCATAAAGCACGAGTGACTTACCGTACCCTTCCTATATCACCCCAGGTAAATAACGTTTTTTGCTCTCCAGAATGATGCCGGTATCGTTTATTATATAAAAATATTTTGAGGTTCCGGGGCTGCCCAAAATTGCCAAAAATAAAGTTTGGTGGGTGGCCGAACAGAGAGGTGTGGCTCTTCTGCCGTCCTTGCCCCCCTCCCATCCCAGTCGGAGCTCCAGCTGCCCCTGCCACCATGACTCATGTGCACACATGCACACTCAATCAATACAGGTAACCACATGCACGCACTGGCATACAGGCACATACAGGCACGAACACATGCACAAGCTGACACATGCGCTTGAATGCCGTGGCTACAGATTACATCATACATACAGACATATAAGCAGGTCGTCCAACTTACATCGTACGGGTCATCTTCAAGGACGCCTTGAGCCCACTGGTTGCCAAAAGCCAGGTGAGAGGGCGGTTGTGACCTCCTAACCATACAAACTAGGGCCTCAATCTCTGCAGGTGAGGCCCCCTCTAAAGGGCTATCCTCCTCTTCCACAAAGCTCTTACCCTGCATTCAAAATTTGAGTTATCATATAGGTCATCTATGTGTGACATCTACGATCAGCAGGTAACTGTACGTGATATGAGCCTGTGCGAGCACGTCTGCTTGTTCGCCTCATTGGATGCTGCCAGTGAATGTATGCCGGTATTTGCATTAATATGATGCAGAGCCAATGGAAAAAAATAGCGCTGGCAAGCTGCCCAGTACCACTGCTTTTCCTCATATCTACTTGCCTGCAAAAACGATGGTATGGCCTTTATTCTGTCCTCTTTTAATTGTAACTCCTTAAGACGCTTTGCCTGCAGTTGGGTATTGTTGGCAGTGCAAGGAAGATCAGAAAAAGGGCTTCACAAATAACTTGTAAGTGCCCCGGCAGACTCATACATCTATGGTTATGGTTTTGCACTTGCTGATTTGGTGTGAGAACTTTGGTGTTTAACCCCAAATAGCACCAGAAGAGGGCGGGAACAAGGACCTCAAGGGTAAACTACTAGGAAACTTGTGATCGCTGAGCAGGCGTCTGAGGAATTTTTTACTTTTGTTTATTTTGCTTTTGTTTATTTGATGGCATGATTTCACAACGCATGATGTGTTACACTTGCAAAGCATGCATGTGCGTCCATGCTGGCAATCCCAAAGCCTGTGCATTCTGTCCGGCATGTGTGTGCATGCGCAAACTAGCGTGCGTGTGTATTCCAATTATTGTGTGTGTGTGTGTGTGTGTGTGTGTGTGTGTGTGTGTGTGTGTGTGTGTGTGTGTGTGTGTGTGTGTGTGTGTGTGTGTGTGTGTGTGTGAGTGAGTGTGTGTAAGTGTATGCATGTGCATGTCTATGTGTGTGTGCTTGTGCTGTGTGTGATGTGAGCTATCATTACAAGCATCAGTGACCTACGTATGAGATGGCTGACAAGGTGTCCTGTTCATTTTGACTTCAAGTGTGCGCATGACATGTCGCTGCTCACCTCCTCTGCCGCAGCTTGGCTGCCGTCCCAATCTACTTTTGCGTAGACATAGATGCCTCCCCCTATTGCACCTGCTGCTAGGTAGCCCTTCTCCCAGTTGGTTAGCTTAGCGTACCACGCTTTCTGCCTCCTTTCAAGCATCTCTGGACACGGCAACAAACTCGTTGTGGTCAGCTTTGCTGTGCTAGCAATTTTGCTGTGCTCTAGCAAACGCACATATGTACACACACGCACCCGTGATGGATTCACCCCCTTTTTGCTTGACATCCTTGAAAATCCAGCTTTTGGACTGACCGCTGCTGCTGGCCTCTGCCCCCCTGTTCAAGCTGCCACAGCTGCTGCTGCACCTCAGTTGACTTTCTACTGCTGCAAGGGAGTATGATGCGAGCTTGCATGATGGCCTGCTGGCGTCTCCTAAGAGCTTCCAAGCCAAGCCCGACATCATGGTGAATAACGGCGCGTTTACAACGGCGGGTTAATGGTTAAGGTTAATGAATATTGGAAATACTTAACCCGAATGTGTGTTTACAACGCGCGGTTAAATGTCAGGTTAAGGAAATTCAATCGGGTTAAATAAAT
>Ga0307947_1002745_pt1 | contig 14127 bp, 14 predicted proteins | sample OrgLakmetagen232_FD_201840 | JGI IMG/M metagenome (GOLD analysis project Ga0307947, IMG submission 201840) | Saline water microbial communities from Organic Lake, Antarctica - #232 | ecosystem: Environmental > Aquatic > Non-marine Saline and Alkaline > Saline | place: Antarctica: Organic Lake...
ATGGCAATGTGTGTAATGGCAAGTGTGTAATGGCAATGTGTGTAATGGCAATGTGTGTAATGGCAATGTGTGTAATGGCAAGTGTGTAATAGCAGTGTGTGTAATGGCAATGTGTGTGATGGCAATGTGTGTGATGGCAAGTGTGCAATGGCAATGTGTGTAATGACAAGTGTGTGATGGCAATGTGTGCGAGGATTGCTCGATGCCTGCGGGCGCACCCACCCACTTGGACTTCAGTTTCAGGATAACAGGAGGATGGCGTGTTATGGATAGCATCAGTTCAAGCAGCTTGAAGTTAGCTGCTTGAGGTGCCCTAAGTGTTCTGCTCTGGCAATTGCATAGCGTGGTTGTGCCAGCCTTTGAGTGCGTGCAATGGCTAATGTTCGCCACCAGCCAGGTAAATATGACTCCTGAAGAATTCAGAGCACGCACTGGGCTGCTCAAATCTCTGAAAACGTTTTGCAGTACTCTCTGCCAGGTGAGTTCAGACATGAGGTTATGTGGAGGAAGGAGCCATATGCAAAACGTTTGCACCCCATCCAGCAGCGTGTGCACATGCTCGCCTGTCCTGACAAAGACACGTGCTTATACCCACCTTGCTCCACACCACTGTGGTTTCACGTTGCGTTGCCAGCCCCAAGCTTCGAATAATCACAGGCCCGATGCGTGATTCAGCTTCCTGGGGGGAAGGGCACGGACGATGTAAGAAGTAGTGTGAACACTACTGGCATGAAATAGGGAAAACGCTACTTTTAGGCAGTTAGTAAAGAGATGTTGCACAGCATTTTGCCGTTTAAACAGGATGAAGGGGCGTCAGTCCTGACGCCTGCGCAATTGCTCCCATCATCGTATGCACCAACACCAACCTTCAGAGCATTAGAAAGGCACTCCTTGGCTGTCATCCTGTGGGGTGTACATGAGTACAGCGATGCTTGATGTTCATAATTGAGTGTGCTTTTGATTTGTGCCTGCGTATGTGTGCACGCTTTCTTACCAGATGACCTGGGGGTCGTGCTCACACCATCCAGGCTGCGGGTAAATCTGCTGCAGCTGCGCGGGGAAGAACAGTAAGTAGGAGAGTCAGTGCGTGGAGAAGAGCAAAGAGGTGGGAAGTGGGAGTCCGAACGCAGAACGTGTGTTTGCAAGACCATGAGCATCCATCGAACAGTAGATTCACTTGCCTGTACATTGTGGGAAGAAACAGGCTGCAAGGAGGTGACAGGAGGAGAACAGGAGGGTTAGGAGGGGGCTGCGCACATGGTGTGATTTTTTGCAGTGTGAAGATTAGGTTCACCTACCTGGAAGGCCATGTCGAACTGCAGGATGGGACGTGGCAATTTTGTGAGTACGGTGGAAGCAAGCAGAAGATCAAGCGAACTTGGCAAACCCACTCACCAAAAAGCATCTCGTCGATTGCGTCCCCTGATCCAAGGCGGCCACTACGTCAGTCATTTTTATTTATAAATTGATAATGTTTTGGGGTCTTCGTATAAACTTTACCGCTCCAATGAAGTCTTCTCACTGTTCAACACACTCGCAAATTAATGATAAATAACATGATTGAAGACACAAATCGTGGCTAAATACCGAATTTGCTTGTAAACATGCAGCTTCTTCTTCTTTACGTTGTTGCAGGTTCTAAAATAAATTAATATGCTACGGTAAGCTTTCACCGTAGTCATGACTTTCTATGGACCTTATAATTCGCATGAGGCTTAAAGTCTTAGAAAACCTTTAGCATTTGTATTTAATTTAAACAATATCTTACTATTCAAGCAGCTTCCAAAGTCCCTCAGTATTAGAATACACCAGTGTGAGCAGAAGTGACACTACGTGATGAGCACACAAACATTACCTGGTAAGTGAGATAAGCAAGGATGGGGGGATTGTTTACACTTGCGCAGTGTGCATGCATGTGCAGCATGTTTGTCGGAGTCCCTGTGCCTTTAATGCGTTTGGGAGTGCGTGCCAAATCAAGTGAAGAGTGGTTAGCTCAATCCGCCCCGTGTACTCTTTACAATGTTGCGAGCAAGGAGGGCCAGGTAGATGGCCACAATCCCAATTTTGTACCCATTAAGCAGCTTTAAGTACACATTTCTTGCACACATTTCACATTTCTTTGTGTTTGTTTTCGTTCTCCAGGGGAGCAAATTGAGCATGCGTTCAACCCAAAGCGGTTATGCAATTGGGAGACCCCAAGCCAGCCATCAATGGGAGTGAGTAGTGGCAGTGGGGCTAATTCGTGCAAACCCTACTTGCAGTGTGAGAGATACTGAATCTGTCAGAATTGTTGAACGATTGCCACAAACAAACAGGCTCATCCTTTCAACGTTGCCAGCTCGTGTGTCACGAGAACCTGCGATTACTAGCATCCTCACAGAATCATTAATTTATCATTTATCCAGTGATGTATAACAATTTAAACCCTTTCTGACTGTTCAAAGCCCTTAAATGGGAGAGTAGCATGCGTATTATCCCATACATAGTCTAGTGCCGAACGCTTACACTCATGCTGTTACACTGTTTCACCTCTTGAATGGGTGCACTCCAGGTATGTGGAAGTGGGAGCGGGTGTGGTTATGTAAATTCAGATGTTTTTTGAGGGCCAGCCACATGTGTGTATGTAGGTAAAACGAGGGGTACGGGTGCACGTGTGTGGGGCTGGGTGTCACACTCTGCCACGCATATTAGCGCCACAGTTGCAGGGTAGGCCTGAACTGTAGACATACTCACTGTGTGTGACCGTACATATTCGGTGTAACCAATCTTACACCTACACATCTGCACTTTACACCGCATCTGAATTATGTAATTAATTCTACATGGTGTTCACACACACACTCTCTATACACACCGCAAGTGATCGCATACACTGCACCACATGTGAATTAATGAAGTGGGGGGCTTCATGCTTAAACCTCCATTTTCACTTGTGTAGGGTTGGCCATAATTGCAAATATACAATGTGTATGACCGTTTGTTTGAAGAAAATTCTGCAAACAACACCGTATATACATATATACATATATACATACATGGTTCTGGCCAACACCGTGTGTATATTTATATATACAATTCTGGCCAACCCTACACAAGTGTAAGAACACATCACGCTTCTGGTTAGCCCTTTGAAATAACTTGCGGTGACCACACAACCACACAATCACCATGCTAACTTGACCCCTTAATTGCCACGCAGCAAACCCTTGGCAACAGCCGATTTGGAACCCTCAAGCCACGCGCCAACACGACCAAGCCGATCGCTGGTAAAACTGAACTTCCATATGGATGTGTGCTGCAAAGTAAACAATCAGGAAACAATACACACACGACATTTTCGTGATAAAACAATGTGTTGTGCCTCCTTTCCATGCAGCAGCTCATGCAATGTTGGAATACATTTGGTAACCTCCTGCTGTTTAGTCTGACAACCTATCCTTTATTTAACCGTCACAGATGACAAAGGGTACCTGCTTCCCTCGGTGCCAAAGATCAGCAACGCGTTTCAGGTACGTGTATTTTAAATGACAGGGAGTGAGGAGGAGAGAAGGCAGGCTGCATGCAGTAGCTTTGTAATGGAGTCGCTACTCAGAACCAAAACCTTTTTTGTTCCTTTTTCACCTTAAATTGCTCGTTTCTTTTCCTTAGCCTGCGGCCTCGTCAGCTTCCATCCCGCGATGGCCAGTGCCCAACGCCTCACTGCCACAAGCTCCGTGCAGCACCATGGGATGTGAGTGTTTATGATGCACTGTGTATGTGTGTGAGCATGTGTGTGTGTCTGCGTGTTTGTGTACGAGTGGGTGCAAGTGTGCGTACCTGTGTGTGTACGTGTGCATCTGCATGTGTGTGTGCATGTGCATGTGTTTAGGTTGAAGAAAGGTGGTGTTTGCCTGGTACAGTGAGCGTTTGCACTCTGTAATTGTGAAATACAGTTGTTGTAGTGTATATGTTTGTATAAAATTTCCCAGAGGGGGCTGACTGAGGAAATGTCCAAATATGTGCCATTTTTGCACTCTGAATCCAGCCATTCACTGCCCACTCAACCAACTGACACCATCCTGGCTTTAAATAAAATCTGATATTGTAAGCTGCACGAGGATGTGCTTATATCCATGTAAGTCACAGTGTGCGCAAATTGACGGGGGTCAAAGCTCACCTTGACTGCCCAAACCCTAATTTGGTGCCTTTCTATGGAAAAACAGCACATGTTGAGCCACATCACCACGCACCTCATCTTTTCACTTGATTTTGTTTGCAATAATATTTGTTTATTACAACAACACCATACCACACAAAAGTATGCCATTTGGTGGAGTGGGTGATCTGCTGTGAAGATTTTGTGGTGAAAAGTGGGGTTCACGCCGCGGACGATTGGGCATGTGGCCGCAATTTGCAGCTTTCAAGCTCAAGTGCAATTTGAACATCAGGCCAACGGCTACATCTGGATTCTATTATCAAAAACTGCAAAGTGGGGCCAACGTGCTCAATTCACATTTTAAAAGCACCCTTTTTTTGGCTCAGCCCCCTCTGAAAATTTCCATCCATTGCTACAAAGACATATGTTGTACAGTGTGTGCCTCTTACGCAAGTGATCTCAGTTTTCTCCTCTGAACCAGCTTCCAAGGCCAAAGTGCTCCCTCCTGTCTCCCTCTTGTGCCGCCGTGTTGCTTGTTTCTTGATGGTGCTTGGAGGTGCTTGGAGGTGCTCCCTCCTGTCTCCCTCTGGTGCCGTACTATCAATGCTGCATGTGTGCATTTATGCATGACCGTTTGTGTGTGACTGATGAACGAAGACTACTTTCCTGCTGGCGTGGTGTTGCACTTCCCGGCTTCCAAACGTTTATGTGCTCGACCCCTGCTCACCCACTATCAATGCTGCATACTCTTCTAGCGCAGTACGTGGGCATGATGCGTTCACAAACGTGAACTGTGCTGCACTTGTGCTTTCTGTGGCTGGGGCAGAACGTGGACGTGATGGGTGTGGACATCTGGATGCGTGCACTAGCATCCACACTCACAAAGTGTGCTGCACTTGTTTGTTTCTGTTTGTTCCTCTCCACCGTCTGTTTTTTAATCGATGCAGGCAAGGGCATCCACACCGACTACTTGTCTTGTATTGAACGTGCAATTATGCTTGTTTCAAAATCGATGCAGACAAAGGCATCCAAACCGACTACTTGCCCACCACCACTGTGAGCGCTCGGACGACTGACATCAATGGCACAAGGGAATTCAATTACAACTTCCGCTGAGAAGCCTCTGACCGTTTTGAAGGTATCCTTGCATCCTTATTTCAGTGAGCTGCCTTTATCAATTAAAAGGTTGAAATCTATATCGGGTCCTCACGCTGCCTAGTTTTCCCCTTCATTTAAACTTACATACTCATACACATACACTCGTTCATTCTCATGCGCAGGTCAGTCAATTCCTATAATTGACGCATATTCATCTAGCGTTTCTTTCTAGAGCAGGGGGCATCAGAGCATTTGCGTATGTATTATACAACTAGCGAGGTAGACCACCTAAGTAATAAGTATAAATATTGAGGATGCGAAGACTAGGTCAGCTACAGGGCAACCTTTCCGACCTTTTTCGGTATCACATGTCAGACAACGTCCTTTGTTTTTATTTCAATTGAATTTGTTTGCCCACTGCAGCATTCTTCTACTTTTCTATTATCTATTATTTAACACGCAAGTTGGGTCTTTCCGCGTGTTGGAATTTGGGCTTCCATTGGTTTCTTGTTTCGAATTCAACAAAGCATAACTGCTCAACCTCTAGGGACCGGGCTCCCCCAATCAAAGACCCATCAAAAGGATGGACAGCTGTGCTTGTAAGCTCCTTCAACTGTGTTCTGCTCTGATGCCACCACTAGTAGCAAACAAGGTTAAGTAAAAACCTCAGATACAATGGCCTGTTTGACGGAGGGACAGCACTGGCAGCTTTCCAGAAAGCAGAAAGCAAGCTTTAGTACGTGTTAAAGGCGCAGAGCCAAAACATCCTCGCAAGCAGCCTTTTCAATACAAAGCTCCTGCCTGTGACATTCACCTCATGGAGGTCAAGTACTGTGAGGAAACTAGACCACAGAACCAGCTGAGCGCCGTGCAGGACCAAAACAAAGGCCTCTGCTCCATCCTCCAAGGAGCCTCCGTTGCCCTCCACACCATTTTTCTGGGCGTGAGTGGCACCATCTACAACACTGAAACATTGGAGCCTTTCAAGGACTTGGGTCTTGATTCTCAAAGATAACAATACTCTTCGTCTTCTGTCCTGCGCTCCCTCAACTCTGTACTCTACTTGATTTTTTTTCTTTTTCCTGGTTTCCTTTCTTTGGTTCTGGGTCTCCTTGAGCAGCTTCCTTTTGCTTTCTCCTCTGCTTGAGCCCTCTCTCCTCTTTTTTTTGTTGTCTGTCAGGTCCCTGCTGGGGGCCGTAGCTGTAACACCACCCAAAAAAAAAAAACTTGCTTCCAAGCTCGATGTTCATTCTTCTGTCATCTACGCTGCTGAAATTGCTCATACCAGACGTGCCCTTTCCAGCACTATTATCAACTCTCATCAGGAAACGGTTTCAGGTCACACCTGCAACCGTCCTGATCCCCATTGATCTTTTATTGGTCGAGGAGTTTTATGGTACCCGGTATTAAAGTGGCTCCTTTTCCTTGATTAATGTGAGGGTGGTTTCTCCTGCCAATCATCGCAAGCTCATCCAGGCATGCATCACTCACTTGTCACGAATCACGATACCAGCTTTAGCCTGCACGCCAGCTGGGCTACAAGAGGTCGCGCTAGATTTCCGTGTCCTGCCAAAAGCCCCCCCATAAAGGCGTATGCAGTTTAACGTCTCCTCCCTCTCCACGCGAGAAGGAAGCGACGGCTTAAGCAACGCACCGAGGAGATGGATGTCTGAAAAAGAGCGAGTTGGGTATATAAGAGGACCATCTGAACTGGCTAAACAATCAAATAACCGTAAAACCGTTGCACACATCATAAATCCCAGGGGAAATCACAAGATTCGTCCATGCCACTGATTCAGCACGACACATTGCATGTTGGTACCTGTTGTTATTGCGTCCTAATGGTTCCACATGCGTGCACATATGTTGAAAGTGGAGGCAAGTAATAATGATGAGAGCCAAGGCGCTGGTTATGTATGCTTCTGCTCACGATTATCTGATCCTCACAAAGTGTCCAACAAGAGTCCTATGGCTTAGTTTTGGCTGTATTAAGGGACTTGCTTTCAGGTGCTGGGCGGCAACTTCCTAAACCAATCTGGATGATTTACCCCACCAGCACAGCCTTTCAATTCATTTTCTTACCGCCGAATTCTACATTCACACGTTTTGACTGGTGAATTTATCTGTAAACTCTACATTCGTGGCTGGCAGAGACCACTGGCAGAGACCAGCCAGCAAACAATCATCCATAGAACCTGAATAAAGTCCACCCTTTTAGACTACAACGGATTTGTTTTCACGTATTTCAGTTGTCTGGTGGCAATGAGAAATGGTGTAGTAATTGCGGCACAAGTTTGACAAGTAATGAGGCTTGGCTGGCCGATCCAGGACAGAGAGACAGGATTATTTAAGAATTACAGGATAGTGTAAGCACTATTCAGCTAACACATACCTTCATAGTTGCTCAACAATACGAACAACCTGCTGCATTGCTTTAATTGTCTCCAACAGGTCAAGATGGAAGCAGGTATACAATTGCTGTGTACACACTTGAGGCTCTTTGCTGAGCCAATTGTAGCATAGCCGGTGCATCACGTGACACTCATGACACTCATTCAATCCAGAAAAAGGAAAAAGGAATTGTAAGGAAATCACGCAATTATTATTGAACACTACTCGACCCGCTCCAGGGTAGAGATATATATAACAAAAATCTCTCTCCCTCCCTCTGCGTGCATGATGCCTCAGGTCTTCTTGCAACAAGGCTGTCGTCCTCGTTAGACCAATCGTATGAGCTATGTTTGCGTTGCCATCACGTACTATGGAATCTCAAGCGCTAAGGGGGTAATAGCAAAGCAGTGCCCTTCTTGGCTCGTTTTGTGCAAGCCTCTGCTGCTTTTACTCATACACACACCCCAAGATATATATTTAAACAGACCTGCTTACTTGCCGTGACCGACTCATACACAGAACAACGCGTCTGGCCTTTTTGACACAGGTTTAGCGAATAGTAGCCTTAATCACAGAACTTCATTCAACCATTCAACCCAAACGATCAACATCATGTGTAATGGTACAACTGAAGCGGTTATCATTGGATCACTTCACAAGTACCGGGATTATTTCTTTCTTGTGGTCTGAAGCAAAACATTCCTCGAGCTACGATGCCGAGGACAAGGGGGGGTATAGAAAACTGCGCAGCAAGAGGGGTTTGGTAGAAAATAAGGTTTTGTCGTTCATATCACTGGCATTGTACGCTGCTTGCACGACATTGGTATTGAATTGGCTTTGCCAGGTGATCTTATCCGGCCAAGACCGGTCATGACAGCAGCAGGTTCAAAACAGCTCATTCCACGGTGCCATTTTGTTCTAACTTGCCAGTATGAGGCAGCATTACTAGCATTTAAGAAAAGCTGAAAGCGGCCTCATTGAGATTGCTTAAGGATGTGGCTGACGTGCTGGGAAATCTGTCCATGCAGAACAATATACACACACACACACACCGTCACACTCACAAACAAGCACACGCACACATAAACAGCGTAAATTACAGAACAACACGGACCTGCCAGTAATGCTGAGGAAATGATCTGAGCCGTCTTCCTGCAGGTCACAAGATGGTGAAGCCATGGATTGAGTCACTCAATCCATCAATGAGTGTACATCAAACTTGCGAGGAAGTTGTAGCACAGGACGCATCTGCCTGGTTCAACCCCTACCCTTGTGAAAAATCCCCCAAATTTGGGCGACTAGACACGTCCAAAACGTCGCCCTCTTGCAAAAACGGGCAGTTACTTTACACACACATCATCCAATCCATTCCGGGTAAGCTTCAGGCTGACTATAGTAGCTAGTGACTAATTGATTGATTTTTTCTTGTTGGGACCTATAGGTTGAGCAGCCATGAAATGTTACAAAAATTTATAAATTGACTAAAGCAGCTACCAGCGCTTGTGCTCAGATTTTGCTAATTTGTCCTGCGTACTTATAGAACGCCAGATATGTATGGTGTAGCCTCTTTAGTGGCTGAGTGCCTAGCCCCTTTTCCCTTGATCTTTTCTATTAATCCTTTTTGGTTTGGTATAAGACTTTTCCAAGCTTCCGCTCAGATGCCACCCAGAGGCATGTGTAGCGATGTTATCTTACCTTGCTAAATTGTCCCGCGTACCTATAGGACCAAGAGGACAAGTCAAGTACCTGCACCACTCTATTATACGTCCAATTTGTCTTTTGGAACAAAGGCTTTTAAGACCGCACATCTTGCCAAACACATGGTCTCTTCACTCCATTTCCCCCCAGCATTTGTTATTTGTTGTGAGGATCCCAACACACCACAAGCAGAAGGCCCCCCATGTAAATCTAGCCTAATAACCAACACACCACAAGCATGTACTTTGGTAGAGGGGGTCAACGGAGCAAATGTCCTGAAATGTGGGTTTTTTGATGCAAATCATGTTTGAATGATATAACTAGATGGTTCATGAAGTTTGGGGCCAAAAGGATTACCCCAGTGGTCGGGACAGAAATCCAGTTCAAATTTTGGCACTGAGTTTCCACATTACAGGTCACCACGCCCCAAGCAGGACCTCTTTTCATCCCAAAACAAGACAGGAAGACTTCCTTTATGATACCATATCATCCTGGGTTTTGAAAAGCAGATTTAGTGAAGGTTGATTTTCCACCTTTTTGGCACCCCTTTTGTTGATTTTCTTTAAGGGAAATGGGCCAAAATGAAGTTGGGTGTTCTATAACGGCATTTCCGTGTGCTCTCGTGATTAACAAGCAGCAGTGTTTAAGTCAATCTGTGCACGACTCTGAGTAGCGTGAATCTGAGTAGCATGGCTCTGTGTAGCAATGCCTGCGGGGCACTTGCATACAATTGCATTCAATAGGTCCAACAGTATAATACTTGGAATTTATTTGTACATATACTCAATCCCAGCAGCACAGTCCTGGCAAGGAGGACACATGGTACACACAATGATGATGATGGCATTACGAGCGTGACAAGAAAGAGGCACAGGGCCATCAGGTTTCACATCCTTCCATGTCAGCACACAAAAAGTAGGGTTGGTCAGAACCGTGTAACTGCAACGTATATGACTATGTATGTATGGTGATTTCCCTGTTAAAAATACCGTATGTACACCGTATTTACCTAGAAATGTATGGTTCTGGCCAACCCTAAGAAAAAGTGATGCATGTGTATGTGCGTTTAGCAGTAAGGGTTGCGGTGTGCGTGCGCGTGTGCGTGTGCGCGTGTGCATGTGTGTGTGTGCGCGTTTGTGTTTGTGTGCATTAAGGTGGATCACTTCAAGGATCAAAGTTGAGAAGATCAGGGTTAAGAAGATCACTTCGAAAGCAACAGGTGCTCGACCCTCTCACCACACGCAAAATGGCGATGCAATCCAGAGGGATCTCCTTTGTATCCTTTGTTCCAGATATCTGACCGAGCAAAGCTTGTTGAGTGTGTGACGCGTCTTGTAGGGTTTGGCTTGGTTGGTTTGCGACAGGGAGGAGTGCTGGTAGGGCCTCCGCGTCAACACAGGCGGTGATCTGTAGCTTGCAGGAAGCACCTATTGGGATGTGAGGGTGAGAGAGTGTGTGTGTGTGTGCAAGTGTATAGCTTGCAGGAGGCACCTATTGGGGTGTGAGGGTGTGAGAGTGTAAGAGTGTGTGTGTGTGTGCAAGTGTGTGTGTATATGTGTGTGTGCGGCTTTTTGTGTGCTAGTGTGTGTTGGTACGTGTAGTGCGCGATCCTGACAAGTGGGATAAAAGCTAACAGCATCATCATCATCATCGTAGCAGCAGCAGCAGCAGCAGCAGCAGCAGCAGCAGCAACAGCAACAGCAACAATTAAGAATATGCGGACAAAAATTTACGCAACTGCTATGGCAAGCCTTGCTGATTAATATCAGCGCGTTTCAAGAAAGCATGTGTCCATGCTGCCTGCAGACCAACCATGTAACTTTCATCACATCAAATCGAATCACTCGAAACGTCCAGGGTATGCGCCCCTTACCCCTCCTAGGTCTGCTACGACGTAAAACAGTTAGATTCATCAGCAAGCAGTATCCCCTTTGATCTTACCAAACAGACGGACGGAAGCACAGCACACCCACATATGCATCCACACCCATACCCACACGTGCATCCCACAAAATGCCAGATGCCACACCCACACACTAAGCACTGAGCACACTAAGCACCTACACTAAGTACCTACACTAAGTACCTACACCCAAACACCACATCCACACACGAACAAAAAAATGGACGGACTCACACCCGCACCCACACCCACACACCACACCACACCCACACACGTACCTACATCCTACCTACCCACCCACACACCACACCCACACACGTACCTACACCCAAACACCACACCCACACACGAACAAAAAAATGGACGCACTCACACCCGCACCCACACCCACACACCACACCACACCACACCCACACACGCACTTACATCCTACCTACCCACCCACACACCACACCCACACACGTACCTGCACCCACACACCACACCCACACACGTACCCACATTTCTGCCCACCCACACCTAGACACACATGCACAAACACCCCCGATGGTTTCACCAGGAGACACCACCCCTTTGCTGGGGTTAAGCTAAGACAAAGTAGCTCAGGGTTCAAAGCATGCCCATGCCAATAACCACGCACACACACAAAAACACATGTATACATGCGCACACATACATATATACACACACACACTTACACCCACAGATGCAAACAAACGCCACCCCCCCTTCCCCCAACTCACAATTACTCACATGTACCCACAAAAAAGCACACTCACACTCACACGCACACGCATACGCACACGCACACGCACACGCTCACGCACACGCACACGCACACGCACACGCACACGCACACACACACGCACACACCCAAACCCACACCCTCACCCACACCCCTACCCCAAGACTTACCAGGGGGCACCACCCCCTCGCTGGGGCTAATTCGCAGCCAAGGGGGAAGGCTGGGACGCTCATCATCCAGGCCTAAGGGACTAGGGGGGTTCACAAAGTGGAACGATCTGGGGAGGTGGACGGGGAGGGTAAAGACAAGGGATGAGTGTTTGCAAAGAGCTAGGGGGGGTCTTAGAAAGTGGAGCAGTCTGGAGAGGTGGACGGGGAGAATAAAGACAAGGGATGAGTGTTTGCAAAGAGCTAGGGGGGGTCTTAGAAAATGGAGCAGTCTGGGGAGGTGGACGGGGAAAATAAGGCAGGGATGACTGCTTGCAAAGAGCTAGGGGGGTCTTGAAAAGTGGAGCAGTCTGAGGTGGATGGAAAGGATAAAAGAGGGATGAGTACTTGCATGGATAAAACAGGGATAAACAGGGATGAACACAGGGATGAAACAGGGATAAAACAGGGATGAACATTTGCATGGATAAAACAGGGATAAAACAGGGACGAATGCTTGCAGGGATGAATATTTGCATGGGGGAAAGAGGAAAAGGAATAACGTACGCAGGCAGTGGAAAACCACTCCCCTTGATTTGTCCATGCCACTAATTCAGCATGACACCCCACATTAATTAAGGAAAAGGGGCCACCTTGGCACCTGGTACCGTTAAACTCCTCCATTGATAGAATAAGAAGAAAAAAATCAATGGGGATTAGGAGGGGTGCAGGCTTGACCTGAGCCTGGCTCCTGATGACAGTTGATGATTGTGAAGGGGGAAACTTCTTTTTCTTTTTTTTCATTGTGAAGGGAGCGGTTGGTGAGGGAGTTTTACGGTACCCAGTACCAAAGTGGCTCCTTTTCCTATATTAATGTGGGGAGTGGCTTGTTACTGCCTACGTAGTACATGAATGTTACTGCCTACGTAGTGCATGAAGGGGGGAACTCATCATTATATGAAGGGGAAAGAAGGGGGGAGGGCCAGGGAAGAGCTGCGCTGGTTTGTGTGGCTGAGATGCGTCGATTTGTAAGGGCAGTAGTGCTGAGTTATGGATCACAGGGCAGTAATGCTGAGTGATGGATCACAGAAAATGAATGCTAAGCCCAGCTCCTCATCTGCTGCACACAAACCTCCACACCAAATCACGCGCAAGCACAACCACCCAGCTCCTCATCCGCTGCACACAAACCTCCACACTCACCCATCTTCAGCGCCCCGGTTGCAGAACCTCACGCGGACGGATCTGCTTTCAGGAAAACAGACCTCCACAACCACCCGGCTCCTCATCCGCTGCACACAAACCTCCACACTCACCCATCTACAGCGCCCTGGTTGCAGAACCTCACGCGGACGGATCTGCTTTCAGCAAAATAAACCTCCACAACCACCCAGCTCCTCATTGGCTGCAAACAAACCTCCGCACTCACCCATCTACAGCGCCCTGGTTGCAGAGCGTCACAAAGACGGATTTACTCTCTTGGAAAGCCAGGGCATCGCCAAGAAATACGTCGGCACTAGGCTCTATGACACACCTGTGGGTAAACATGCGACATGCAATACAATTTGCTGCACAATCACACATTCTGAAAAGAACTGCCGCCACACGAAGAGGGAAGCCTTTACACACACCTGTGGACAAACATGCGTCACGCATCACAATTTCCTGCACAATCACACATCTTGAAAAAAACTGCCGCCACACACGCGTCTAGGTGCTCAGGCGTTACTACACACTCTTGTGGACGAGCATGGGTCACACACGCTACGGGTCAATAAAACAGCAACGACCTACACACAGGTCACTCACACGTAAAACGAAAAACTTAGAATGCTTTAGCATCACACTGCCTTGTATATGCATGGGTCGAATCTTTCTGTGCGTGGAGCCTTTTTTGTGTGTGCGGAGGCTTCCCTCTTTGTGTGTGTGTGTGTGTGTGTGTGTGTGTGCGTGCGTGTGTGTGTGTGTGTGTGTGTGTGTGTAAGTATGTGTGTGTGTGTGTGTTTGTGTG
>Ga0307947_1002746_pt1:5000-14127 | contig 14127 bp, 18 predicted proteins | sample OrgLakmetagen232_FD_201840 | JGI IMG/M metagenome (GOLD analysis project Ga0307947, IMG submission 201840) | Saline water microbial communities from Organic Lake, Antarctica - #232 | ecosystem: Environmental > Aquatic > Non-marine Saline and Alkaline > Saline | place: Antarctica...
TGGACCAATTTCAGCTCAATGTTGTTGTTTTGGTAAATAAATATCATTGCAACAAAAATGGAGTGAAACGGTGAAGTGGTTGGTGATCTAGGCCAACATATGCTGTTTTCCCATGCAAAAGCCACTCTATTAGGGATTTGGTGGTCAGCGTGGGCTTTCAGCCCAGCCAATTTGCACATAGAGCAACCCACATATATCTAAGCACATCCTCGTGTAACTCATAAGTCCAGCTTCAATTTAGAGCAACAATGGTCCCAATCGGTACCGAAAGGAGCAGTGAATGGCCTCTGAGTGCGAAAAAGGCACATATTTAGACGTTTCCCCAGTTGACCCCCTCTGGTAATTTCCCTGCCAAAATTACTGTATATACACCGTATACATTTGTGGTTTTGGCCAACCCTACGTAAGAACCGTATATATGCACCGTATATGATCGTATATTTGGTTAAACCCTTGACCAAGATACTGTATGTACATTGTATACGTATGTGGTTCTGGCCAACCCTTTCCCACCCATCCTTTAATATTCCGTGCCGATTGTGTGCACACCATCTGCCTTCCTTATTGCTTTTTAAATAAATGTCTGCACATTCTTATTTTTTTTCTTGTCCAATGACTTAGCTGTGGATGTACTGCTTTGCACACACACCATCTGCGTTTTATTTCTTTCCTTCTTTGTTCCCTGACTTATCCGTGCACATGCCTTCGCACACACGCCACCTGTGCCCTTTTTCTTTCCTTCACATCCCCTGACTTATCCGTGCATGTACTGCGTTCCGACCCATCCCCGCAGGGGGACAGCTCCGCTGTGTTTGTTGAGCTGGCCAGGCTATTAGCGCGAGTGGAGGGGGAAGGACAGCGACAGTGCACACGGGCACCTTGTGCAGTTGATGTGGAGCACAGGTTCAGGGTCTTGGCGCAGCGGGCGTTGCGGCTTCAGCTGTTGACACGCCAGCAGCACAGGAAGAGTGGTAGCGGCCCTGTGCTTAGAAGCTGATATATTCAACGATTGGGTCAGGCTTCAGCTCTTGTCACGCCAGCAGCACAGGAAAAGTGGCAGAGGCCATGTGCTTAGAAGCTGATCTTTTGATTGTTGTAAGGATGGGAGGGTAGAGACCCTGCTCAGAAGCAGCCTAGGTGTGGTTGCAAGTTTTTTTCCAAGCTTTCGCTCAGATGCCCCTGATACACTGTGCTGATGGCCGGGCACGTTTGGGACACGTTTGAGCCCAGACTTGGGTATGACATGGGCCTCGAACGAGCCCTCAAACGTGGGTCTACAGCTCCAAACTTGCTGTTTCAAACTTGCACGTTCAGGCTATACTTAACGCGTCTCTGTCTTTACTTGGCCTTAGGTCCAAGTCTTAGGGGCAAGTCTTAGGGCAGGCGTTGCTATCTTTGCTTCCTTAAAGGCACCAATTCTAAATAAAATATAATAAGAAAATGTCAATGATTAAGGGAGGGGGTTTGAAAGAAACACATCAATTTAAAATGATATGGATTCCGCGGATTTTAAAGGAATGCAAACGCACACGTGCAAAGAGAGGGTCACGCCACGGTTTACTACATCAATGTGCACTGAAGCTTCTGATAGAGAGTTCAAGTGTAGTTTTAGTTTAAGTGCGCTATGGGAAGCACGTCATGGTACCAAGGAAATGATTGGCGATTCCGGCACTCGTATCTTGGAAGCTCTCTTTGGGGCTCCATCTAGGGCCTTAGGCACTGCCACCTTAATTGTCCTTCTTCGTGCTTGACGCTAAGCGACCGATGGAGCCAGTGAGAGTAATGAGACATGTGACGAACAGGAGCCCACCATTCAGTTCGGTCTTGGAAATGACAAGAAGCTGCAAGCAAAGGAAATAGTATTGGAGGATTCTTGTGTAGTTGTCATTTCTCCTTTTGTGTGATGCAGTTTTGTAGGTCTATTAACAGGCAGGCTGCTTTGCATTCAAATCCTGTAGGCTAGCGCGTGCCTGCAACGTTTGGGTTGCATCCCATCCTAGTGGCCTCTTCGCGCACTCTGCACACTTGCAACCCTATTGTTGCAGCGCCACACACCTTTTTAAGCAACCAGTATCGCACAAACCAGCCCAACGTGTCAAGAACCAAGGAAGCAAAAGTTCCGGACGCCCACTGAAGAGCGGAAACAAGGCTCTGCCGAGAGTTCTGCACTACTGCGCATCTGCTTCTCTGGTCTTTCAGCAAAGGCCTGAGAGGGCTGATGCTGTTCCCGTGTGGCACAGGCTTTAGCTGCAGCCTGCACGTCAATTGTAAACCATTGACAAACGATTGCTCCTTATTTAACGCTTGCGAGTTGTCACAGTCTGATGTGCGCGGAGGGTCAATATAGGATCGCTTTCCTGATGAGGATGGAAAAGACAAAGGCTACGCTGGTAATGGGGTAACTCATCTAGAGCGATAATACAGGGGCACTAGAGTGCCCACACCTACATGCCCCTCATTGCCAATGTGCAATGCAAGTTATTTAAATCAGTGAAGAAGCTTGCCAGGGACTTTTGTGATTTGTTCAAGTAGTCATTGTAGGCATCCCAGCATGTATGGTAGATAATCAAGCATGATTAATGTGTGTGTGTGTGTGTGTGTGTGTGTGTGTGTGTGTGCGCGCGCACGTGTGTGTTTGTGTGTGTGCGTGTGTGTGTGTGTGTGCGTGTGTGTGTGTGTGTGTGTGTGTGTGTGTGTGTGTGTGTGTGTCTCGCTCAGGAAAAGCAAAATGAACAGCAGGTCAAAGGTGTCACTCCATGTATCCAAGCAGAGCCTTGTTCCTCATCTGCACCAGCCTTGTACTGAGAAAGAAGATTTAAGATTCTGCACACCAGAACAAATAAATGGGTCACAAATACCAAACACGAAGGCCATGTTTGTGCAGCATACTTTTTAAATTATTGCATTCTCATTGAGCCTAGCCTGCTGCCTGCTGGCCGAATGCAGATTGAGTTGCTGACCCAGCAGGGTCGTCATCAGGTCATTGTTTTTGACTTTACCCCCCCTGCTGCAAGGCACTTGGTGTTGTTGGCCGCATCCTGGCAATAATCTTGTGAGATGCGGTTGCTTTGTTCAGAGCCATCATGTCGACTGGCTCCTGAGTTGTATTATCTTTATTTTATTATGTAAAGTTGTGAAAATAAAAAAGTATGACGTACTTGAGCTCCCTCGATGATTCGCTAACTCAGGGAACAATTTTTGCACAATTCTGCAGAACAGGAGGCTATACAAATTTATTTCTTCCTCGGCACAAATCAAAACGCTGCTCCCTTATCTTCTCCCGATGGCAACTGCCTGGCCCTAAAGTCTGGCAACTACTGTCTGCCCCTGGCAGTTTCCTGATGAAGATGAGCATGTCCAAAACGAGGCGGTGTACGCTTTAACATTTCTTCAAGTCCTCAGGTCTTTGTGAACAATAATGGAAAAATGTTTACATACTCAATCTATCTGATAAGGCCTGACCTGATTTGCTTTATTATCGAGTCAGGATACAATTTGTAGTTTAACCAAAAACACAGCTTAATTCAGAATTCTTTAGAGTTGAAGCATAGGATGAGAGGTGTTATCTCTATATAGAGACGCTGAGTGGTTGGTGGCGGACCACAACACACACAACAATAAACTGGCCACTTATCATTCTCGGTTTGCTTTCCCTATTTCTAGTACTGAGCTGTCACGCCCTATGTTGGCAGCGACATAACGTGTGGCAGAGCAGTTAGTTGGTTGACAGTTGATAGTTTCTGTATGTCTTGTTCATTAAGCTGGATGTGCTAGTCTTATTGATGACCTTCATCTTCTGGATTTATTTTTGTTTTTTCGTGTTTACATGTGAGGGGGATAGCACATTTCCTAGTACTACGAGCATGAAAATGAACCGAAAGATACGGAAATGAAAGTTTCGGAAATATTGCTGCAATTGTTAATTGACAACATGTGAGCATTCCAAGAAGTATCATTAGAGGGGGATCCTTATGAGACCCTTTGCCGTGTAAAGTCTCTGATTCTAATTATTCGCCTAGTCGTATTAGCGTGTAACAAGACCAAGAATGTCTGAGTAGGCGGTCCCAGCTCCAGGAAGGGACAGTGGTGTGGCAGCCAACCATAAATGAGTAGCACCAGCACACGAGTATGAGCAGAGAGCGCACAGGTGTGGATGAACAAAACTGGTTAGAAGCACTAGGGACCACTGCGATGCAAAAAACTTACTCCTCTGCTGGATGGTTTTTCCACCTTGGAGGCCTTACTTGATCCAAAGGTGCCCCAAATTAAATTGGTTGTTGTGCTGAGTCTTATACTTTGCAGTGACGGTGATTTGATGTGACAGAGCATAGTACGGCGACGATGGTTTGATCTGACAGATTAGAGCATAGCACCACGATTCTTCATCTTGATCTGACAGAGCATTGTACCACGATACTTCATCCTGATATGACAGAGCTTAGTACCACGATTTTTCATCTTGATCTGACAGAGCATAGTACCACGATTCTTCATCTTGATCTAACAGAGCATAGTATCACGATTCTTCATCTTGATCTGTCTAACATGTTATACGCAATGTCAATAGGCTTCCTTGCACATACTTTGAAAGTGGAGGCTTAAAGGCAGTTCTCGCTCATGTGACCAATGCCCCTCTCAGCAGCCCAATCCTATTTGCTGCAACAAGCCAACCATTAACTTATGTATAATTTCCCAATAACCACCCTCAAGCCTCAGAAGGCCCAGATAAAACAAGTGCCCTGCTAATTAGCACTGACCAACCTCATAATTGTAATATCGGCGAAGCACCCCAAAACAGCTCCAGCCAAAACCTGACCCGTAAGGTAAAAGATTGGAGGGATTGGACCTACACTGATGGCAGCCTCTAAAAGAATGAAGTAGGGCAAGACACCGGATCAGGCGTATACCACCCTCACTTAAATGTTTTCACTATGTAAACCCAAAAGGCATGGGTATAACCAACACCATCTCACGTGCAGAGCTAGCAGCTATAGCAGCTGCAGTCATACACGGCTACTCACATGTAGCCACAGACAGCCTTACATCACTGCACCAAACTAAAAGCGGCTCTCACACCCGAATCTCCATCGCCACCACATCCAATGAGATGTCCCTCAATCCATTGCTAAAGCAATCCGCCAATCACCATCGACCATCCACTTCTTCAAAGTAAAGTCCCATGCCGGTTCTATCGGTAATGAACATGCCGACGTCCTTGCTAAAAAGTCAGCCACCACCTACTCCGACATTGCAGACACCTCCATCAGAACAGCAGGCCCTGAGGGAAATCCATTCTACAACATCCACAGGCTTGCAAAAGAAGACATAGAAAACTAAACACAAACCCATAATCATACCCATACAACAAACATGGCCCATTCTCCTCCCCAAAAGCTCTGGTACCTACCAAATCACCGTGACGCCCTTCAAGCACATATGCATCTTCTCTTTTAACTGGGAAATGCCAAAACTGAAGCGAACTACCATGCGTACTACCAGACCCTCATCAAGGACGGCACTTCCAATGGAGCCACTAGCAATGCTTACCTAACAGCATTCAATGTCCCCTTTAAGACCAAATGTATCATTATGAAATACAGAACAGGCACCCTATATAATCATAGACATGCGGTATTGTTCAAACTCTCAACAAGTCAAACTTGCCCCCTCTGCCCACACGTAGACAGTGCCCTGCACATCCTTTCTGGGTGCCAACACACGCAAATAAGGAACATGATCACCGAAAGACACAACATAGCATGCCGCATGACCCTTAAGGCTACCAGAAAAACAGGCTCCTTAGGATTATGCATTGTCTCCATGGATATAGGCAGCAACGAACGGATGACCATGCAGATTCTCCAGATTCCTGAAACAGCCGAAAGTAGCATTGTTTCCAAATGGCTCTTCCCAACCCGCTTCTCAAATAATGAAAGTTTCACCTCCAGCCGCCCAGACATTGTGCTGGTAACTTTTATCTCTGCAAAAACACAAGAACAACAAACTACTGCAGGGGGGTGGGTTTAATCGGAGTGGAAGGGGGAAATTGAGGAAGACAGGGAGCACCCCAGCAGCACCGCCAGCCACCAATACAGCCACCTAACCCAGACAGCACCGACCTAAAGACCTCGGCAAAACACAGCCCGACATTTACCTCGTCGAGATCAAGTACTGTGAGGACACCAGACCTTTGCAACATTCTCCAAGGAGCCTCCGTTACTCTCCACATCATCCTTTTGGGTGCGGGCGGCACCATCTACAACACTCACACTTTGAAGCCTTTCAAGGAACTGGTTCTTAATTCTCAAAGAGTTATTAAATGTTTAAGACTCTGCGTGTGTTTGCTCCTTCGAGCTCTGAATTTATTCCTTTTGTAACTTGTCATCACAGTATCACTGATTTTGAGATCAATGCATTCCTGAATCAAGACTCATACAGACTCCTCAAGTTTGTGTCAGATTATGTTTCAATTTTTGACACTGGTTGATTTTGTTTCACCAGCCAATTGCCATCAGCCAGAGACTTGGGCTGTAGGCCATCCTTGTAACCCCCCTTGTAACCCCCCAAAGAGTTCTCCATGTGCACTCTGTGAAATTTGCTGCTAAATTTGTCCATACTAGACGTGCCCTTTCCAGTACTGTTATCAACTCTCATCAGGAGCCGGTTTCAAGTTATGTTTTCAACCCTCTTGATCCCGTTGATTTTCCCTTCCTTTTCGCAATGGTGGAGGAACTTTACGGTACTCGGTACCAAAGTGGCTCCTTTTCCTTTATTTATGTGGGGAGTTCTCACTGCTTGTGTAATTTTATCTTTTTTCCTTTTTATCTTTTTCTTAGCCCTGACTATCCCTAAGCCCGGAATATGCACCTCTGTTTCCCCCAACAGGAGCTCAAGATGTGTTAACTTTCTTGAGCCAGAACAATAACAAGCTTTATTTTTCCCAACTAATTGCGTTTTACGAGCAGGTGAGCAGTCGCACTTCTTGACTGAAGGCCTTTTTTTGTAAACCTTGTAAACCTTAGCCCTGACTCAACCCTAGTCCTATCTCTACGCCCAGTGCCAAAGTGCTGAGCCTAGACTCCGATCTTCTCTGAGCCTTGAGGCCCTCAATTTAGCCTTACTATACGAAGAAAAATGTGCCCTTAAGTTCTACTTCATGATGAGTCCATCACAATGAGTTCTACTTCACGAGGAGTCCTTCACGATGAGTTCTACTTCATGATGAGTTCTACTTCACGATGAGTCCTTCACGATGAGGTCCTCTTCATGATGAGTTCGACTTCACGACAAGTCCTGTCGTCTGTCCGCTGGGGGACGGAACGCATCCACCACTTCCCTCTTAGTTTGGATGTAGGGCCCGCCCGCCAGCTGTATGCAGTACGGGATGGATCTGAACACCTGCAGCATCATAAGTACCAGAAATATGCATGTGCGCTTTTTTGGAAGTGTTATGTGTAGCGTTAGTGTGTTACGTGTAGTCGAAGAGTGTTACGTGTAGCATTTGGGTGTTACGTGTAGCCTCAGAGTGTTACATGTAGCATTTGGGTGTTACGCATAGCCTTAGAGTGTTCAGTGTAGCCTCAGAGCTCAGAGTGTTACATGTAGCCTTAGAGTGTTACGTGTAGCATTTGGGTATTACGTGTAGCCTTATAGTGTTACATGTAACCTTAGAGTGTTACGTGTAGCCTTATAGTGTTCAGTGTAGCATTCATAGTGTTTTGTGTAGCATTGTGTAAGGGCCTGTGCTATTCAGCCAGTGCTGCTCAAAGCACAGTAGAAGAACGTTGCGTTGAGACGCTTCGGTCTTTGCTACAAAATGTTGAGCATAGAACTTGGAACATGCTCATCTTCTTTTATGGAACGTGTGGTCCAAAATAGTTTGCACATGTGGTCCAGCGTGTGGTCCAATATAGTTTGCACATGTGGTCCAACGTGTGGTTCAATATAGTTTGCACATGTGGTCCAACGTGTGGTGCAATATAGTTTGCACATGTGGTCCAACGTGTAATCCAATATAGTTTGCACATGTGATCCAATGTGTGGTTCAATATAGTTTGCACATGTGGTCCAACGTGTGGTGCAATATAGTTTGCACATGTGGTCCAACGTGTAATCCAATATAGTTTGCACATGTGGTCCAACGTGTGGTCCAATATAGTTTGCACATGTGATCCAACGTGTAATCCAATATAGTTTGCACATGTTATCCAATGTGTGGTCCAATATAGTTTGCACATGTGATCCAGCGTGTGGTCCAATATAGTTTGCACATGTGGTCCAACGTGTAATCCAATATAGTTTGCACATGTGATCCAACGTGTGGTTCAATATAGTTTGCACATGTAGTCCAACGTGTGCTCCAAAATAATTTGCACATGCGCGATTAATGCCAACTGTCGAACATGGATAGGGTTGGCCAGGACCATGTATGGTATGCTTTCAGGGGATTTTATAAACTTACAACATGTATGTACAGTTCTAGCCAGATCTAACAGAGCATGCAGCGGTGAGGGACTTTCGAGCAACATATATGTACAGTTCTAGCCAAATAAATATAACACAGAGCATGCAGCGGTGAGGGGCTTTTGAACAACATATATGTACAGTTCTAGCCAAATATAACACAGAGCATGCTGCGGTGAGGGGCTTTTGAACAACATATATGTACAGTTCTAGCCAGATCTAACACAGAGCATGCAGCGGTGAGGGGATTTTGAACAACATATATGTACAGTTCTAGCCAAATGTAACACAGAGCATGCAGCGGTGAGGGGCTTTTGAACAACATATATGTACGGTTATAGCCAGATCTAACACAGAGCATGCTGCGGTGAGGGGCTTTTGAACAACATATATGTACAGTTCTAGCCAGATCTAACACAGAGCATGCAGCGGTAAGGGGATTTTGAGTGCTGCCACTTACGTGCTCCGGCCTGTGTCACACAGATACACAGGCAGGAGCATGTTCCATAAAAAGATGAGCATGTTTCATGTTCACCCAGTGCTCCGGCCTGTGTGCCTGTTGAGGAAGTGGGTTCTACGTCTGAGGGAGCGTTTGGTCGTCCAGACAGGGCAGGAACATCCCTCACACTAAAGTGCTCCGGCCTGTGTGCCTGTTGAGGAAGTG
>Ga0307947_1002747_pt1 | contig 14125 bp, 17 predicted proteins | sample OrgLakmetagen232_FD_201840 | JGI IMG/M metagenome (GOLD analysis project Ga0307947, IMG submission 201840) | Saline water microbial communities from Organic Lake, Antarctica - #232 | ecosystem: Environmental > Aquatic > Non-marine Saline and Alkaline > Saline | place: Antarctica: Organic Lake...
AGTGAGTGAGTGAGTGAGTGAGTGAGTGAGTGAGTGAGTGAGTGAGTGAGTGAGTGAGTGAGAGAGAGAGAGAGAGAGAGAGAGAGAGAGAGAGAGAGAGAGAGAGAGAGAGTGAGGGAGGGAGGGAGACAGAATAGCGCTGTTGTGAGAGAGGAGTGTCCAATGTGCTCCTCCCTCACAACGTTTGGCACAAGCGTTAAAAAACGAGAAGGATGACTGCATGTGCCATGCAAAAAGCGAGAACAGACCATGCAAATGAGATGGCTCAACAAGAACAGCAACCTTGCCGTGCTTACCTACGGGAGACGCAGCAGCAGCACTGGCACTTCGCTCCCAATCCTCCACGCCCACAGAGGGACGAAGCAGCACCGTGTACAGGATGGCCGCCAGTACCACCAGGAACGGCAACGCCAGCAGCCAAGCCAGATCAGTGGCAGGAAGGGGCACGGGGGGGGGCTCTGTTTTGGAGGGAGAGGACGACGAAGTGTGTGCCCCCCTTTCCCCTGAGAGTGCATGATCTGAAACGCCCCCAGGGGCTCCAGGGTGCATGATGCGCGTGGGGTGAGCATCAGGGGGGTCCCAAAACAGCAGCTGACATATCACATTCCATGCCATCGCCAGCGGGAGTGGCAGCTCCTGCTCGGCGCCTGTCTTGAATCCGATTTGGCCGTCGGCGGCCGCACGCGGCGGCTGCACGGCAGCTGCCACCATGGCTGCGATGTGGGCTGCCATGCTGGCGTCCAGAAGGCTCCCAGGGGCAGGCTGGAACGTGAGGAAGTTGCCAGACACGCCCCAGCCAACATACTCACTTACTTCTAGAAAAGGCCCACCTCCCGTGCTGTTCTCTCCCCCCCCGCTGCTACAGGCGTTGCCCTCCTCCTGCCCCCCCCCGCTGCTGTACCCAACCACCACAAAGCGTGACAACTGCTCCAGCACGCCCATAAAGTGCTGCTGCTGGTACTTGTATTCCGGTGGGTGTGACAGAGATTGTTGCTGATGATGCTGACCTCCAGGCCCCCCGCTATTTTCACTATCCCCCTCCCACGTGTTTCTACTACTACTCCTTGTCCCGGCCTTGGACTGGCCTGCGTCACTACTGTGCCCCCCCCAGATGCCACCATCAGCAGCTCTGACAAGTTTAGGGTGTGCTTCAACGACAGCTGCAGCAACTCGAGTTGCCACAGCACGAGCTTGCAGCCGCAAGCTGTCTTTGGTTGGAAACTGCTGCTGGTGCTGCTGCTGAGCAAAGCTGGTGCTGCAAGTGGGTGAACGAGCGTGTGCAGTCGTGAGTGTGTGCAGGTGTATGGATTGCTGTTATGCATGCATGCCTAAAATCACGCATAATTTCGTTTGTCCTTTGCATGCATTTGCGCGCTTGCGTGCTTTGCTCATGTGTGTATCTTTTGTGTGCTTGCATGCTCTCGTGTGGCAGCGCACCTGCTAAACACATAGCCCCTCCAGCTTCTACTACTGCTAGAATCCAGGGGGGTGCTTTGTGTGTGTGCCAGCACGTCTAATGCGAGCGCGTATGCGTACAGTACAGCGTAGTCTGCGGCAGGCAGCTGCAAAGTCACACTGTCCAGCATCAAGCGAGGCGAGCTGCTGTCCCTGCAGAGCAGTCAGTAATGTTGGCCAATGTTCGTGGCTAGTGCAACAGTGATCACTTGCATGTCGTTGAGTGCCTGTTTGTGTCTTGGTGAGTGCCCGTATCATCACATGCATGTTGTGGAATGTGCCTGTTCTAGTCGTGTTGAGTGCCTGTACGGTCTCTTCTGTGTCGTGATGAGTGCTTGTTATTGCCATGGTATCTCTTCTGTGTTGTGATGAGTGCTTGTTATTGTCATGGTAAATGCCTGTACGGTAGGTTGCGTGTCGTGATGAGTGCACGTATGCTCGCAGACCAAAGGGTGGGAGCGTGTGGTGGATGAGTCGTGCACAAATGTGTATATACTTGAACGACAGCAGTATTTATCAACATTGCAAGGAGAGTTACGCAGGCTGTTGTAAACATTTCCCAAAAAGGTGCAGGAGACAAGAGGCCACTTTGCATTCGACCTGCAAGTTGGACCTATTGGGTTAGGTATTACTACGGGAAAAAGAAAGAGTGGCAGGCTCATACTTCAGCAAAGAAAGCATTGGCATCATCAAACAGCGAGTATTAAGGGGCATTGCTTTTTGGCAAACGCAGACAAGGTGAAGGCAGAGGGCAGCAATTGCATTACTCCTTCCAGCAACAAGCGCGCCTTACCCAAGGCGAGCTACATACAGCAACAAGAGGGAAGAGCAGAGTCTGTGACTCCTTTTCCTGTGAGCGTATCCCAATGGGCAGCGAAATTTACATCTTTGCTCCTCATTTGGGAGAGTTCACTGAGTAAAAGCACCTCCAAACTTTGAGGGGAACACCGATTCTTTTATTTGCTTGGTGTAACTGCCTAGACAGGCGTTCACCGATTACAAAGCAATGGAGAAAAGCCCTTAATAAGGCGTAGCTTGCGTAGATTGTCAACAACCGCTGGCATGTTCAGTACTGCTTTTGGAGTGACTTTTTGAAGACACCCTGTTCAAAAATCACTGCAAGCAGAACTGAGTACGAGACGACATGGACTATTTGAACAAAGGAAGAGACTGTGCCTGGTTGCATTCATTTCATGAAGCGTAGACCAAGCCTGCAGATGCAAAGAGACTGCATCTGGCCTGATGTTGCCAAGCTGTGAAACAGAAGTGGAGAAGCTACATTTGGTCACGAATGCCCTTGCACTAACATTGTTTTATTGCTTAAACGAGGCAGCAAAGTGAATGCAACCACACAACTCACGAAGCAGCCGCACCTGGTCACGTCAAATGCCCACAAACCCAGTGCTGTACGCAGCACTCCTCGCCCGCCCTCCCCTGCTTTTGATTCGCTAGAAACTGCCAGGTTCCTCAGTGCCAGGCGCTGCAAGCAGTAGCAATGACTTGCTTTTGTGAAATTCCATGTACGATGGGCAGGTTCTATTGTAATTTACATAACCGATGAACAGGGGGGGTAAACAGGCTGGCAAACCACAGACAGACGAAATGACGACAAATTAAAACGCAGAGAGACTAATAGATGGACGGACAGGTAAGAGAACAGGCCGCACATCCATTCCCTCACCTGCAAGAACAGATGCGTGTCTGACCCCCTGATCCGAATGGCTGACACTAAGCCTCCCAAGTCCATGGCCACAGGGCCTGCGCTGCAAGGGACATGAGGGAGGCCTACCTCCTTACTTCTACCCCCTTCCTTCTCTCCTTTGTCAGCTTCTCCTGTTGCTGCCCCCCTCGTCTCCTGCCCCTGCTGCTGCTGCTGCTGCTGCTGCTGCCGCCGGTCTTCAGGGTGCTGCTGCTGATTTTGGGAGTGCTGCTGCTGCTGCTGGTGCTGGTGCTGGTGCTGCTGGTGCTGCTGGTTTTGAGAGTGCTGCTGCTGCTGCTGGTTTTGAGTGTGCTGCTGCCGCTGCTGGTGCTGTGCTCCACAAGGCCGCCCTGCTACCACCACATCTCTCTGGAATGTGGGGTGAAGCTCCGCCATGGAGCGGAGGGCTAAGTCCCAGTACAACAGCAGCACAGGGGGCACGTACCTGTGTGTGAGCGTTTGTAAAACAATTTGCGCTCACTTGCGCATAGCTTTAGCATGGATGTCCTGAAAATCAGCTTTTGTGTGCAATTGCTGACTCCCAATACTTTGGGAGCAGCAGCATGAAGTACGTTCCTGAGACTGCTTCCTAGGTTTCTTGTACAAACTGGCGATGCACATGACAAGTTAGGGTGTGAGAGTGCCAGGAAGTGTGGGGCAATCCAGGAGCAGCACCATGGGGTTCATTCCTGAGCAGGATATTCCAGAGGAAATCATGGGGGTCTGTGTTAATTATGGTATAATACGATGGAACTGCACGAGCATACACGCAAACATATCATCACACGCTCCTCCACATCTACTTGCAGCCCATCACTCTTCAAATGACAGCTTGCAGAAAAGCAAATGTCAACTCATTCCCACCCCCACCCACCCCCACCCACACACCCACACCCACCCACACCCACGCACACACCCACAAACACACACGTACCACTGCGGGGGCGCGTTGCTCTCAAAATGGAAGCTCTGAGACACCCAGGCAGCCACATTGTATGTGAGGAGGACAATATCTGTGTGACGCTCCACCACAAACAAGGGATAGGCTGTGCGGTTGGAGCGAGGGACTGGACCAGAGCCGTCACACATGCGGGCAGGTTGCAGCACGTGATGGATGCCCCTGTGTATATGTGTATGTGTGTGTTACATGTGTATGTGAATGTGTATGTGTAGGGTTGGCCAGAACCATATATATACGGCGTATATACGGTATTTTTAGCAGGGAAATCACGAAATATACGGTCATATACGGTGTATTTACACGGTTCTGGCCAAATCCATGCATGTGTGTGTTACATGTGTATGTGAATGTGTATGTTTGTGTTACATGTGTCTGTGAATGTGCATGTGTGTGTTACATGCGTCTGTGAACGTGTATGTGTGTATTACATGTGTCTGTGAATGTGTATGTGTGTATTACATGTGTCTGTGAATGTGTATGTGTGTATTACATGTGTCTGTGAATGTGTATGTGTGTTACATGTTACATGCGTGCGTATTTGTGTGTGCAAGGGTGTGTACGTACGTGTGCATGTGCTTTTATGGGCGTACGTGTGATATGTTGCGCACAATGCTGGCAGGCTGTAGTGCTGAGGTGCTTTAAGGGAAGAAGGGAAGAGAGGAGCAGAGAGAAGAGAGATATCAGACCTGAATCTTAATTGTTCAGATAGGCGTCAAGCAAAGAACAAGCGGCAGGTAAGGGGCAAGGAGACAAATTAACCTTTTGCAGGTCATGTACCATGGCGCATGAAGGCTCGCAAACATTGTGCACACTACATGAGCAGCGTCTCAGAATACAAGTAAAATGTGAAAAGGAAGGCACACATCATGTACACACACAGAAAGAGGTAAACAGTGCAGGCAGGCATGTGCACCTACCTACATGTACAGCCACACCCACCCACCCACCCACCACACACGCACCCACACCCACACCCACTCCTGCATCCTGCACCAGCACTTGCAAACACGTCCACACCTGCACGCAAACCCACCCCACCCCCACACCATAACCCCCACTCCCACACCCTATGCAACAAACGCACCAGGCTGGCAGGGAAGCGTCATCGGCAGCCACAAAGGTCGTGCTCTCTCGGAAAGACACGATGCCTGAGTACTGCTTGTAATGAATGTGAGAGGGGCTGTGGGACGTCACAGCACCCCCCAGGCTGCTTGGTAGGGCAGCACGCACGAGGTTCAAGTACTGACCCACCTGAGCAAGAGCGTGTGAGCATGTGTGTATGTGTGTACCTGTCGTATATGTGCGTGCGTGTGCATCTGTGTTGCATGCATATGCACATATATGCCCGTATGTGCGCGTACATGTGTGCGTATGTGTGTGTGCGTGTGTGTGTATGAGCTATATGCACTTATATGCGTCTGGATTTTTGTGGATATGTGGGTGTGAGTAGAGAAAGCACATACAAGGTCCTCGCCCAATTGAGGGGTTAAGCGTGTGTCCGAGCAACTGTATGTCTGTGTAGATTTGCATATGTTCATGCAAATGTAATAGCTACCCAACAGAGGATCATATGTCTGTGCATGTGTGTGCATGTGAGCATGTGTATGTGTGTGTGTGTGAGAGAGAGAGAGAGAGAGAGCCAGTGATAGCGAGCAACGGTGTGTGCGAGCACCCTCCTATACAGTACGTGTGAGCATGGCATCCAGTCGTTTTATTCAGGCACCTGCTTTCAGTTAAGGCAATGCAGTTGCGCACGCGGATGCACAGTGGTGTGCACTCGCCGGTGACAAAAGCTCATGAGATAGAAATGTGGCATAGCACAGCAAAGGTGGTGCATTCCAAAGTTTTGTACATGTTGAACTTGCACCAGCTACAGGGGCGGGGCATGTAATGAGGCACGCATGCCGTCAAACGCAAGCAAAGACACACATACACACATGCACACATACACACACGTATACACACACATGTGAAGAAAGAGTCAGCTCCGTGGCTGCTCCAATACAGCGTGAGATGGACGCAACAATGCACACACGCACTGTCACACGCGCACAAATCCACACACACACACACACACAATAATGGTAACACTTCAGGGCACCCCATATGTGCACCTGTGCAAACGGTATGAGCTCCATAGCTGCCCAGTACAGAAAGAAATGGACCTCCTCCACGTCCACCACATGCAGCACGTTGTGCATGCGCAGCAAGCGAACACCCCTGCGTGTGCGTGGTAGTGCACATGTGTTGTGTGTGTGTGTGCTGTGTATGTGGTGTGTGTGCATATGCATATGCCCCTTGCGTGTGTAGCTGTGTGTGTCTGAACAAAACAAATGGCCAAAGGATCAATTGCAGGTGGCACCCAACCAATCACGTACACCAGGCCCTCCTAATTCCAAACACTACAGTGCTTTTTTGCACAGCAGCACTGACGCCTGAGGGCCTCATTTTCATCACAGGCAGCGGAAAATGAAGCGTGCAATGCAACGAGAGCACCACAAGTATGCAAGTATGCGGTGTGTAGGTATACGGAATCTGGAACAGGGAAGTTTAAAACAGGTAGGCAAATGCGTTGTATTTACGGCCCTGCCCAACCCTATTTGCAAATTTGATAGCAATACTTAATCATAAACATTTCCACTGACGAGGCTGAGTGAGTCTGAGAAAGCCATTCCACACATGCAGGGAGAGGTTGATATCCGTTGACTCAAGCAGCCCCGACCCACATGTTCATATCCAGGGGCCACATCGTGGATGACAGAGCCAATCGCAGTCCAAGCTGGTAGTTCAGGGTGAACCACTGCACGTATGTGTATGTGGATTTGTGGGGGCGCGTATGTGTGCACATGTGTGTGTGTGTGTGCATGTGTGTGTGTGTGTATTGTGTGTGAGTGCGTACTTGTGTGTATGTATGTGTGTACGTGCGTGTATGTGTGTGTGTGCATGTGTGTATTGTGTATGTATGTGTGGGTGTGCACGTGCTGTGTATATATGTGCACGTATGTTTGCACGTTTAGGTGTATGTGTGCATGCTAAACTTATGCAGCAAAGCAATGACGTGCAACACGGTTACCTTTGAGCACAGGTTGACAATGGCTAGGTCCTGAAACGCGACGAGCTGCACCCCGCCGTGCAGCTTCAACACCTGCCCATCAAAAGGAGACATAGCAAGAGCAACACGTAAGGCAACAGGGCACACTACGATGCACACTGACAGGATGGAAGTTGGCAGGGCTTGAACCAAGGATTACACGCAAACCCTGGAATTTGAGCAGTAGCACTCACGACCCTTGGCCTCAGCACAGTTGATCGAGATGAAGCACACAATTCTTGGACATAGGTAAGTGACACTTGCAATCTAGCACACTGCCCCACTTCACGTAACATCCATTACCAAAGTTTACAAATGTGAGTGACCTTAGTAAATTCGAGCCCTTATATTTGTGCTGACCAACAACAAAAAATAGACGCGTCTCTTTCACACACACACACACACTCTCTCTTTCTATCTATCTATCTATCTATCTATCTATCTATCTATCTATCTATCTATCTATCTATCTATCTATCTCTCTCTCTCTGTTTGTGTGTGTGTGTGTGTGTTTGTGTGTGTGTGTGTGTGTGTGTGTGTGTGTGTGTGTGTGTGTGTGTGTGTGTGTTAAAGTATGCAGCAACTTGCTCAAGGATTACTTAGGCCGTAAAACTGAACAAAGAACTTGTAGAAACACCCTAACCTCCTATGTACATACTCATGAGCTACAAGGCTAAAACAAGAGGAGAAGAAGGAAAGGTTTCGCATTTAGAAGCACACACACACCCAACCTTACCCACACCCCCACCCACACCTACACCCCCACCCACACCCACACCCACACCCCCACGTGCACACACATACACACATACACACACACCATGGATACGTGCAGAGCGTACGTAACACCCCCTTGCTAGCGTTCATGCTGCTGGTATTGCTCAATGAGCCATATGCAGATGAGCATATACATACACAGAATGTCTGTGTGTTTGTCCAGCTTAAAATTGCATGCGTATGCAGTCAGCCAGGAAATTTCCCTACCAACCAACGAGCCCAATGCGTACCTTGGGGAGCATGGAAAAGTCCAGGACTGTGGCACCCCCCAGCCCCAGCTCCCAGCCAGCACCAGCCAGCAGCAGGCGCCCTGCTCTGGGTGCCACTACCTCAGCTGGCCAAGGTCTTGCATCCCCAAAGGAAAGTAGGCCGGGAGGAAAGCTCAACTGCTGCTGGCCGTGTCCTGCCCCAGAAGCGTTCTGAAGCTGGAGCAAGAGATCCTCTGCCGTCCTGACCGAGACCTCGCCTGCGGGGTTCACCTCATTTCCCGCGGCGTCGACTCCCCGAGCGGCCAGCACGACAACAAGGGAACAAAGAACAACATTCATCTCACATTTTATTTTTATTGGTGCATTATTGGCGCATTTGCGTAGCTGCTGTGCTATGCGCCGATGTCCATCCAGGAAGCGCAGGCGACTCTTGTTTTATTAAGGTATAAAGTAAAGTGGGAATAAAGCTACATGCAATAGGTACGCACGCGCGCATACAGACACACACACACAAACACACACACACACACACACACACACACACACACACACACACACACACACACACACACGCGCGCGCACACACACACACACACACACCTCACACACACACGCACACACCACACACATACACACACACACACACACATACACACACACACACACACACACACACACACACACACACACACACAGAAACGCACAAAAGCGCGCACACACCACACACACGCATGCGCACGCGCGCACACGCACATACACACACACACACACACACACATACGCAAACACACACACACACACAACAAACACACACACAAACACGTACACACACAAATACATACACACACGCATGCACGCACGTGCACGCGCACGGCACACGCACACACTCACACACACACATACGCAAACACACACACACACACACACACACACACACACAACACACACACACACAAACACGTACACACATAAATACATACACACACGCATGCACGCACGTGCACGCGCACGGCACACGCACACACTTACACACACACACACTCACACACACATACACACATACATACCACATACCACACACACACACACATACATACACACGCAAATAATTATACGTGCATTGGATCGGCACCGTGCTCAACAGAGAAATCTGGCAGCACAATTGACAAAGTGCTTACGGGAGTCTATGTAACATGTATAAGTATTGCCATCTTCTCTGCTGCTGTTAGCACAGAGGAAACAGCCACATTCATGCTCCTCCCTTCCTGGAATAAAGATATGACCACAAATCCCTATGCATCATGATCACTCTGCCGCAAATACCCACGCATGTGTAAATTCCTGGGCACCATTCCATCAAACCAACTCCAATATGAGAATGTGCCCTTCTGGAACAAGTTCCTTTCAAGGCTCTGGGTCTTGAGAGCTTGCTTCCAAGCTCCATGTGCACTCTGTGAACTTTGCTGCTAAACTTGTCCATACCAGATGTGCCCTTTCCAGTACTGTTATCAACTCTCATCAGGAGCCGGTTTCAGGCCAAGCCTGCAACCCTCTGATCCCCATTGATTTTTCCTTTCCTTCTCGCAGTGCAGGAGCTTTACGGTACTCGGTACCAAAGAGGCTCCTTTTCCTTAATTGATGTGGGGAGTGGTTTTCACTGCCTGCGCAGATTCTCTCTTTCCTTTTCTATCATACAGATCACTTATCGCACAACTCCTAATGGCTGCTACAATACAGTCAATCAAAGGCAAGTTTTTTGGCTCTCTGTATTCAAGACCCACCTCCCTAAAATGGCTGTGAATTATTGTGTTTCCTGCCCAAAAAGATACGGCTAGGAGAAACGGGGGCTTTAAAACTACAGCAGAGCTCTTCTTTTGAGGCGCTTGTCGTGTACAAGTTTGCCTAGGACTTGTGGCTGGTTCTGTCAGGGGTTGATGGTCCTTAGCTTGACATTTGCTTAATCACTTTTGAGTACCTCCGTCTTTGATTTTACAAGCTAGGCTAGACTTTGAGTTGAAGAAGCAAGCCTGTTGGAGGCTCTTCCTCCCTTTTCCTGGGCTCTGCGTGAGCACTTACTACGAGAGTGCTCTGCAGATCGTCACTTTTACCACCTCCATCAATCGCAAGTATGCTTTTGATCTATATTGTTGGGAAAATTACGACAGGCATAGTGTTTCAGGCGGTAAGAAGTTAGGAAAACGAAAACACTATAAAGAAAAACTACGCAGGCAGTGAAAACCACTCCCCACATTAAGTAAGGAAGAGGAGCCACACTGGTACCGGGTACCGTATAACTCCTCCACCAACCATAAAAGAATAGTGGCGCTGCGCTTGAGGTCTCTTGGAACTAGTCAGAAACCTTTAACATAGCCCATACTTGTAATCCATGCTTAAGCTGGTATCATATTGGTCGTGACAGCCAAAGCTCTATAATGAGCAAGGGCTTTCTCGATTGCTCTTCGATAAATCCCAAATGGCATTGTCTCCTATGCCTGTGCCAACTGCCCGGCAATTCTGCCCTAAGCAGAGTTGTGTGCACTCTCCTGGAACTGGTTCCCTGCTCACCCCAGCTAGCCTTGTGTGTGCAAATGCATGAGCTGTGCGCGCGCCCAATGCTGCTCACACACCTGCATCCTCAAGGTCCTGTGTTTGACCTGATGTGTGTGCCCACTGTCATGTATGCAACAAGAGTGCAAAGCAAGCAAGATGGCTGGTGCAGGCCTGTTGCGACTCTTATTACTTCGTGTCCTAGACCTATAAGTATTTTGTGTCCTAGAGACCAAAATATCAATGGGGATCAGGAGGATTGCAGGCTTGACCTGAAACCGTCTCCTGATGAGAGTTGATAATAGTGCTGGAAAGGGCACGTCTGGTATAAACAAGTTTGGCAGTGTAATTGACAGAATGAACATGACGCTTGGAAGCAAGTTTCTTCACTCTTTGAGAGTCAAGACCCAGCTTCTTAAGAGACTCGAGCGTGTGATTGTTGTAGATAGTGCCACCCACTCGTCCCAAAAGGATGTTGTGGAGGGTAAGTTACCTGGGTAACGGAGGCTCCTTGAAGGATGGAGCAGAGGCGTTTGTGGTGTTCCTGCGCGGCGCTCAGCTGGTTCTGGGGTCTAGTGTCCTCACAGTAGCTACTCAAACTCGATGAGGTGAATGTCACGTTGTAGAATGCTGAGATCTTTGGGTCGGTGCTGTCTGGGGACGGTGGATCTGCTAGTGGCTGGAGGTGCTGCTGGGGTGCTCCCAGTCCCCCTCAGTTGCCCTCTGCCACTTCTAAGAAACCACCCTCCTTCATTGCTAGTCTGTTGCCTTATAGTTTTTGCGGAGATGGGAGCCAATTGCATTGCAATCATTGCATACAGCATCCGGACGGCTGGAAGTAAAGCTATTATTGCCTGATAAGCGGGGTGGATTAGGAAAGGATGCTGTTTTGTGCCTTGCACCACCCAATGGATGCAAGGACACACAACATACCACCTGGAGAATTTGAAAAAAAGCCTTCCAACTCCATGTCCATTCTGTCTACTGTGCTGCTTGATTGCTCCTGTCCACAGCCAGCCACCATCATATGATACATTCCCTCTCCAGTATCATCATCACCAACCCTCTGTTCTGCCTGCTGGAGGAGCAAAGCTCAACAGCGGGGGGAGCTCTGCTCACTGATGATGTTTTATGTTGCTATGAATGCAAGTGCACGTATCCGTCCAAACCTTATCAGGAGATAGTTTTAAGTCCAGGCCTATAAGCCTATAATCCTTGCACGGCTGATCCTAAGAAAAGAAAAGAAAAGACTCCGCTGGTAGTGATGACACAGCCAGCATGATTAAGGGAGGGGGTTACTTAGGTGCCCGCACCAGGCAAACAATTTAAAAAGAAATTAATGTGGGTCAGGGGGGTTGTGTGCCGTAGTACCCGGACCCAAACCTTGACTGTTGTTGCTTGTGTTATATTGCAGTGCATACCTTGTTTTTATGAGTGCAGATGCATGTCTGGTGGAGTGTTCGTTCAGTTTGTGTGTCATTTTTTTCAACCTTATGGTAATCCAGATTAAGGTCTGCCAGAGGTTTGTTTGTATAGTCTTTGTAGGTAGTCCCCATAGCTCCAACGAGGATCACGTGAAGCTTGATTTCCCTATATCCTTGTCTGTTTAGTAGGTTGGCCATAAGCATGCTGTGCTGTGCTTTTGCTTTTTTGAATTGGGGATCAGGCCTAGTGTCTTCACAGAAATTAAACTCAATCAGGTGTACCTCCCACTGGTTTGGATTCAATTTCTTGTCTTTAGCAAGCTGTTGAGAGTTTGGGTTGCGGGTTGTTAAGCGAGAGGAGCACACAGTGCTAGGTAGAATTAGGATGGCGTCAGGACGAGAAGAGGCTTTAGAGCATGTGCTGTTAGTTTTGGAAGCAACCAAGAGGGCAGTGTTTTGTTGGCAGTGTTTCTCAGATCTAGGCCTTGCTCTCTTAGTTTATCTGCGCTGCCTACGTTAGTGTAGGCAATTTGGCTGGCACCGCGTGGTCCCTTTTGTAGGGCTTGGACAATCAGCACGCTTGCCGTAATATGTCGTTTTATAACCATGTTCCTCATTTTAGTGTGATGGCAACCTGAGAGTATGTTAAGCGCACTATTAGTGCAAGGGCAGATGGGGCAGTTTGCATTGGGAGAGAAGGCGTTTTTGATTATAAATTGTAGCAGTGCGGTACCTCATAACAATGTGTTTTTCGTAGAATTTGATATTACTATTGTTCCAGAATACATTTGTGGCTTGTTTATTAACCGAAGGTTTAAGGTTCTTCCAGTAGTTGTAATACCCTGTGTCTGTTTTGGCACTCCCCAGTTTGTGTGATTTTCAGCTTGGCCTTTAAATCAGAAAGTGCACGAAGCCTAGGTGTAGTTGTCCCTTGTCCGCTGGGATTCTCATCGGTGTCTTTAGCCGCAAGCCAGCAAAGGTGTGTGTATGCATTACCGTCTGGAGCTGGAGGCTGAAAGTGCATGTCATGACCTCCGTCATGTAAGTCTGGCAATTGCATCTGCACATTCATATCCGGCAATGCCACTATGGGCTTTCACTTTATAGAAGCAGATAGTAGGTTCTGGTGAAGCATGAATCATAGATACAATTTGTTCTAGCAGATTTCAGTGTATATGGTCTCGTTGCATTTCAGGGAAGAGTAGCTGTTTTCAAATTTGGCTTAGGGAGCATGCACTGTCCGTTGCAATCTGGGTGTACTTATTGGTAAGCGCTGCTGCAATCCCTGTGAGCTCAGCTCTATTGATGGTGTTTGTCATTCCCACGCCTCCTGACTCCACATAACATTCAGCTTTGGTTTGAGGGCAGTATACCCCTGCGCTTATAAAGTTTTTGGCCTTGCCTGTGCAGCTTCCGTCCGTGTATGCCCATATTTTCCAATTGGGACACTTCAATTCAAATTGCTTATCGTCCCATGGTTGGAGGTGAACGTTAGTGTTTCGGCCTCTTTCCTGGCCAGTGACGTCCTCTCATTTTGATTTGAAGTACTGGGGGCAAACATGGTTGGTGATGTGGTCTGTGTCTTCTCTTGCAAGGTACCGATTTTTTTCCCAAACTGCTTTTGGGATACTCCTTTGCAGTGTTTGCAACCAATTTGGTGAGGCATCAGTTAAATGCTGTTGTGTTTCTTTGTTCCAGACAGCAATAATATCCATGCTCCAGGTGTGGTTGAAATTACGTTGTACACCCTTCCACGAGGTTGGCATTGCATATGTGAGTTTTGTCTTGGGGATGAAGCCAAGCGTGGTGCAGTAATTTGGATTATCTTGCACTAGTGCTCTGTAGGCATTGATGCTCTTGTTTTCCCAGTTGGGTAGAAATAAGAAGGTGGCGGTTGGTAGCTCGCTACACATCGCAGATCGTAGGGAGTGTTGCACGCACTTGAGCATTTTTGTGTCATCA
>Ga0307947_1002749_pt1:0-5000 | contig 14116 bp, 12 predicted proteins | sample OrgLakmetagen232_FD_201840 | JGI IMG/M metagenome (GOLD analysis project Ga0307947, IMG submission 201840) | Saline water microbial communities from Organic Lake, Antarctica - #232 | ecosystem: Environmental > Aquatic > Non-marine Saline and Alkaline > Saline | place: Antarctica: Organic...
ACACACACACACACACACACACGTGCGCGCACTTGCACATTAGCAATTTCAAATAACCATCCATCCGCATGCACATATCATATGCATATGCACAACGCCCAGTCCCCCCCTCGTACCTGCCACGTTGTGAAGGGGCTGGAAGTAGATGCGGGAGCCTGTGATGACTAGGTGCCCTTTTTCTCTAACCAGGGGGCTCAATTGCGCTGCTGGTACCTACAGGTGTACAGGAGTGGGGTGGGTAGGTTTAAACTCAATGGTACCTACAGGTGTAGGTACCAAGGTCAAGGTGTAGGTTCAGAACTAAAGGTGTAGGTTCATAACTAACTGGTACCTACAGGTGTAGGTTCAAAACTAACTAATTCCCACAGGTGTAGGCACCAAACTAAAGGTGTAGATTCAAAGCTTAAGGTGTAGGTTCATAACTAACTGATACCTACAGGTGTAGGTTCAAAACTAACTGGTACCTACAGGTGTAGGCACCAAACTAAAGGTGTAGATTCAAAACTAAAGGTGTAGGTTCATAACTAACTGGTACCTACAGGTGTAGGTTCAAAACTAACTGGTACCTACAGGTGTAGGTTCAAAACTAACTGGTACCTACAGGTGTAGGTTCAAAACTAACTGGTACCTACAAGTGTAATGGAGTGAGGTGGGTGGGCTTAAAACCAACAAAGCTGTCGTTAGGGTGTGGGTGTACACCCAGATCAGTAAGATCAGATTGGAGGGAGTTGTTTGCCTCTGGAAGAAAGGAGGGGATGAAAACCATCTGATCTTGGTGCGGCAGTGTCAGGAAGCTAGGAACGACTGCGCCTGTAGATTCCTGGCAACGATGTGGCTTGGATATGAAAAATGGCGTGAGCTTAGAAAATAGAGAGCAAGATGTCAGGCACGTCAAATGCTACATCTAGTTCCTTTACGATGCGATTCAGGCTGTATGATCTGTAAATATGATAAACCTCAGTGGTGGGGAGTTTAAATCAATGCATGGGACAGAGTCCCACCAAGGTTCCTCACAATCCATAAGCACCCTAATGGTGTCACTTCACATCACGTAGCACAAATTCACATGACGGCTTTTCACCTCATTAGAGAAGCTTTATAAATGAGCTCGTGTGAGGACAATGGTTTGTGCTGACCTTCTTATGCAAACAGCCTCACTCGGAACTGAGCTTTCTTAGCTAATGATGCGCATTATGTACGCCGAAAAACAGGAGTACGGAAGCTTAGCACAGCACAGGAATCAAAGTTTCAAGTTTCAAGTTTCAAAGCTTCAAAGTTTCAAAGTTTTAAGTGCCACATAAGTTGTATGTGTGGAGCATTTGAGTACTTGCCTCAAGAAGGAATAATTCGTACCAAAGTCCTAGTGCCACATAATTTGTATGTTTGCAGCATTTTAGTACTTGCCTCTAGAAGGACTCGCTCGCTAAAGTCGCACAGGCGTGAAGTGTCGAAGCTGGACAGAGATTCACGAGCACTCACAAACGCCTGCGATCAAAGCGCAAGGTGTGCATTTAAAAAATCGTACAGGCGTGAGGTTTCGAAGCTGGACAGAGATTCACGAGCACTCACAAACGCCTGCGATCAAAGCGCAAGGTGTGCATTTGAAAAATTGCACAGGCAAGAGGCGTGAAAGCTGGGCAGGCACGTCATAGGCACTGAAAAATGCGTGCAATCAAAGTAGGACTATAAGTAGGGTTGGCCAGAACCATACATTAATAGGTATACACGGTGTATGTACGGTATTTTCGGCAGGGAAATCACCATACATACGGTCATATACGGTGTGTATATACGTTTCTGGCCAGCCCTAACTATAGGCTGTGCGTCTTACTGATAAAGAATGCTAGGACCAGACACTGTATCACTCGCGCTGCCTATGGTAATGTGCATGGCTAGGGTTGGCCAGAATCTTATACATACACCGCATATGATCGTATACTTGGTGATTTTTCTGCCAGAAACACTGTACACACCGTATATGTATGGTTCTGGCCAACCCTAGGCATGGCTGATTGTTGTGGTAAAAGGGTTATCGGACATAAATGTGTGTGAGAAATAACACTGCTCGGATCACACTGTCGTGTAGGACAAAGATGACAGAGGACACACCGTGGTGAAGGACAAAGATGACAGAGGACACACTGTAGTGTAGGACAAAGATGACAGAGGACACACTGTGGTGTAGGACAAAGATGACAGACAAATTAGAAAGCAGGTTTACTTGGATGTGATGAATAAGCAGGTGCAGATTTTATAAAGAAGCACACATAACACATAACAGGAGGCAGTCTCTATTTCAGCCCGACAGCTTAAAAATGTGAGACCTAACATGAGAGGTATACAGCACACACAAAATCATCAGTTCTCTGCTTCACCTGTAGAACTGGAGTTCTTGCGTAGTGAGCGTAGGCTGAGATCTGGCAGGCACTTTGCATAAAGTGCTGTGTACTCTCGTTTAAGGCATTCTTTTTATGCCTTGCTTTTGCTCGGGTGGTGTAATGACGAAGCCTACAGCGAACTATAGCATAGAACTGCTCACCTCTAGCTCCCTTCCCCTTTGCAAACGGCTGGGCTTGTGATTCAATGCCAGCAGGTGCTTGGCATCTGGTAGTAAAGAAGGGAGGGGAGCATACGCAAGTGTGAACACCCACACACTGCTCTGCGAGGAAGGAAAACGAAGAGAGACGTGTCTGTGTGCTGAGGAACGTGTCTGTGCTGCGGAATGTCACGAGGTCTTATAACACGCCAGCTTCCATTTTGCGCAGACTTTGCACTGCATGAAAGGAATTTTGACTAACCTAAGGATTTGTGGCTAACTCAGGCAGGCATGTCATTTTTGCGCAATTAACTACAGGCACACACATGTTCGTTCAAATATTAAGTAATATGCAAATAATAAGTAATAAGTATTGTGCAAGCAAAGGTGTATCCCGCTCAATACCATCCACTTCAAGTTGTAAAGGATTAACATTGTTGGTACGAAAAGTACCACATAAAACAAAGTCGAGGTCGAAATGCGTAATCAATGAAAGGCTTTTAGTAAACCCATCTACATCGATCTAGTTTCTAGCAAAACAAATCTCTGACCGAAACAAGAAAACATGTGCAGGCACTGAATAACCACTCCACACGTCCCACGAAAGTGAATAAGGAAATTTATATATGCTTCACACGGGTAGGTAGAGCTTCCTGCCATGTTACAAGGTTTACAAGGTTTACAAAAAAAGGCCTTCAGTCAAAAAGTGCGACTGCTAGCCTGCTCATAAAACACAATTAGTTCCTGCCATGTTACATCTTTGTTTTCTACCCCGCGCACCTTGATGCCACACCGTGTACCGAGCTAACCTTGTAACCTTCTAAAGAGGCAGGTACACTAGGCACGTTCATATCAAGGGTGCAAATATAAGGAAATACCTGGCGCCCAGCCATCTGCAGTGTTCTGTGTAAAAGAATATATATATACATAAATATTCTGTTCTTATGTACGCCCTACCTTGCCCTTATCAAATACGTACGGCAGCTCCTGCATGTTTGCTCGCATCTTGGTGCAGCTTTTGGACACGCATGAGAAGGAGGAGGGGTTTGGCGTCCCCCCCGCTTCCAAAGCCTCTACGTCAGCAAAGGGCAGCCTGCAGCACAAAAACATGTACAGTTGACTTCTTAAAGATGGATTGTGCAGCGCAGCACAATGCAAGCGAAGCAGCGTCAGAGAGTTTTAAATTAATTGATTAATGCGAACAGGTAAGACCACTGAGATTTGCATGGTTCCTAGGAAGTACATGCAATGATTATTTATAATGAAATGAAACCATACATTTCAATTAACCGGAGTGAAACTAACAAATGCAGCGAGGGTACAAACCGAAAGCAAGTGACATGGCTATTGACATCAGGATCCAGCTTTTTGTCTTCTGAACGGCCAGTCGTCAAACATTGGCAGTCAAGGTGAGCTTTTGGAAATCCATATGAGAGGCCGCTCTAAACATGCTCTGACCCACTTTCATAAAAACTTACATATTACGAGTTGAATTCTTTGTGAACAGTGCTGTACCTTACACCAAGGGTAGACCGGATACATACGGTGCAGCTCCTCAAGAGCTGCAAATAGACCCTGCTAAGTTTCGGTTTAAAGGTTTTCACTCCCTTGAACACGGACCGACCCAGTAAGTACCTGTTAGGTCCGTGTCCTCATTTGGTGGATGGAAGGGATAGGGGAAATAAGCATAGTCACTTAGATTGCAAGGAAGCAAATACAAGAAGGAGCTGCGAATTGCCAACAGCTTGTTTCAAGCTTGCCAGGTAGGCTGTATGTTGTCTAGAAAGTAAAGATAGATTGGATTGAAACCAACAGCTAAAAAGCTTTTCAACTTAGGATTATAACATCGAGGTGGGTTGCCTTAGGAGCACTTCACATGATCCACATCATCATGCGTAAAGCAGTCTGTTGAGCCCAAATTTAAATTTCCTAGCAAGCACTGGCACTGGTGCAAATCATACATATGTGAAGGCCAAAACAGCTTCCATGCCGTACTGGGCATTTTCTTCTGAACCTCATTTCTCTCGCCTGATTCTCTATCTGCCTAAGACGCCAAATCCTTGAATTGATAAAAAACGAAATTTTACCGTGCAAGTCACTAAGGCAAGCAGGCGCACACCAAACTGCACCTGGCTATGGGAATCCGTAGGTCATCTGGCTCAAAGAAGAGTGAGCGTGTGCACAGTCTCACTCGGCCAGGTAGCTCAGAGACAGCTTGCCAGTTACCATTGACGCTGCGCGGCCATCTGCACGAGCATCGCACAGCATGCTGTTAATTCACGAGCGTTGCACAGCATGCTATGAGTTCACGAGCATCGCGCAGCAGGCTAACAGTTCACTAGCATCGCACAGCATGCTATGAGTTCATGATGGCAAAATAGGAAGAATGGGGATGATGACAGCCTGTTGAGCTTGATCACCACAGAGAGATTATTCACAACAGAGACAAGCTGAAAGCATTTAT
>Ga0307947_1002749_pt1:10000-14116 | contig 14116 bp, 12 predicted proteins | sample OrgLakmetagen232_FD_201840 | JGI IMG/M metagenome (GOLD analysis project Ga0307947, IMG submission 201840) | Saline water microbial communities from Organic Lake, Antarctica - #232 | ecosystem: Environmental > Aquatic > Non-marine Saline and Alkaline > Saline | place: Antarctica...
AAAGGGCCAAAAACGTGTGCAGCTTGTGTGTTCCCTCAAAATGACTTTTTACTCTTTATGGGACGTTCTTTCACAAAACGGAGGGCAGTGTGAGAAAAAAAGTGTAGGAAATGGCCACGTTCAAACATGTGTAACGTTTTTTCCCTTTTACTAACAGGGTCGTCCCTCTCTTTGTATAACAACTGTACGCTGCAGGGGCTCAGGGTAATAACAACATTCAGGATGAACTGGAACGCGCCCCATTACAAGGGCGAAACAGCGATTTTGGTGCTTAGCGATCTACCTGGAAGTGTCAGGAAAGCGTTGTAGGAGACTCTGTCTTGCTGTTGGCCAAACGGCTGGAATTAATTTGTAAGCATTCTTGTACATTAGTTTGTGTATTTGTATGATTTTCAATGCTCGTGTAATCTGTACTATACTCTGTGGTGCCCTACCTTACAGATTGGTTCTACAGCCAAAAGCGTGTCGAAAAGAAAAGAAAAAGCTACACAGGCAGTAAAAAGCCACTCCCCACATTAATTAAGGAAAAGGAGCCACTTTGGTACCTGGTACCGTCTATTGCTTTTTGTAACTGCACTCTACAACCATGTAGAGTGCATGTTTTCCAGCCGCTATCTACAGCCATGCAGAGTGCTTGTTTTCCGGTCGCTTGTCATGCCCAATCGTTGGCAGCGACGAATCGTGTGACAGAGCAGTTAGTTGGTCGACTGTTGAGAGTTACTAGTGTCTTGTTCAATAAGCTAAATGGCCAGTCTTGTTTATATTTGAGGTGTCTTTGGACCAAGCAAGGAAAGCCTCCAAGGTGGAGAAACCATCCAGCAGAGGAGTGTGTTTTTTGCATCGCTGTGGTCCCTAATGCTTCTACAAGTTCTGTATATCCACGCCTGTGCACTAGATCTCTGCTCATCCTCGTGTGCGCGTCTGAGTCTGCTAGTGCTACTCATCTTTGATTATTAGTAGATGTGCTGATCTTATACTTTGTGACGGTGATTTGATCTGACACGCTATCCACCACCATATAGAGTGTGTGATCCAGTTGCTATTTACAGCCATGTAGAGTGCATATATTCCAATCGCCACCTAGAGCAATGCTTCCTCTTTTTTTCCTCTAGGACTTGTGTAATCACCAGATGATGTCTTAGATGCGCAACACGTCTTGTTTTCTAATTATAATAATCCCCTGGCCAGGTCCGCTCTTTGCGCGGCAAGCATGCTCAATCATCTGCAGGTTCCTTGCTTTCCCTGCGCGACCCTGCATCCTGCCCATCTGTGCCAAGTTCACTGCGTGGAGGAAACGACATGATTTCTTTCCTCTTCCCCCCTGACCTGCTTGCATTTGTCAAAGATTAGTTAGCTGTCTTAGTAGCATGTTGTTACACGTGCTCACAACATACTCCTTGGTCGACCCACATTCACGGAATCAGTAAAGGGAAGAATGAAAGAGGCGAATCAAAAATTTGGAAGTGTGTTTATACAGAGGAAGCATTGCAGGTGCAAGAAACAAACAGTTATATCAAATACTCGAGCCTTGAACCCTTTCAAAAAGCAAGCTTGATAGCTATGAGCTTATGTTCACCTCCTAAAACTCAACCCAGCACCGAAAACATGAAGGCTGCATTGAGGGATGGCACTTGGGATGAGTGCATTTGCCTATTTGATCTGATGAAACTTAATAAAATCTACTTCTTGCCCCCACTCTTTTTAATGCTGCACTTGCACAACACGTGGCGCCCCTTGGCCCTTCGTCGTTGCAAGGTCTTCTTGCCTTTGGTGGTAGACAGGCGGGTGCGGAAACCTGACACTCTCTTGGCTTTCCTGCAAGTAAATTTTTTGTAAACACTTTGTAAACTAGATCAGCCTAGGGAACAGCACATATGGTGCCTTCAATAATGCTGCGAGTTAAAAAAAAAGGTGTGCTACATAGAAATTGTGAGATCGTTCAAAAAGGATTGAGATACAATGGGTTGACGGCCATTCTCAGGTATACAACACTCCTAACTATTTAAGTAAGGCTGCACTTCCCAGTTAACTCTCAGTACATACACAGGTTGCCATCCAATATCACAAGGGTACAGCCCACCCCCTCTCAGAGGGGGTCAGTGTGTACACACGCAATCGGACACACACACACACACACACACACATAGAAGTGCAGGCATTCCTGTATCATGCCCCTCATAATTCCCTGACCAGCATGCACTTACAGGAGGAATTCACCGCATCATTCAAGGATATTACCCAAAAGCAGTCTTAACATTACACAGCGGGAAATTACATAGTCTGTGACCGGCCAAGGACTGGCAATCTATCTCCCAATCTAATGGAATGTTTTCGCTCAGGGCAGTGCAATAATTGCCGAGAACACACTTAAGGGCTCACCTTCCTGTCCTTCTCATCTTACACACCCGCACAAGGAAAGGCATACAGAGCAAGAAGATGGCACAGGTACACAAAAGAAAATGCATTGGAGACAAGGTGCCACACCGGTAAAGATGCTTTGGACTTGTCAGGTGCTTTGCATGTGTTGATTGCTTAAGCGTAACCTTCCCCTCAATACTTTCCGATTGAGATTAATGAAGAGCCACAAGCTAGTGACAGAAAGATGACAACTTTGCTATGGCAACACAAACAATGAGTACGTAATAACAAAGAACAGGCAGATAATTCAAGCATATTATGACTGCTCAGTGCACTTTCTTGTGCAATTCACTATGAGGCTACGATAGGTGCGCTCTGTGCCCCAAGAACAACACACAACATAGAAATGGCTGTCTGGCTGCGTAACACCAATACGATCATCAGGACTGCCACCTCCAAGAACCACCATTCTGCACATATAAGGTTGCAGCCTTCATACAAACGAATGATGCATTGTTGGGCTGTCTGTACTAACACATTTCTTGATACAATGTGTGCGCTTGGTGCTCAGGTAAGTGTGCACCCTGTTCTTATGTCGAGAAGGGACAGCAAAACTTCTCACCGGCTTTCAACATGTTTGCTGCTCATGCCTGAGCAAGCTTCTTCACAAATGCATGCATGCTGGCTTTTGCAACTCTAAAGTCATCATAGTTCTGAAGCTTAAGTCTGTGGCCACACGACGGACGTGCGTGCTGCTGATGCTGCGTCATTGGTTTTAAACTTTTACAGGGTGCATGCTCAATACAGCACCATTATGATTAATGAAAATAGAAGTACCCTCTTTCCCTGTTGGCATAACACTTGTGTGCCTTGCCCTACCCTGCTGCCTCTTATTCAGGAACAACTGCCCCTAGCCCAGGTGTTCACCCACGTTTGAAGGTAAGTCCAGAGGATGAAATCCTGTGTGAACCGCACCTGTTGCTACCACCGTTGCCGCGCCCTGACGCGGAGACGGAGGCCACCACAACCAGAGAACCCCGGGCGGGGGCACGAGCCACAGAAGGAGCCACCAGGGAGCCTGTGCATTGTTGCGTTATGGCATAATGATGTGCTCAGGAGGACAGGCTGCAAATGCTGGGTATGTTGGCTTAACACGAAAAAACGCGGTATCAGAATTAAAAACTCACCACCGCCCAGGAAGTTTGGTCGGTGAGCCACAGGACGAGTCACGGCGTAGCAGGTCGGCCTGGCCACAGAGGCGGTCCGTGCCATCATACCCCTCGCGGCGGAAAGCATGACTGGTAATTTAAATTAAAATTATTGGTTTATTTAAGATATTTTTACAGTCCTTTTGAAAGGTATTTACACACACACACACACACACACACACACACACACACACATACACACACACGCAAACACACACACACACACACACACACACACACACAAAATGCACACACACACAGGGCATCAGTGACATGGGTGAGGCCGCCCACTTCATGACAGCCCCAAACCTGCTTTCTGCCCTGCACCAAAAAAGTGACCAGCAGAAGCAACAGCAACAGCAGCTGCAGCAGCAGGATGAGACCCAGTGTGTGTTTCAGGATCAGCTATCTTGTCAGAGCGCATACCCTCAGTCCCCATTGTACCATCTGTAACAGCGCTAAGTGTAGTACCGACAGTAGTACCTTAGGCTGTGAATGGAACGCGGGAGGACACGGGCCCCAAGCTCGCCCGTGTCTGTGAGCTGCTGCC
>Ga0307947_1002750_pt1:0-12500 | contig 14113 bp, 12 predicted proteins | sample OrgLakmetagen232_FD_201840 | JGI IMG/M metagenome (GOLD analysis project Ga0307947, IMG submission 201840) | Saline water microbial communities from Organic Lake, Antarctica - #232 | ecosystem: Environmental > Aquatic > Non-marine Saline and Alkaline > Saline | place: Antarctica: Organic...
CACCCTCCTCCCCCCCTTCCTCCCCTCCCAATCCCTCAGGCACACGCACGGCTAGTACACTGGCTTGCACGCTGCAGCCTGCATCCACGTCCTCTTCACCCAATCCCTTATGCACACGCCCGGCTAGTACACTAACTCGCACGCTGCAGCCAGCATCCACTTCCTCCTCACCCAACCCTTCTGGAACACGCACGGCCAGCACGTTGGCCTTGACTCAGGTGTGAGAGCGCACTCGTGGACGCTGTTCACGTGTGTGTGTGTGTGTGAGTTGGTGGCTGCGATAGGTACGCTGGCTTGTGCCGCCCCAGAGGGGTAATAGAGGGCGGGGGTGGGTGGTCACTTGCGTATATGCGTAATTGTTATGGAAGTTATGTGATTTGTGCTCCCGTTTGCGTGCTCTTATTTTGGGAGTGAAGGCAAGGCACTGTGCATGTGTACTTTTTGCTGTACACTCGTGTGCTTTGCAAATGCATATGAAACTGGCCTTGCAATTGACACACCAATAAAAAGTGCCTTTAAAATTTGCGTGGCCGTGCCTGCAAGACAGCACTCTATCGCACTATAATCCGACCACAGCGAGTTTAGGGGTGATGACATCGTGCAACATCAAACAGCAATCCAGTAGCTTTTGTTTGGTGACCTGCCTGTCTGCAGCTTTTATTGTTAACCTGCCTGTCTGCAGCTTGTAAGCTCTGCCAACAGTGTACCGTCTTTGGTGTATTTTTAGGGTTGGCCAGAACCATCTATATACGGTGTATATACGGTATTTTTGGCAGGGAAATCACTGTATATACGGTCATATACGGTGCATATCTACGGTTCTGGCCAACCCTATGTATTTTGCGTAGATTGGCCACTAGCATGCACACATCATGTATTTACACATGTATTTACGTCATACATATTAACACCACCATACGTTTGTTGAGGTACATACATATTGGAGGACTTACACACCATTGGCAAGCAAACATATATATACCTTAACAATGTTTGCATCGGGTGCGTTGATTGTGACGTGGCTGTATCGTCTGAAGCTCCCCTGCTGTGAATACTTTATGTATAATTTTGCATGTGTGCATGTGACATATGACTGTATTGTGTAAAACTTCCCTGCTGTGAATACTTTATGTTCAATCTTGCATGTGTGCATCTGACATATGACTGTATTGTTTGAAACTTCCCTGCTGCAGATTCTGTATGTATAATCTTGCATGTGACGTGAGTGTATCGTTTAAAGCTTCCCTGCTGTAAATACTCTTATGCATGTGGCTTTGACCATCCCTGTGTGTGTCACTTATCACTTTGTATGACATCCAACCTGATCTGCACCACTTTGTCTATGCGTGTACGCCTTAACCGGCACTACAGTGTCTGACTCATTTCTAGGGCTGGCCAAAACCGTATATATACACCGTATATGACCGTATATTTGTTGATTTCCCTGCCAAAAATACCGTATACAAACCGTATATATATGGTACTGGCCAACCCTACTCATTTCTAATTTTTCCGGATGAGACACTGCAGCTTTGTGGTATCGCACAGTGCATAGCTAGGGTTGGCCAGAACCATACATTTACAGGTATAATCAGTGTACATACGGTGTTTTTAGCAGGGAAATTACCATACATACGGTCATATACGGTGTGTATATATGGTTCTGGCCAACCCTATGCATGGCCCTCCTCTGTATGTGATTGGCAACAAACACGCAACAAGCACTGCACGATGCGTAACCGTGTGCCTTCAACTTCTTGGCGATAAATGCCTGTGGCACTCTGCTCGGCAATGCTCTTACCTTGCCTCTTGTGTAGGGTTGGCCAGAACCGTATATATACACCGTATATGACCGTATATTTAATGATTTCTCTGCCAAAAATACCGTATATGCACCGTATATATATGATTCCCAACCCTACTCTTGTGTCTTTTTGGCACCGCAGTGTGAAGTTCATTCAGACAGGAGCAACTGCCAAGAGGAGGAAGGGAGCAGCCTTTATCAAGCGTGCATGCAGGTAGGGACCTTTCAAATAAATGGACGTCCTTAATTCGTCAGAGGCTCATCTCTGCTACTTGCTCCTTTTTTTGGAGTCTGGTGTGAAAGAGCACAAAATAGCTTAGGCATTGCAGAATAAAGCGTAGGCATGCGTAGGCGTTGCAGTTGTGAGAATAAAGCATAGGCATTGCAGTTGTGAGAATAAAGCGTAGGCATGCGTAGGAATTGCAGTTGTGAGAATAAAGCGTAGGCATGCAAAGGCATTGCAGAATAAAGTGTAGGCATGCGTAGGCGTTGCAGTTGTGAGAATAAAGCGTAGGCATTACGCTTCCTGCCAAAGCATCTATCTGCGAGTCCCTTCTTTGATCATCATATATCTGAATCCAAACTGCCTGGTATCAAGCAAGCGTCATGTGTTTGTCTGCAAATCCTAGGTCAGTGAAGTTGGCCTGAAAATGAACTTCGATGTGGGCGCAATCTTTCATATGAGTAGGGTAGGGTTGGCCATAACCGTACATGAACACCGTATATGACCGTATGTAAGGCAATTTCACTGCTAAAATTACCGTATATACACCGTATATGCGTATGTATGTATGGTTACGTCGAACCCTATTCATATGAGTGTCGAGCATGCATCTGCAATCCGTGCGATAGAGTAAGGTGGACTCGAACTGGCTCCAAGCTCAAAATTGCCCGCTCATTGTTCCATGTCACTTTGCGTACAAGCCACTGTGCTTTTCGCACCACAAGCCATTGCGTTTTTTTTACCACAAGCCTGTGTCCCTCGTGTGCTCACACTACCTTGCAGGAGGCGTGCAGAGACGAGCCCTCCATCAGCCCCCGCCACCGTCACATGCCCCCCCTTCTATGTGCCCTGCCACTGACGCAACGAGACCTGTCCTTTATCTTGGGAGGGTCTGGCGAGTCCCTGCTGTCTCCTGCTCTGTGCAGTCAGGGTAGCGTGGGCTGCGACGGGCTGTGTTCTGGCCAATGCGGACGTGAAAACTGTCAGCCACCTACACTTTTGTAGTAGTTTGAAGGAGGTGCATACACGGTGCTGAGATCACCACAGATGTGGCCTGTGCGCGGGAGTATCCTGCATGCCCTCCCACCCGCCCTCCATCTGAGCCCAAACACGCCCCCGACGACTACAAGTGATTTTATGACTACATTATAGGTTTTCCAGGTTTTCAGGTTTTTGGCGAAAAGCGATTCCGAAAAGAGCGCTGGCGACGTTGAAATTTGAAACCGCCATAGTACCGGGTAGTGTCCAGTGTCATTTGTGATGCGGACAATTAACTGTTACTTACACCCCTTCCTTCTTTCCATCAACTGTTCGAGCATTCCCCTTCCTTCTTTCCATTGCTTGCCCCCTGCACTTAAGTCCTTGCCATTCTCCTGTAGCCTCCAGTGTGGTAGTTGGCTAATGGACTACCACCCTTCCTTTCCTTTCTTCCAGCCCGCCTCTTGTCTGTTTGTTTCAGTTTTTTTGGATCCAGCGTCGTAGTAAAGAGCCTGCTGTATATATCGCCTTGATTTATTACTCGCCGTGTTGAGCTCGAGAGGCTACAACCTTGAAAGAACAATGAAATAAACACTAAACCCAGGCCGAATACAAAGGCAACTGTTCAAAGAGCCAGGCCAAAGAGCCGTATACATGATGAACAGGCACACAGGAGGCGCGTGAGTAAGTCAGAGTGTAGTCGCAGCGTTACAGCCCTAGCATTGGGTAAAACAGACAATACTGAAAACACGTTTCCCAGTAAGGCAGTTCCAGCAAGAATGAAGGGCGCCACAGATTGACTTTGAAGGAGCAGCTCAAAGAACCAAATTTGTCCTGCACCTTTAGGTAGTTTATCTAATTTTATTGTTGATTTAAATGTCGAACATACTGCTTCTATTCTTGGGAGCCTGTTTCAAGTGTGAGGCAGCAGCAGCAGCAGCAGCAGCATGCTCGTCCCTGATAACTAAGCATGGCCATCTTCCTTTTCTGCAAATCAGTAACTGCACTGATTTCTACACAATCGGCAAGTGTCACGTCGTACATCATGTCAATTTGCAAGGAAGACTGCCGCTTGCATCAAAAAGCGAGGATCACAGACACAAAAGACTCATTTTTTGGCAGCAGGGAGCCCGAAATGCAAACCGCTGCTTTAATATCCAGGCTTTCTGCAGGGACGTGCCTTTTCTGCAATCATTCAACATAGCATCCGCATTAGTGTCGCCCTGAGTCGGGCGCTTGCCTATGCGAACACTGAGCAAGGAGGTTTGCTACTGTCTGAGGTGCGTTTGTGTTACGTACACAGTATAACCTCAAGGCCCCAAACTTGTTATAAAGCCTGGTCCCGCCCATCATGTATTGAAAGTGCAAGAGGTACGACACCTCGACACCTCCCTACTGACATAACATCTTGCATTATACGAGTGGCTGCTTCGTCCTACCCGCTTGTACCATTCCGCCCTGTGCCTGTGCGAAAGTACAGCTCTACGGCTGGGGGGGGTGTTTGTCATTTCAGTCTCCCTTATCAGTCCCGGTAATCAGTCTCTAGAGGCGGGTGTGACTTCTGCAGAATAACCCAAACCTTGTCAATCGTGCAGATGACAAAGTTGCACACAGAGCGTTTTCCTGAATTCATGCGCGAGTTGGATGGCATTGCTGCCGGGGCACAGGTACCGTTTAGTAAGGTGCGTCTATGTGTACAACAAGAGGCACACTCCCAACGAAATTGTTTCGCAAGGCACAAGCAACGGTGTTCTTAATAAACACATCTCACATGCTTTGTCCCCCACCATTCCTGCAGATCTTCCTGCTCAATCTGCGTGCGGAATTTCCACAACTCAACGCCCCTCCCCAGGAAGAAGAAGAGGGGTGCAGCGACGTGCTCGCTGTGATGGCTTGTGAGAGGGAACTTCAGAGGGCTAGCAAAGTTGACAAACACGCCCAAATTGTGCTTGCACACAATGAAGATGTAGGGAGGGACTCGATTGGCGGGCTTTATTTTGTCCGAGTCACACAGGTGATGATTGGGGTCAGTAGCAACTGCAGGAAGGCACCTAAAGTCAGGCAAATGGAGTGTGACATGCCCTTGCATACCCTTGCATATGCATAAGGCTCAGCATATTGTCCTGTTCCTACTGCATAAGTACGGCTCTACGGTTTGGGGAGTTTTGCTCCCTGATTTTACTCAGCTCAATTCTCTTGTTTGTTTCTGGATACAGTCAACTAACATTTGGCTTGCCTTGTGCTATGCCGGCGAGTTGGGAAGCACTGCTTTTGGGGCCTCAAAAAGATCAGGCATCGCTTACACACTCAATGCCATTTACCCTTCCCCTCAAGCCAAGCTTTTGCCAGGTCAGTGCTAAAGTAGTGTGCGGCACTTGGCAATATATTCTATTGATTTTGAGCATGGATCCGCTTCCTTTGTCTTTCATTTGCTCTTCATGAAGTGATCACTAGTTCTTCTCTTGTCCTTTACTTGTGCCTGTGTAATTCAGCCTCATGAATGTTCGTTCACAGAATCCGCCTTCTCGTGCTTCACTTGTCCTTTACTTGTGCCTGTGTAATTCAGCCTCATGAATGTTCTTTCACATAATTCGCCTTCTAATCCTTTGTCCCTCACTTGTACCTGTAATTAAGCTTTATGAATGTTCTTTACATAATTTTACAGGCATAGGCCGCAACTTTGTCTCTAGAATGCTTCTCGAGGCACCTGTTCCTGGATTCCAAGCCGGGTTGGATCTTCTGCGCATGCCAAACCAGGTGAGCTTCTAATTTGCTTAGCGCAGCCTTCTCAGACCGCAACCTTCAGTGATCTTGCAGTATATAGAAAGTACACAGCCAGTTTTGCAAAAAAGGGTGGTCAAAACCGCTCATGACACCGCTTTATGAACCGCTTTAACATGCTCACATAGAGCAGAGCTCCTCCATACGTAGAACCGCTCTTCCTCAACAGGCACGGGCCGGGTGGTAAGATTTTTGAAATAAATAGGGCAAAAGGCATGTCCAGGGCAGCGGATTTGGCTGATCGTTGCCTTGCACACGTGCTTGTAATGACAGGCAACAGGAAGGAGTTTGAACTTGTTGGAAATGTCACCCGGGCGTGGCCTGCGTCCTAGACTCATGAATGTGGAGATAGCTCCAGGCAAAGTCACGCATTCCAGCGAACAAAACATCAGGCGAGGCACGTGGCTCTTCCATGCAAACGCGTATCAGAGGTTGAAAGGTGTGCCTGAAGAGGTATGGCTGGTTATGATGTCTGGTCTTTGATTTGTCAGAGGAACACGTCAGAAATGCTCGCTGCACACTTGTCGCATGATTTTTTGAACCCCAAAGCCGCTCATAATGCGTGGTGTATCATGTTTCATTGAGGAATGCATGCAAAATCCCGAGGCCGCTCTGCAGCTAACTGCCTCATGCTATTCGTTTGCCCTCAGGATGCACCTAGCAGCTACCATCGCGAAGCAGCTGCTGCTCACTTTGGGCAGCTCCCATTATCGCACGGTCCTTTAGGAGCGCTGTGGGTCCTAGGTGGGTCCTAGGGCAAATTGCACGGTCCTTTTGGAGCGCTGTGGGCCCTAGGTGGGTCCTGGGCAAATTTATGCTTTGCGGATAATGCTTGATTACAAAAACGTATCAAATTAATAGCTGCTATCGTGAAGCAGCTACTGCTCACTTTGGGTGCAATGTAACCATGCACTGTTTCAAACGGCAGCCACTTTTGATCATAAACCCAAATGAATTATTTCACCCAAATGCCTTGCGCAGCCGGAAGAGATTGTTGTTAGGGCGGACCTGGCATTTGAGTTGTTGTCAAGCTAGGTGCAAGATCTGAGAATAAGGATTTCAATGCTTTCGATGCTGATGAGAATCTTCCCTACACACACGCTTGCGCCTAGGTGTTGGTAAAAAAATCACATGCCTCTCACCAAACAGGACCATGGCAGGTTGCACTCTATCTCTGCTTAGATGTTTAACAGCAAGATCATTGTGTTGAACAGGAGGCTGTAAGTATCATAACTTTTTGAACTCAGGTGTCAATCGAATTAATATTTATGTATTCGGAATCCTGACGTCGAGAGCAATCAATTGGTATATAATTGAGTCGATTCTAAGGGGGTCGGGGGGGGGGTGCCCAGGGGGGGTCTGGGAATTGGGGGGGGGGGGATCCATGATTTTACTGGGCCACATCAAATATATTTTTGGATTCCTCATCTCAAGCCCAGTCGATTGGCACCCTTGTTGGGTGATTTCATTCAAGGGAGGGGTCTGGGTGCCTGGCCGCAGAAATGCATGGAATGTCCCCAAGTAGGCCGCGGGGATGTGTTCAGGCAAATTGCCAGCAATTGATTTCAAACTTGCAGTATACGCATTACATTATGCATAAGTTGATTGAAGAAAAAAAGTGCTTTGGCAAAGGTTTCGGCAGGATTTGTGCACGAAACAGGTGGTCAGTGCAAGAGCGTGCGCAAACCAGTTTTTGCCCTATAGCTCGTCAGGTATTGCATTACTTGGCATGAGAACTGTGCAGGCAGATAGCTGCTTAAATTCTGAGCAGATTGACACCCTTCTTATTAGTGTGGGGGGTCAGGAAGGGGTTTTTGGGGGGAGGGGCATTTTGGGCCGGAGGCCCCAAAAATGCACGTGGGTGTCAGGAATTTTATTTATTGTTCCTTGAAGACCATTATTTTGTGCTTGTAGGAGATACCAGTGACAGAAGATGGCCGATCTATCGAAGTGGGACAAGTACCAAGGACACAGGCTTCACAGAGTGTACCATCCTCATCACTGCCTCGCTGCCAGGCGAACAGAGAAGTGCAAACGACAACAACCGGGGGGGAAGTGACTTGCGTATTAGGGCCACGGTGCTGCAAGGCAATCCCAGGAAGCGGCAGGAAGTTACAAGCTTCGATTTGAGCGATGACTTACAGCCAACTCAGAATGGCTGCTTGTTCAGCTGAAGACCACTATATCACCAACTTTGCACGATGCTTTGAGCATGGTTCCTATGCCTGCTTTTGGACATAGAAATCGAGTAGATAGACATGTATCCAGATCTTTTCCAGCACGCTTAACTCTTGCCAATCACCATCATATTTATTCCTCGCTGGTTGCGCTGGTTTTGATGCAACGTTACATTGCAACATTTGGTGCAGCAATCAACAGATGTTTTCCCTAAGAACACATAGTATCCACACAGTAAAAGTACAAGTACAAGTACAAGTACAAGTACAAGTACAAGTACAAGTCTACTCTGGAAGTCACCAGCGTGCATTAAGGAAAGGCTCTCAACTAGTGCTCACACAAGCCAGACTAGCCAGAGCTCCACCGAAAAACGAAAAAGAGAAACAACAGAGACTAATGAGGATCCGGCGGGTTGTCAGCCATGCGATCCGGCCTGCACCTAGCCCTCCTGAAGCCAGTCGCTCTACCAGTAACCCCCCTTCTAGATCCCCCATTATCACTGTTATTGATGTTAAAATGTAATTTGTCTTGTTTTTGTGATCTTGTGTAAGCTTTGATTTGGTACAGATTAACAAATTGTAGCTTTACTTATCAAACAGGGTGTGCCATTGTCAACCTGGATGAATGTACATGGAAAAATGACCCTCTATGGCACAAACCTTTGCAAAATGCGTATTGCTCTGTAAAGGGATTGCAGTGTCTTGGACAGGGTGTCTTCCTGCGTACAGGAAAACTGTAAGCCTATGTGTCATCACGCCCAATTGGTGGCAGCGACAAATCGTGTGACAAGCAGATAGTTGGTTGAAACTTGATAGTTTCTGCTTGCCTTGTTCAATAAGCTGGATGTGCCAGTCTGATTGATAACCAATATGTCCTGGTTTTAATAGTTTTTGGAATCAATTGACAGCATGAGCATTTTAAAAGGTACAATTAGAAGGGATCCTCGAGAGATTCTGTACCACGTAAGGTCACTAATTCTATTTGTTTGCCTAGTCATTTCAACGTGAAACGTGAAACACAACAAGACCAACTCTATATACCTGAGTAGCGATCTCAGCTACGGAAAGAAGCAACGGTGCGGCAGCCAATTAAAGAAGAGGACCGCTTTTAGACATGGACGCACACAAGTATGAGCAGAGAACACGCAGGCATGGAAACAGAAGACTGGTAGAAGCAATAGGGACCACAGCAATGCAAACCCACTCCTCTGCAGGGTGGTTTCCTACCTTGGGGCCCCTTCTTAGTCCGAAGGCGCCACCGAGTATCAATAAAGACTTAGCTCATGATCTGAGTATGATGATTGATTTCGATGGTGATTTAATCTGACATGTCAATGCAAAAATGAGATGCACAGCAGCCATGCTGGGGCGGATGTAGAACTGAATATGTGACACACAAGCATGTCAGAGGATTGTGTATGTGACATCACCTCGGGTGCAGAGCGAACAGCAGTGCACTCGAAACTATCTCTGCAAAGCTGAAACGGAAGTTACTCAGACAGCAAAAACGGGCATTATGGGGGGAAGCGTGTGTGTGTGTGTGTATGTGTGTGTGTGTGTGTGTGCGTGCGTGTGTGTGTATGTGTGATGGCAGGTATTGGGGGATCAGCCCGTTTGCATGCGCGTAGTACCATGCGCAGTACCAAAACAATTTGAGGTGGTTTGTTATAAATCCAAGAGACTAATGAAGACATAATCCAGGGCACTGGTGAAGACTCAATAATTCTGACCTCATTTGATCTCTCACTTCATTAACCAAATCCACTTACTAGTTGGGCCAAGCATTTAAATTGCCAAAACTCTGCCACGGAAGTCCAATGGCCTCCTAGATACTTTTTGGTACTTACGTGCAAAGGAAGGAAGGGAGAGGAAATGCAATGTCATAAGAATGGTGCCGGATTTAGTTGCTCTAACTCCCTACTACCTACAAGGAGAAAAAATTGTCCCTGAGGAGCTGATATCAGCAGAGTTAAACAAAAATTACACTGATTTACTGATTTCTCTGTCGGCAGCCGCTTACAAAACAGGCGCGAGCGTGGGGCCCGTGTCCTCCGCGCACTTCAAACTCAGCCTGGGGTACTACTGCCGGTACCACACGTTGCACTGTTACAAAAAGCAGCCTAATAAGATGGTTGCTCCGTGGTCGTCACTTAGATTACTTCCTTCTTTATCACAAGCGTTGATCTGCTGCTGTGTATCTTGACTTCAACAGCATAAAAAGCGTAATGCATATGTTATAGCCATGGTGCTCATGAACTACTCTTGAGGTAGAAGTGGGAGATGACGAGCCTTTGCACCTGATGACTGCACGAGATCTGCCGAGGAAAAAACACGGAAGCCGTTTGTAAGCCTCTTAAGTAAATGTACCGGCAGCTTTTATTCAATGTGAGGCTGCTGCAATGCCAAGAACAGTAGCAGTTGAGTCTTTAAAAGGAGGTGCAGCATTAGGTGCAGGCGGTGCCGTGCTTGGCAATTTCCTGCCATCAGCAGCCCCCAACAGCAGCAGCAGCCAGCTGGTGTTGTGCTGCCAGGATGAGCTCATTGTGTACAGCAGGAACCAAGTAGCAGAAGAGCTAGGAGGCAGCAGCTTGACCAGGCTCGCTACACTCCCGCTGTTCGAGGCCTTCCGAGCCCTGGTACGCATCCCCGCTTGCCCAAACAGCAGCACTAATTCAAAGAACAAAAGCAAAGATCGTATCCTCGCTGTCTCGGAGGACGGTCGGTGCTTGCTCCTGAGTTTGCAAATTTCGCCCAGCAATTTAGGGTCACCACTCTCCTCCTCCCCCATCAACAGCAGCAGCAGCAGCAGCCCTCCCACCCTCCCCCTTCCACTGGTGCTGCAGCAACATGCCTGCGTCCAGCTCAGGGCCCCACCCTCTTTGGCACCCTTGCCTCGTCGCGAGGACGGGATTTGCTGCAGCCCAGCCCTATTACTCCCGCACTCTGGCAGCGTGCGCTTGGCATTGTCAGCCTATCATGATATCGTGCACGTGCTGCACGTCAGTGACAGTGGTCCCCAGCATCAGTCACAGGCTGGAGAGGGCGCCAGTAGCATGTCCGTCCTCTCGTTTGACCTGAAAAGAGAGGCACTCCTGGCTTTGCAACCACGTGAGTAAGAGCAAGTGCCCTGGTGGTGCCCCACTCATCAATCAGTTGCGTCCTTTACCTCACCGCGCATGCTTGCATGGGCCAAACAATCTACTTGTTTGTCTGGACATGCTAAAGTAAGGATATCGTGGCGTGCGAGACAGGAGAGTGATGCTGTGTGAGAGCAACAAGTTCATTAGTGTATTCATACGCAAAGTATCAAACATGAAGAAAGTAGTTAACACAGATGTGTGCTCTTCCTTGAGGCTTATACAACTCTATTATTAGGTGCCCAAAATGGAACGGAGATGTGTTCCTCCCACTTCGCACAGGGCTGGACCCCTACTCCCACATCCGGCACTCCTTGCGTGTGGATGGTCTGGAGCTGGTGCCCCCCCCCCTAAGCATGGGCGAGCAGGGCAGCAGGGGTGCAAATGGTTGGATGCTGGCTGCACTGCACGTAGTGGAAGGTGGGTCGAGCAGTTGACTGACGGGGTTGATGGGACAGGCGTTCGTTGTATTGCACATGCAAACGGAGTGGAGACAGTTGACTTATTGTTGCACACATTTGAAGGTGATGGTCTATCAAGAGGATTGCTCACGGGCGTTGCTCACGGACGCTTTGTGTTGTAGTTCAAACGTGTGAGGAGCTCGCTAAGCAGGCGGTTTAGTTTAGTTTGTTTGAAATACAAAGGCCTCCAGCCTGGCATGACTGCTCAACCTATAGATCCCAAAAAGATCGACAGCCGCACTTATGAATTTGCAGCTAAGCAGGCAGGCTGCGGTAGAGAATGTGGAAAAGTCCGAGCGTTTTGTCTTTTTTTGTGCCTGTGTTGGCCAGTGCTCCATGACGGCAGACCAACCCAGCGTTGTCGTGGGAATGCGTGCACAGGGAGTAGGCCTGTTTGTCTGAGGCTTTCCTTGCTGGTTTAGGAGCAGGGTAGGCCAGGACTATTGGGCCTACTTATAAAAAGGACAAACTGGGCCTACTTTGTGATTGAGGCTGTGCCCCTGCCCCCTCTCTTCCCAAAACGTGTTGCCTGCCCGCTGGACGTGCATTGAGCGTTCGATTCATCTTTCTGAGAGTAATTCACTCCTTCTTCCCTTCACTCCACCTGACTAAATGATTAGGGTTGGCCAGAACCAAGTATATATAAACTTCGCAGGGAAATCACCAAATATATATGGTCATATATGGTGCATATATCTGGTTAAGGCCGACCCTATGAATGATCCAAGCTCTGCCAAAGCTTGGTGTCTGCCAAGGCCTTGATTCAAGGTCTTAAAACTTGTGGCTATGACTCCTCTAGTATGAGCCACACTTGCAGGGTTGACAAGACTGTTTAGGCTACTGTATATGCTACATCACTGCAGACTGCCGTGTTTCTGTACATCACTGCAGTGTATGTCACTGCAGTACACTGCCGTGTTTCTGTACAAGACTGTATAT
>Ga0307947_1002758_pt1 | contig 14106 bp, 12 predicted proteins | sample OrgLakmetagen232_FD_201840 | JGI IMG/M metagenome (GOLD analysis project Ga0307947, IMG submission 201840) | Saline water microbial communities from Organic Lake, Antarctica - #232 | ecosystem: Environmental > Aquatic > Non-marine Saline and Alkaline > Saline | place: Antarctica: Organic Lake...
ACACACACACACACACACACACACACATGTATAAGCGCGCACAAAGCACACACAAGTTGCCAGTTCACAGCGCAAAAGGCTTCGCCAACTTTTCAGCATCGCTTGCGATGCTTCCCCCCACTTGTCACGTAGAGTAGTGCTGTTCATGCCCGTGCATGCCGGAAGCAACGTGAATTTGTGAATTTGAAAGTATGCATGCTCCCCGGGGGGTATCCTTGTCTGAGCGAAACCTGCCTCAAAATGTCGCCGGCCAAATATTTGGAATGGATCTCGCATCGAGATATCCTAGGTACCCACGAGGTAGGTCTCCATGCACGCAGATAATTTGTTGGGCGTGAGGAATCCACGTTTTCTACGGAATAATGAAGTGTATTTATAACTCCAGCATTACGGTAACCCTGCAGTTGTCGAACAAAATCACCATCCACTGCGAAAGCACGACAATTTCTATATGAATGAATAGACGACGCTGCAAAATGCGTTGCAGTCAATCTTGAACGCGCAAGTCCGTTCAGTGGGCCACCTGTCAAACAATTTCTAAAATTAAAATATCTAGGGTACAGTATTACGATGTGCAAACTGTTGTCAGGGTTCCTCCATTGCCTCATCCTTTTTGCCTTTTTGAGGGCCGATGCTGCACGCCGGAACGGTCTCAGTGCCAATGCAGCCCCACTTATTTGGCCTAGCTCTTATGAGGTGACGCACACTCACACACACACACACACACACACACACACACACACACACACACACACACACACACACACACACATACACACACACATACACACACGCACACGCACACGCACACACACACGCACACGCACACGCGCACGCGCACACACACGAGCACACGCACGCGCACACGCACACGCACACACACACACACACGCACACGCACACGCACACTTAGACACACAAACACACATATATACACAGGCACCCACGCACGCACGCTCCGACACACACGCACGCACACACGCTCCGACACACACACACACACACACACACACACACACACACACACACACACACACACACACACACACACACACACACACGCACACACACGCACATACACACACACAAATGCACACGCACACGCACACGCACATGCACACACACACACACACATGCACACACGCACACACGCATGCACACGCACACAGGCACACACACACGCTCCCACACACACGCACGCATGCACGCGCACATGCTCCCACACACACGCACGCAAATACGCTCCCTTGCACACAAACTCACACACACACGCACACGCGTACACACAGAAATACACATACACACACACATACACACACAAACACACATATACACACAGGCACCCACGCACGCACGCTCCGACACACACGCACGCACAGACGCTCACACACACGCACGCACACACACACTCACACGCACACACACACACACACATACACACACACACACACACACACCACACACACACCACACACACACACTCATACACATACAGGTTTCGTACACACTTAAGCTTCCATATGTTGAATCAGTACAGTCCGGAGGCTTAGAGTAAGTCACAAGCCTGGCCCATCCTGTCCTCCCTCCCTTTATTTATTGAGTACAAAGATCATTGGTATTACTGCGTGTCACCAAAGAATTCTATTATTTTGAAAGGAAAAGAGGGTAGTGTTGAGCATTAGGCTCAGGGATCTTTGCTCTGATGACGACGTATCAAACGAGTTTGAACAAAAATCTCATTATTCTGTTAACAGATACCCCGTGAACATAATCTATGATGGACAAGCCTCAAGTGCGCGGATGAGCTTCTACGATGATTTGGATATTTCTTTCTACCTACCGGTGCGATTCAAGTTCAGGCTGCTCTGTCTCCTTGTAAGCAATTAAGTGCTGAGCAGACAGGCTGCGCTGCGCTGCAAGGCATGCTAGGTATTTTTTGCTCACATCTAGTATAGCGGCTATGCCTCGGTCTGTTGTTTAAGGAAAATGGTGGTGCGCTTATTCAATACTGGCTCAGTCTGCTTTGGGGTTGAGCCTCCTTCTTTCACCCCCTTTCCGATTACAGTAGCTTGATGCGCCTGATGACTGAAATGTAGTTTACAGGACTAATAGCACGCACGTCCGCTGAGCCGCTTTGCAGGGCTTGATGTACAATATCTACCCCAGAATCTTGACACGAGTATGCGATGTTGTAAACACCACCACCGGCCCTACAGCGCCAGCTGGGATTTCAGACAATGACAGCCTCCTGCCTCCCGTGAGTGTCTATGTGTGTTCCAAACATTTCTGTATTTCTGTGCACCTTGAAATGAAGCGACTTCGCCGTGCGTTGAAATGCCTGCCTTGTCCAGTTGTCTTAATAAGGAGTGTTATCGTGCATGTGACTGCTAAGGTCAGCAGTCTTTGAGCAAGTGACTTGCAGTGTGTTTCAAGCTTTGCAAGTGCAGTTGTTTGCATTCTATGTGCACATGTACACATCCATGTGGTTTTAGTTGTTCGCTCCTTACCTTGGCATCCTTCCCTGTTATTGCTTTAGCCCCTTCCGGATCTGAGTGGTTGGACATATGGGGGCGAAGGTCACTTGCCTGGCAAACCAGCCACCTTCATCTGGCAATTGACCCAGAAGAACTGGGAGAAGGTCTCTACGTACACCTTCCATGTGTCCAAGGTGTGTGTTTGCTATAAAGCAAGAGATATGGGTGTGGCGCTGACGTTGTTGCAGCTGTCAGATTTAGCCAACTCAAGCTGTACTTCTTCTTCACTCCCTTCATGTTGGCTTGCAGTAGTCCATCTTGTGCGCTTGTGGGTCAAAGTGAATTGATATCAATGCAACACTGCTTGCACGGGCTTGCGCGGGCTGCTTGCACGCACACAAAATGGGTCCCTTCTCCCCTCCAAATCCCAGCTTATTGGATGTGAGGTCAAACCAGCATCGACGGCCTTCTTGCTGCTGTTTCCCAGCTGCGCCTAAAAGTCCGTCAGGTTTAGGGGACCCTCAAGTACCTCTGGCAATGTTTGCCATCTAGGCGTCATCCTGACCCAAATGACGCTCTTGTCATCATGATTAAGTCAATCATTCTGTACGTTACCCAATACAAGGGACGGCAAGCTGCCAGCTCTCATTTTTCTGCATATACAAATCATGAACCTTCACCGTTTATTTTCCAAGTGAACGCCATATACTTTTTAACTTCTCACTCTTTTTCCTCCTCACTTTCTTCTTGCTACCCCACATCCAGGCGTCTGGTGACCCCGTTCACCTGCACATGATGGGAGTGAACCTCATGACAGGCTCCCACTATGATCAGTACGAGGTAGTCAAGGAGAGCAATCTGTCACGAAAGCTTGCAATGTGAGGGGCTCCTCAGCATTGTTCATCATTTTTTAATTACCTTGTTATGCTTTGAGCATACCTTCAAGCATTTGCTGCCTGATGTAAGCAGCACTTGGATCCATTCAATCAATGTTCGCTTCACCATAAAACGTGTGCAAGAGCAGACACCCTACCTCATACACCTCTTTTAGGTTGAGTTCACGTACTTTGGCCCCATGAACCACAAGAAGAACGCCCTGACGCCCCCCGAGCTTTGTGCTGAAAGCCGTGGACCTGTAGCAGCTGATACCACCCACCGCGCACGCAAGCTCCAGGCCGTTTCTCTCCTGCCCTCCTCTTTGATTCCAAGCATGCCTGCTGCTAGCACTGCAGGCAGCAGCAGCAGTAGCAGCAGCATTGACGCTCACACTCACAGCATCCATGCTACCAATACCCAAATCGCCGCTTCCTCCTCTTCATCATGGCAGCAGCGCATTGCGGCTGCACTTTCTTTCTTTGTGCATGGGAACAGCAAGTCTGGCGCAAGCAGTCCCCAAGATCGTGTGCAGGCCGATCTGGACTTCATTTCCCGCTTTAATGCTGAGGCAAGTGTTGTGTGATTGTTTGCACTGTGTGATCTGAGCCAGCCGAGATCATGCACAAGCATCCGCTTTTTGTTGTTGCATTTCGTGTAAGTGAATTTGAAACCATGATGTAGTCAGACTGTCAGCATGTGCCAGTTGAAAGACGTGGAGGTGTGCGCACAAAGACTTGCTTAGATCCAATCCTCAGATTCTGTGCCAAAGCCTGCACGTTACCCCCTGCACGTCGCCCCCTGCTGTAATTGGCTCCCTACAACACACAACAGCAGAGTGGCGTGGCCTGAGGTTGCCTGTGTGTTGTTGCCACACAGGCAGATCAACAGCTGCGCAACCTACCTGGATCCAGGAGCAACGGAGGCGAGAGTGCTCAGCCGACTTACAAGCTGGCTCCCAACAAATTTCTTGCCCACTCACATGAGCAGGTATGTATGCCCACATGCATGCCTCTCAATTAATGTACTTCATGTACGTACTCATGAGTAGGGTGGTTCAGGTTGCAAACCTTCAACAAACGAATTGAAAGGGAACACCCTGATGCGATAAACATCGCTCGTTTCTGGCGCAAAACAAATCGCTTGACTCAACTTCATCACCTCCCAACTCGACTTCTTAATCTGGCACTCACTCCCTTGGCTGCTTGAACGATCCAGTGGCGTGCCGTGGCATTGGGCAGGCGCTCTGAGCAGGCAAAGGCAAACGCTGCACACAAGTGAGTGGCGCTCCTCTGCTGTGAGGCTATGAGTGACTGCACTTTATCTACCTTCACAAACGTACACAATGCACAAAGAATAGTGTACATGCCACGAGCCGATGAGGAAGTCAGGGGCCTGCCTGTCTCCTATTTCATGTGTAGAATGGCTTAACATTGTTGAGGTTGCAGCAGTAAAACGAGTCTTCCCATTGTTTAAGCGTAAGAGCCATTGATAGCCACCAACATTGTGAATTAGGTTCACCGTTGCCCAGGACTTCAGCGAGCTGTCAGGAATCCCTTGTATGCATTTTGCTGTCCACTTCCCCAACTCATGAAGCCCAGTCAGGGCCCTGCACGTCCAGAGCCTTTGTGTCTAATTTCTACTGCCCCACGCAATTCAAAGCAGGCCATTGCAGAACTCTGCACGTCTGGAGCCTTTCAAGCGTGTGCTCACTGATGAGCAGCTGCCACAGCAAGTGGACTGGCGTGGGACGGGGGCTGACGGGCCCGTGAAGGATCAGGTACATGATGATGCAGCACATGCCAGAGTGGCACATGCCAAGAGTCAGACGTGACGAGCATGATGACTGCAAACTACGCTGAGGAATTCCAGTTTCAGGGGTGTCAGAGTCTCGCAAATTGGGTACTTGTCACCTGAAAAGGGTACTGTATCCAAAAATCATTTGCTGTTAACTACTTACTGGATTTCTGAGGCTCAGTATTTGCGTTTTCTTCAAATGTTCCTATGGTATGTGTCCCACGAGTGCTACTTAACAAGCTCATTACTGAATTACGCCCAAAGCAGTTGAGCCTGAAAGTGCCAAAGTGAGGGGCTCATGTCTAATTGGTAGCGTTGCAAACCCTACTTTACCAGTATCCGTGCATTGTATCCGACCAGCCAGCATCAAGTGGGAGACTTTTAGGGTCTTGGAGTCCTTACAAAAATTAGCGGCTATTCCTTACAGCAATAAACACCATCGCAAAAAGTTGGAGTGACAAGACCTGTCTGAGGTCAGCAAGATCTCAAATTACAATCTCCAGAGAATCAGCAAAAGGGGTGCCCAAACATCGCATACCTTTTTAGCCCAATATCAAGCATCCACTGTTTTTAGATGTTACTATGTTGGTGAAAGTTTAGGGGGGAGATGAGCTCTGATTGGGGCGCAATGGCTCATTACTCATTACGTGTGCCTTTGGTGCTATGAAGTCAAGGCTGCTTGTGTCAGATTTGTCTGCATATAATACAAAGGACTAATATTGATATAATACCCTCTGCGATTCCTCCCACTTTTGCTATATAAACTGCTTTGTACATCACATCTGCTAATAATATCTTTTGCCTCTAATATATTTCATGCAATACGGAAGTAAAGCCTGCATACACACATACACATTCACACAGAAGTAGACACACAAGCACACAAACGCACACACCCCTCCAGGCATCGTGCGGGTCGTGCTGGGCTTTTGCAACGGCAGGAGCCATGACTGGAGGTGCGTTACGTCCTGGAAACGTTCACTTCTGCATATGGCTGTTTGCCTCCTCCTTGCAGCACCCCCCTGGTTAAGTGGCGTCTACATCTGTGATTCAATTATTTTTTGCAAGTGTACCTCCCTGCTCTCTGTTTGGGGCGGTTACGGAGGCCTTCTGCGTGCACTGATTGCAATCATTATGTTTGAATTGGGGTGTACTGTATGTACACAACAAGGTTGCACCTTCACGCTTACTTTTTTGATTTTCATGCTACGGCACCTTACCTCGCTTTTCTGTGCGCACACAGCTTGGTTCTTGGCCACGGGGGACTCCCTGAGTATGTCAGAGCAGCAGCTAGTGGACTGCTCGTGGGACGCTGGGGAGTACGGGAACAATGGGTGTGGTGGTAAGTGTAGCACACCTGGTGTGAGGGTGTGGCTTGTCTATCTCAAACCTTGCATCAATGGTACGGTGAGGAAAATGGCTTCTCTGTCTAAAAATTGACCATTTGGACGTGAGCTTGTGGTAGGATGTGTGGCGTTGCTGAGAGGGTGAGCTGGATGCATGCCACTTAACACAGACAGGGACATTTTGCTTGAGTAGAGCCTCTCGAATTCTGCACAGAAATGAAGGCAAAAAAGCTGATGGTAAGGGAAGACGCTCCAGGCATACATACTGATCTTGTCCAGCACCAGGGCGACCGTGCGCACTTGCTTTGCTGCAGCAAGTGGCACACACACAACATAACTTAGGATGTGTGTCAGTCCTTATGGTGAATGAAATTACAGCCAACTTCCTGTACTCACCCTACTCTCATCTGCTTGCATGAACAGGGGGATGGACGGAGTCTGCGTTGTCCTATGCCGCTTCTGCAGGAATCGCTTCAGAGTCAGATTATGCTTACCTAGGGCAGAACAGCTACTGCCGGTGAGACCCGCTACCCTGTCTCTGCTTTTGCTGTCACTTTTATGGTTTAGCTGTTACACAGAAACTTTTGGCATTATGATTTATAATAGCGCTGCATCACAGTGAGGAAGACCTCTTGACGCATGCACGCATGCAAGCTTAGTTGTTATGTGGTATTTGTCTTGTTCTAGGTTGCGTGCAAACACACACCACAAATACACACAAAGTGCAATCACACACACACACACACACATGGATACTCTCTCACGAACAAATGCACAGGGAGAAACAGATTGATAAGGTGGCCCGCTTCAAAGGTTTTCGTTCTGTCCCTGCAAAGGACGAGAAAGCGATGATGGAAGCGGTAGCCACCCACGGCCCTGTAGCTATTTCCTACGATGCTGATGACGTGGGAATGAAGTAAGTCGGCCTTGCTAACTTAACCGTGTGGATAAGGGTGGAGATAGTTGGTACTTCTAACTGTAGTTGGTCCAAGTTACAGACTTCTAACCTCGCAGCTAGAACTCAGTTCGAACATTAGAAGTGACTTCTAATGTTCGAATCAGAAGAAAGGTGCTAAAGAGGCCAAGAATGGCCTATTTTTTATCATGTTGTTGTGTTCATTGTGTATCCCAACTGCGAGTCATCAGAATTTCACCTCTAATTACAGGAGTACTAGCTATCTGTGGAGATGCAAGGCAGAGCATGCCAATGAAGGGGGTTACAAGCTTTTTTTTGAGTGAATGCACATGAACATGATCAATACGAAAGTTTAGGTTGATGACTTTTGCCCAATTTGAAACTTGGACCGTAAGGCGTAATTTTTGCCCTGACCGCAGTTTGTATCTACGGGGTTGAATCGATGTGTTTCCTGGGTGACGCAAGCCCTAGACACAAATACCTGAGATTTCTGCCTAGATTAGTCTGGAACAATTGGGTTTTTTGACCATCAAGACTTCCTTATAGCTGGCCCCCCAGACCTAAACGCTCCAGCATACAGCATACCTAACGCACAGATACCATGGAAAATGATGGGTGAAGATGTTGGAACAGCTGCTCCGGCTTGGTCCATGCCTGTCATCTTGCACGCTACTGCCATAGTTTTTAGCTGTTTGGAAGGTTGCCTTTTCCATTTCCAAGCGACTCCGAAGTACTGGGCTTGGCCTCAATAGTCAAGAAAACTTTGAGCGCTCTGCTGCAAAAGAAACAATCGCCATCACGCAGAGCGCAGTAATCTGATATCTGATGTACACACAAACATACATGCACATACTACGTACAGGTATTACTCTGAGGGGGTGTACTCACGAGCCTCGTGCGGTACAGACGCTGAGCACCTAGACCATGCTGTGACATTGGTGCGTGTGGGAGGGGGGGGTCCTTCCATAATAAGATGCTGTGCCACTAACGTTCTGCCAAATGTAATCATGCTGCTTCCCCAGTTTGCTTGTGAGGGGATACCACTTGCAATTCACAAACGCCCAAATTGCAGCACTGAGCAACACTAGCATTCTACCAAACAAGTGCCGGGCAGTTAGGCAGTTGTGATGGAAGGCTTGTGAAAAGATGCAGGCTGATGGGCCTGTAAGCAATGCTGCTTGGCACTGGCAAGGAAATGACAAAGGAGGCCAGAGTGAATGTCGCAGTCTCAAACGTGGCTGTATGTAAAGGTGCTGTAAAAGAGCGTGACCCATGAAGAAGTTTAGTTTACTTTAGTTTGGATTACAAAGGCATTCAACCTGAGGTGGCTGCTCAACCTATGAGGACGAGGTAAACATTAAAACAAACCAAGTGAAAAGGGACTGAAAAGAGACTGGAACATGCTGACCTTAAACACGAGCGTAAGAAGGCAAGTTAGACCGCCATGAAGAAGAGTCGCTGACCTGCTGGCATAGGTGCCTACACAAGACAGACCCTACAAACTGTCCCTCCGTCTTACTGCGTGCGACCTGTTCCCATTCCCTATTACCCGTGACCTGTTTTATGGAGTGCACTCACTGTCACGCCTCTTGACAGAGGACATTGCTCGAACAAGGGCATGAAGAGGCACAGACCTTGATTTGCTTGTTGTGTCTGCAGGTCGGTTATGGCACCACTTCAAGTGGTGAAGACTACTGGCTGCTCAGAAATAGGTATGTTTCAGATACTTTTTTCGCCCTCGGCAGCTAGGCTGTGTTAGTACAGCTTGCAGCACCTTGATACCTATATATATCTTTTGCACGCCTGTGACTTGATAGCAGGTTGTAGAAACCAAAGTGTCACCCATATATCAAGTGGTGCTTGAGGACAGGCCGCTTTAAGTTGCTACTTGCATCATCCCATCAAACGTGCCTCTCCTGACGTGCACACTCCTTCTGCAGTTGGTCCACTTTTTGGGGAGAGAATGGGTACTTCAAAGTCACTCGCAAGGGCAATGATTGTGGCATTACCATCGATGGCGTTATTGCGGTTGTTGAGGAGGAGGCAGTCAACAAAGATGCAGGTACGCTGCTTTTGCTTGCACGTTTTACTCTGACGCAGGACTATGGGAAAACTGCTGTCGACTGCTGCTTCAACTTGACAAATTGCCAGAGGGGGGAGGTTGATATTCGGTATGCTTTTCAAATGTTTTAAGAGTATGAGAGTATGTGTTCTAGACCGGCAATCGTCAAGCTTGGTACTGTTATGTGTTATTTACCTTCAGCATTTCGTACCTTCAGCATTTCCAAAAAAGCTGAGCTTTAGAGCTGCCAGGCACAAGACTCGTATATATTCGGCTGGGGTGTGCTACTTTCCAGCACTTGAGTGATTGGTGAGATCTCAAATCCCAGCAATTTACCTGCTCAATCAAGGCTGGCAGAAAGCCAGCACAATGGTCCCCAAAGGGGTCAAAACTGCTCCCCTCACACCAACTATACAACATCCAACCAAGTGAACACACCAATGGCAAATTGGGGGTGAAATGAGCGCTGATTTGGGCGTGATGGCTCATCACATGTGCATTTTGTGCCATGTTTGGCTTGGCTACGCACTCATCCAGGCCAGCAGGGTCGTCAGTTTCAGCCGGGACTTTGCCAATCGTTGAATTATGGGATTGATTGTTCTTAAAATGGAATAGATTTAATTTCTTGCCTTCGTTGACCTCCACATTTTTTAAATGACAATGATTGCAGGGGAAAGGAAAGCTGCTGAAAAATCAATAGCAGCTGCCCGCGCACAAGCAGTGGCAACAGCTGCTGCTGTTTAAAATGTGGGTAGCACTAGCCCGTTTTGGAGAGAGAGAAAATTTATCGCGCACGAATCAGCCTTTCCAGCCCTATTTATTCTGCAGTTTATTCTGCGGTTGTTGTATATTATTTGCAAAGAGGCATGCTGGCATTACCAGTCATGTTCAACCTGTACCTTGGGATGCTATGTCGAGGCTATTGCTCTGTGACTCCTTGCAACCAACCTGTGTATTTTCAAGCAATTCTCCAACATCTCACACAGCAAGCCGCTTGTCTTGGTTGCTATGATTGACTTCTTTTCCGCTTCTGAAGCCTATTCAAACACTCTGACACCCTCTTTATCTTATGCTAACTATTGCTTACCCCTTGTAAGTAAGGAAAAAGGAATTTCATCGATTTTTGATTTTCAGTGTCACCTTAGATGCTGATTTGCTTGTGCCATTGCCAACAGCTAAATAAAACTGAAGCATCAATATTCTACGATTGTATTAAAACCTCCTTTTTTTGTAAATCTTGTAATCTCAACCGTTTTGTCGTAGACCTCAGGGAGAAACACTTGGAGTACTGGACACCTCATTTTGAAACTCATCCGAGAGAACAAAGAAAAGAAAAACTGCGCAGGGGTGATAACACCACAAGCATGGATTAAGGAACGGAGACGTTGCTGTCGGACAGCGAAGTACTCACGCTACCAGGCAAATTCAAACCCGTGACCCCGAAGAGTCTGGCCTGACCACGGGCCACTAGGCTTTCAGGGCAGCTACCCAGAGAACACAACAGCAAACGCTCTACTTACCACCAACGGTGTGCTCTACCTTCCAAAAGGGCTCTGGTCACTCATTCGCCTTACATCCTTCCCAAATACATGTTTCTCAACCTGCCTCGTGATGTCAATTGCAGTACAGCTCGTTTCAGACTTCGTGTTTACACCCTGCGTTTCAAGATAGCGACATGGAATCAAAGTAATTCCCCCACCCACAGGTGTAATACTGACAGGTGTGATACTGACAACCTGTGTGATACTGATGATGTCCAAAATGAGCAGCATGTTCTTTTCCACTGCGCCAATCCCCACATGATTTCTCTCCACAGGAAATATGCACCTCTGTTTCCCCCAACAGGAGCTCACGATGTGTTTACTTTCTTGAGCCAGACAATGACAAGCTTTATTTATTCCTCCATGAACTAGCTAATTGCGTTTTATGAGCAGGCTGGTCGCACTTCTTGACTGAAGGCCTTTTTTTGTATACCTTGTAAACCTTGTATCACAACCTTCTTTCAGTGGCTACACTGTTGCTGGTGTTGATTGATATATCCAGCATTATTATTGAAAGGGCACTTAGGTGCCAGCAGCACCTAACAGCCCCTCACCAGGTCCTGCTGCAAGAGAACAAATTATCTGATGCATTACACTTTTACCAGATGAAAGCAGGATGTGTGACATACAACGAGAGCAGCAAAAAGCAGTGCTGAGACAAGTACCTGAGGGCACAAGGGCTAGTCTCAACGTATCTGCCAGTGTATCAAGCTCCTGGCCTCCCTTAAAAAAGGGTTTTTGCACAATGAGCTGTCATAACTTGCTGCACATGCATCAGACACACATTCTACGACTTTTGATAGCAAGGACTTGTAAAAAAAGGAACCACGAGCTTTCACGGGGGGGTGTTCCTCAGCAGTTTTTCGAACTCAGAACAGGAGGCTAACTTTTATGCTGACAATATTTTCTCGACGTTGCACACTGAACGGCCAGGATGCATTATGCACTCTGATGGGAGGGGGGGCTTGCCAGCCTGCACGTGAAGTAAAGATTAAAAATGTATGACGATGGACATAGAAAGTGAAAAAACAGAAAGAAAGGAATAGGAAAAAGTATGCAGGGAAATAATTCCTTCTTAATTCTATCTATTTTTTCACCTTAAAATTATCCCCACAATAATGAAGGAAAAGGAGCCACTTTAGTACCGGGTAGAAAGTGTGCTGTCACCGCAACTTCCTAACTGCTCAAAACATGAGCCAAAAATCATCCAAGAGTGCTCACTTACAAGGAGGAGGCGAATATCAGACTCAAACTCCAAAGGATCCAGGCTTGGCTTGAACCGCTTCACTGCCTGGCCATTCCGGTCAACCAGGAACTTGGTATAGTTCCACTCTGCACAAACAGAGGAAGGTAAGTAGGGGAAGGGGTGAGCAGCCCTGTAGCCAGGGGGTGACGATGCATCAACGAGTTGTCATGTTTGTCTGTGACATTGCCAATTGTTTAAAACGCAGAAGGGTGCAGCACCTATCTCTCCATTAGGACGGGAAGGGAGGGAGCCAGGCTGAGAGGCAGTTTGGGCTTTCTTCAGGTATTGGTAGAGAGGGTGGGCGGCAGGGCCGTTCACATCAATCTTGTCGTAGACGTCAAATTCAAAGCCAAATTTTTTGAACGCAAACTCGCGCTCCTCCTCACTAGTGCCTGCATGCAGCAGGACGCAGGTCAACACCAAAAAGGTAGCATTCTCTGGTGAGCCTTGGCTTGTGTGAAATCCAAGCCCAAACACAAATAATCTATTGGCATCACGACTTCATCACACAGTCGTGTTCTAGGTCCAGTTGTATTACAAGCATTATTGCCATACCCCATTGCCATACCCCAGTCGTATGACAAGCATTGCCATATCCCAGACCCTTCTCAAAACCACCCTTAAATAAAGCAGCCGCTCCACACCCACGCAATGCTCACACATTTTGCGTACCTGGCGCTTGGCCACCTGTGGGGGAGAAACAAAGAAAACAGAGCAGTTAGAATACCGGTAGTCAGGCCGAAATAGAGTTTGCAGATCTGCAGTTTGTGATCACAGCACGTTTGCGCTCATTGCTGATACACGCCCATATAGAAACGGCAATGGCAATTTCAACACCATCTTCTACAGCTGCACATTAACTTACCAAACTGGTTGCACGGAACAGCGAGCAAGTTGAAATTACTGGTCTTGTACCTAGAAGCACACAAAAAAATCTTTTCTAGGCCTTGTTCTTGGTAAATGACATCGAGCGGAAGCAAGAGAGATGCCAACTGTAAAAGGTATGTCAAACAGACGCTTACTTGTTGTACAGTGCCCTCAGACCAGGCTGCGTGGGGCAAAGCAACATGAGCGTGTTAGGCGAGGCCGCGCTTGCTTGCATTAGCGGCCTTTTTTACTCACGTAATTCTGTGCTTGCAGGGGTCATTCGCTGGCAATGTTCATGATCACCACCACCTGTGCAAACACGTGTGCGTTTGTCTGATGTGTGGCTGTGGGTGTGTGGATGCTTGTACGGGATTGTATTTGTTTATAGGGATGTGTGGGCAAAGGTATGAGGTGCAGGTACGTGGTAAGTGTATGCAAAAGTCATGACCCATGTGTGGGGCATGGCGTGTTTGTTCTGATACACTCACTTGGCCCCTGTATGCCTCGAGGCTCATGGGCTTCCCTTTCATGTCCAGGGAAAAGTCATAGATGGATGGGCTTCCAGCTGCAAAGGCCACGTCTGCATGTCGTGCGTCAAAGAACCAGTGGTGAGTGACGATAACTCTTTCCCCGAATACGTGCAATGCTACAACACTTGTTTCAAAAGTATGGATAGGGATTATGTGAATGGTGAAGTTGAAAAGAAAACCAATGCAGATGCAAGGATTCCAAGCTGAAACATTTGCCAGGAACATCTTTGGCGACAAAAGCATGAGATGAGAATATCACAAGAGGGTGGTTGCGCTATGTGTTCGTGCGTGTGTGTGTATGTGTGTGCGTATGAGTGTGTGTCTAATTGTGTGTGTGTGTGTGCGTGTGCGTGTGCGTGTGCGTGTGCGTGTGTGTGTGTGTGTGTGTGTGTGTGTGTGTGTGTGTGTGTGTGTGTGAGAGTGAGAGTGAGAGAGCGAGAGCGAGAGCGAGAGA